>JACCDM010315827.1_pt1 | contig 11720 bp, 7 predicted proteins | sample 7445851 | NCBI WGS metagenome assembly JACCDM01 (sample SAMN15323438, study PRJNA562643) | freshwater metagenome | isolation source: river surface water | place: USA:Blue River Watershed | collected 2017-08-16
GTGAGCCGATGTCATCGAGCAGCATGAAGCCCTGTGGCTCGTCCCAAGCCAAGATGTGCGGAACATACAAACCGGCTTCGCCCATCAATCGCGCAATGCGCACAAAGGGTTCACAGTTTTCTTTGTCGGGCGGTGCATCCATCACGATGCATGTGCCGGCGGCCGTGTCAACGCGGAAATAGCGCCGAAAGCTGGCATCCGCCGACGCAGCGCGCACGGTGTCTGGACGCACGCCATGTGCGGCGACTTGCGCGTCTAGCCAGTGGTGAAACGCGGCTTTGCGTTCGGGCTGCGCCCAGTCAATGTGGGCGAAGGGCAGGGTGCCTGAAGGCTGAGGAATGGGGGGATAGCTCATGGATAATCTGATTCTACAAACGGCCTCTCGCGTTCCGACAAGTCGGATATTGCTGCAAGCGGGCAGACACTTTAAAGGTTTTCTCTTCTCCATGTCATTGCCTGATTTTCCCCGCCGACTACGCGCCCTTTTGTGGCTCGGTGTTGGCTTGCTGGGCAATCATGCGAACGCAGAAAATCTCTCTGCAAGTCCCTTAGTTTTACGCTCTAGCAGCTTGCTGCAAGAGGGCATTTCGCAAGATACGCGTAAAAAGTTACCCACGTTTGTTCAAAGTGACACCTTGAACGAACGCGCCAATCAGCAAACCACGCTAGAGGGCAATGTTGTTTTACGACGCGGCGAAATTTTGCTCAAAGCAGACCGAGTGGATTATGACCAAGTAGAAGACTTGGCGAGAGCTCGTGGCAATGTGTATATCAATCAAGCAGGTAATGTGTATCAAGGGCCTGAGCTCGATATTCGATTGGATTCTTTTGAGGGGTTTTTCACGCAACCCAGTTACCGTCTCTTCAAAAGCAACGCCTATGGCAGCGCAGACCGCATTGACTTCGTTGACAACGCGAAAACGGTCATGCACAACGCAAGCTTCACCACTTGCCAAAGAAAACCTGGTCCCGATTGGATGCCTGATTGGTTTTTCAAAGGCGATCAAATCTCGATTGATACCGATCGAAACACGGGCTTGGTGGAAGGGGCATCGGTTCGTTTCAAAAACGTTCCGATCCTGCCCGTTCCCGAGATTGAATTTCCGTTAAATGATGAGCGTAAATCTGGCTTGCTCCCTCCGAGTATTGGTATCGATAACATCGGTGGCCTTGAGTTCACGCAGCCCTACTACTGGAATCTAGCGCCGAATCGCGACATCACGTTTTTTCCAACTTACTGGAGCAAGCGCGGTATCAATTTAGGCACCGAGTTTCGCTATCTCGAAAGCACGGCACCGCAGCCCCCCTTTCAAGGCCTGATGCGATTTGATTACATCGAAAAAGACATGCTGCGAAGCGAGTCACGTCGTTGGAACATGCAGTACAAGCACGAGGGTGCCATCAACCCATACTTCGCCGGCGGCGGCGTCGGTTTGACACTGAACGTGAACCGCGTCAGTGATGATGATTACTGGAAAGATTTTTCAGTCAACAACGGTTCAGGTATTCAGCGGCTCTTGTCAAACGACGTCGGCTTGAGTTGGACCAATGGCACCATCACGGGCAGCATACGCGCACAAAAATGGCAAACATTGCAAGATCTTGCCAATGTCAACAATCGCATAACGCCGCCGTTCGATCGATTGCCTCAAATCACGGCCCGTATTCAACGCTACAACGTCTCTGGCTTTGACTTCAGCGTCGATGGTGACCTGACACGTTTTGCATCTACACGCGATATCGACTGCGCAGCCGCTACTAGCAAAAGCTCAAGCCGGCTTTTTTACAACTGTGCCCCTAACGCAGATCGCGCGGTGTCATGGGTACAAGTCAGCCGCCCCTTTGTTTCTTCTTTTGGTTATGTCACACCCAAGTTGCAAATGCATGGAAGGACTTACCAATTCGATGGTGGACTGCCAACCACCTTGTTTTACGAAGGCCATCAAGGACAACGGTCTGCCAGCATCACAACCCCGACGTTCAGTCTGGATGCGGGAATGGCTTTTGAGCGCAACAACCGTCTATTTGACCGCGCCTGGATTCAAACTCTAGAACCTCGCGTGTTTTATGTGTACACGCCCTATCGCGACCAAAACTATTTGCCAAATTACGACTCCGGCAACAACGCATTTAACTTCGCCAGTGTTTTCACTGAAAACGCTTTTGGCGGCCATGATCGAATTTCTGACAGCAAGTTGCTGACCTTGGGCGCAACCTCACGCTTCATTGACCCGGAGACTGGCGCTGAAGGGGCCCGCTTTGGAATTGCTCAACGTATTCGCATGCAAGAGCAACGCGTCACATTGCCAGACGACCCCACGGCCAAAGCGGGTATCAGTGATGTTTTAGCGGGGGCTACTTTGAACCTCGCACGCGCCTGGTCCCTCGACAGTTTGGTGCAATACAACCCCAAGACCGATAACTTTTTGCGTCGGGTCATTGGCGGACGCTACAGCCCTGGTTCTTATCGTGTGATGAATGCCGCATTGCGCACGGAAAATGATGAGTCCTCCAAAGTCGTATCGCAGCAACTAGATATGGGCTGGCAATGGCCTTTGCACGATTTGTGGGGTGGAGAAGATGACCCGAAAGCTGCTGGCCGTGGCTTGGGCGAAGGACGGTGGTACAGCGTTGCACGCTTGAATTACAACTTGGTTGACAAGCGTGCGGTGGAGTCCGTCATCGGGTTCGAATACGATGCGGGATGTTGGCTTAGTCGCACCGTGATTGAACGTTTGCAAATTGCCGAAGGCCTCGCACGACAACGGATTCTTTTCCAGTTAGAGTTTGTCGGCCTCTCACGCGTAGGTACCAATGCGCTTGGCTCATTGCGAACCAACGTGCCGCGTTATCAGCCTTTGCGACAGCCCACCATGAATCCAAGCCGTTTTGGCAATTACGATTAAACGTGAACATGACCTACTTGAAAACCCGTTCTTACCTTGTGTGGCCACTGATGCTATGGTCTCTGTGTGCGGCTGCACAAACGGCAAACACGGTTGCTGTGTCCGGTCGGGATTTCATTGTTGCAGTGGTCGATGCGGTACCCATCACCAACCATGATGTGACCCTGCGTACCCTGCAACTGCGAGACCAACTGATTCAGCAAGGTCAAGCTGTGCCAGCGAGTCAAGTGTTAAGTAAGCAGGCCCTGGAACGTTTGATCGTTGAAAAGTCGCTCTTGCAATACGCCAAAGAAGGTGGCGTTGCGGTCGAAGATTCGTTTGTTGATCAAGCCGAGCAACGCATGGCTGCTCAAAATCAACTGACGCTGCCGGAGTTGCACAAAAAAATCAATGCTGAAGGTACGAGCGTTGAGCAGATGCGTCAAAACCTTCGCGAGCAACTGGTGCTGCAACGACTGTCAGAGCGGCATGTGCCGGGACGCATCAAGATCAGCGACGCAGAGGTTGATCAAGCTGTACAAGATCTTCAAAATGCCACCGCCGAAAGCAATCCCGACATTGAGCTGGGTCATATTTTGATTGCTGTTCCCGAAAAAGCAACCGACGCCGAAGTCAATGCACTCAAAACTAAAGCCGAAAACATTTTGGCCCAAGTCAAGAGCGGAGATGATTTTGCGCGATTGGCCAAAGAGTTCTCCGACAGTGCTGAGCGTGACAAAGGCGGATTGATGGGGTTACGCCCCCTCAACCGCTATCCCACTTTGTTTGTTGATGCCATCAAGAAGTTACGCGCCGGCGACGTTGCGCCAGTCATTCGTTCTGGTGCCGGCTTTCATATCTTGAAGCTGGTCACAAAACGCGCCAGCAACGTCGTCACCGTGACTGAAACTCACCCCCGACATATCCTCATCAGACCCAGCGGCCAAGTCAGCCAAAATTCCGCGCGCGCTCAACTCAGCGATTTCAAGCGTTTGATCGAGTCGGGTAAGGCGGACTTTGCAACACTGGCTCGCGATCACTCCCAAGATGGCAGCGCAAGCAATGGAGGCGATTTAGCCTGGGTATCCCCAGGCATGTTGGTTCCTGAGTTCGAAGAAGTCATGAATAAACTGTCCATCGGACAACTTTCCGACCCCCTCATTTCTCGCTTTGGTGTTCACTTGATTCAAGTGTTGGAACGCCGCGAAGCGCCCATCACCGAGCGTCAGTTGCGTGATTTGGCCCGCAACAGTTTGCGAGAAAAGAAATATGAAGAAACCTATCAACTTTGGGTTCAAGAAGTTCGGGGTCGCGCCTATGTTGAATACCGCGATCCTCCGCAGTAAACGAGTTTTGCTGTGAAGCACATCGCACGCAAGCGTTTTGGTCAGCACTTCTTGACTGACGGCGCCATCATTGATGGCATCGTCGACGCGATTGACCCGCGCCCCGGTGATCCCATGGTCGAGATTGGCCCAGGTTTGGCGGCTTTGACGCAGCCGCTGGTGGAGCGCCTCGGCCGCTTGAATGTGATTGAGTTGGATCGCGACTTGGCCCTTCGGCTGCGCGATCATCCGCACTTGAACGTCATCGAGTCTGATGTCTTGCGCGTTGACTTCACACAACTGGCCGCCACTTTGGACACGACCCACTTGCGCGTGGTCGGCAATTTGCCTTACAACATTTCATCGCCCATCTTGTTCCATTTGCTCGACCATGTGGCCGTGGTACAAGACCAGCATTTCATGCTGCAAAAGGAAGTGATCGACCGCATGGTGGCCAAGCCTTGCACCAGTGATTACGGTCGTTTGAGTGTGATGCTTCAATGGCGCTACGACATGGAGGATGTTTTGTTTGTGCCTCCCGAGTCATTTGACCCCCCGCCCCGCGTCGACAGCGCTGTCGTTCGCATGGTGCCACTGGCTCAGCCCCCACAAATTGACATCAAGCTCATGGAAGCGATGGTGCAAGTGGCTTTCAGTCAGCGACGCAAACTGCTGCGCCACACGCTCGGAAAGTGGCTTGAAGCTCGAAACTTCGCAGGCACGTTTGATGTGCAGCGTCGCGCCGAAGAAGTCCCCGTCGCCGACTACGTGACGCTGGTACAAAGCCTCTAAAGACACCCGCTGTCACAGCGGGTCGCCGTCAAGCAGCGGTTTGCCAGTAACCTGCGTTGAAGGGGCTGCTCATGCGCAACGCCATGGGCGACACATCGACCAATTTGTCGGTTGGCATTTTTTCTCCTTCTTCCAGCAAGTCGATGCCCTCGGGGGACAAGCCGGCCTTTTCTGCCGAAGGGGCACGCGCCACAGAGAAAGAATAGAAGCAACGGAAAGGCACTTTGCGGTCTGACCAATAGTCGGACGCCTCACGGAAGATGTCCAGCAGTTGCTCGCGCGCTTCTTTGTCGAACTTGGCATGGGCTGGGATGTGCTCCAACACCACGATGAACCCAGGTTGCGGGCCCGACTTGTGCAGAGGATCTGTCATGCCGTCGTACAAAGAGTCGAAGTTCTTGCTGGCTTGGACCGACAAATTGAACTCCTTGGAAATGACGTCCAAGATGTCTTGTTTGCTTTGGGTTTGAGCCAAGTTCACATACAAAAAGTGATGCCCAAGTGCTTTGGCTGCTTCTTGCAAATCTGGCACGCGGAAGGCACGAATGGACTGAACGATGTTGGTTTTGACGGTACGCAATGGCATGGGAGTCGCCGTTTCTGATCTGAGTGGAATCTTGTGATCTTCGGGTTAACCCGAAAATTTAAAGCGCAAGTGTCTTCGAATCGCCATAAAAAAGCAAGGGCTCCGCCATTTCCGGGGAGCCCTTGAGGGGTTATTTAGGCCAAAAGAATTAACTATTCAGCCCGGCGCCCTTTTATCGCACCGCGCTAGCATCCGCTACGGTCAAAGCTGTCATGTTGACGATACGGCGCACGGTGGTGCTGGCCGTCAGGATGTGCACCGGCTTAGCCGCGCCCAAGAGCACAGGGCCAATGGCAATATTGCCGCCAGCCGCTGTTTTGAGCAGGTTATAGGCGATGTTGGCCGAGTCCAGATTAGGCAACACCAGCAAATTGGCGTCGCCGATCAGGGTCGTGTCAGGCATTTGAGTGGCGCGTGAATGGCCGTCTAAGGCCGCATCGCCATGCATTTCGCCGTCGATTTCGAGCCACGGGGCTTTTTTACGCACCAAGCCCAGTGTTTCGCGCATCTTCAAGGCCGAGGGCTGGTCGCTGCTGCCAAAGTTGGAATGCGACAGCAAGGCGGCCTTGGGCTGGATGCCAAAGCGGCGCATCTCTTCAGCCGCCATGACGGTGATCTCGGCCAACTGTTCCGCAGTTGGGTCGTAGTTGATGTGCGTGTCCACCAAAAACACCTGGCGGTCGGGCAACAACAAACCATTCATGGCCGCGTAGGTGCTGACACCGGGGCGGTTGCCAATGACTTGGTTCACATAGTTCAAGTGCGTCAGCGGGGTGCTCCAGGTGCCACAAATCAGGCCGTCGACCTCGCCTTTGTGCAGCATCATGGTGCCGATCAAAGACAAGCGACGACGCATGTCGATCTTGGCCAACTGCTCGGTCACGCCCTTGCGTGCCGTCATCTTGTAATAGGTTTGCCAGAAGTCGCGGTAGCGGTGGTCTTGTTCGACGTTGACCACGTCATAGTCCACGCCCTCTTTGAGGCGCAGGCCAAATTTCTCGATGCGCTGCGCAATCACGGCAGGACGCCCAATCAAGGTGGGCTTGGCCAAGCGCTCGTCCACCACGATTTGCACCGCGCGCAATACGCGTTCTTCTTCACCCTCGGCGTAGCACACGCGCTTCTTGCTGGCACGCTTGGCGGCCGCATAAATCGGCTTCATGATCGAGCCAGAGGCATAGACAAAGCCTTGCAGCTTCTCGATGTAGGCCTCCATGTCTTGGATCGGGCGAGTGGCCACACCACTGTCGGCCGCAGCCTTGGCCACGGCTGGCGCAATCTTCATCATCAATCGCGGATCGAAGGGCTTGGGAATGAGGTATTCAGGGCCAAAGGCCAAGGACTCGCCCGCATAGGCCGCTGCGACCACTTCGCTTTGTTCTGCTTGCGCCAATTCGGCGATGGCATACACCGCCGCAATTTCCATTTCGTCGGTGATGGTAGACGCACCCGCATCCAACGCGCCGCGGAAGATGTAAGGGAAGCACAACACGTTGTTGACTTGGTTGTGATAGTCGCTGCGACCGGTGGCGATGATGGCATCGTCGCGTACCGCTTTGACATCTTCAGGGGTGATTTCGGGGTTCGGGTTGGCCAAGGCCATGATGATGGGTTTGGACGCCATCTTCTTGACCATGTCTGGCTTGAGCACGCCGCCGGCGGAGAGGCCCAAGAACACATCGGCCCCTTCGATCACATCGGACAAGGTGCGCGCATCGGTTTTTTGAGCGAATTGAATCTTGTCTTCGTCCATCAACTCGGTGCGGCCTTCATAGACCACGCCCGCCAAGTCGGTCACAAAAATATGCTCGCGCGGCATGCCCATCTTGAGCAGCAAATTCAAACACGCCAAGGCAGCGGCACCCGCACCAGAGGTAACCAGCTTGACTTTTTTCAGGTCTTTGCCCGCGACCTTGAGGCCGTTCAAAATCGCGGCGCCCACGGTGATGGCGGTGCCATGTTGGTCGTCGTGGAAGACGGGGATCTTCATGCGTTCGCGCAATTTGCGCTCAACATAAAAGCAATCTGGGGCCTTGATATCTTCGAGGTTGATGCCACCAAACGTAGGCTCCAAAGACGCAATGATGTCGACCAACTTGTCGAGGTTTTTCTCGTCAATCTCGAGGTCAAACACATCAATGCCGGCGAACTTTTTGAACAGAACGCCCTTGCCTTCCATCACGGGTTTCGAGGCCAGGGGTCCGATGTCACCCAAGCCCAACACCGCTGTGCCGTTGGAGATGACCGCCACCAAATTGCCACGACTGGTGTACTTGAAGGCCGCATTGGGGTCCTTGACGATCTCTTCACAAGGCGCTGCCACACCGGGCGAATAGGCCAAGGCCAAGTCGTGTTGGTTGACCAGTTGTTTGGTGGCTTGGATGGCCACTTTGCCGGGGGTAGGGAACGCGTGGTATTCGAGTGCTGCGCGGCGCAATTCAGCGCGTGCTTCAGCGCTGTTGTGTGAGGGGGTTGAGCTCAAAGACTTCTCCTGTGATTGCGAAGGGCCGCGCGCTGTGTAGCCGCGGAAGCCTTCACTTGTAAATTCATTTTAGGCGCGGGGATTCGCGCTTCTATGCGTGGATGTGCTTACGGAAGTTGCAATGGTTTTTACTTCTTAGCAAAAGCGATCAAGCCCGCATCAACGCTTCGATCTCGTCAGCGACCACGGGCACACCGCGTGTGATCAAGTCGCAGCCCTGTGCGGTGACGATGGCGTCGTCTTCAATGCGAATGCCGAGGTTCCAAAACGCCTCGGGCACCTCAGCGCTGGGGCGCACATACAAACCCGGCTCAATGGTCAGCACCATGCCCTCTCGCAAGATGCGACTGGGGCGGTTGATCAGGGTCTCGCCGGAAAGCGGATCTTTGCGCTCGCTGCTTTGGCCCAACTCGGAAGGTTCCACATAACTGCCGCAATCGTGCACATCCATACCCAGCCAATGCCCCGTGCGGTGCATGTAAAACGCAAAGTAGGCGCGTTTGTCAATCACGTCCTGCGCTGTGCCGTGCTTGTCTTTGCTTAACAAACCCAAGTCCAACAGGCCTTGCGCCAACACCTGCACCGTGGCTTCATGTGGGTCGGTGAAGCGTGCACCCGCGCGCGTTGCGGCTACGGCTGCATCTTGGCTCGCCAACACCAAGTTGTACAAGTCACGTTGCGGCCCCGTGAATCGGCCGTTGGCCGGAAAAGTGCGGGTGATGTCGGAGGCATAGCCATCGAGCTCGCAACCGGCATCGATCAACACCAGTTCGCCGTCACGCACAGGGGCGGCGTCGGCGCGGTAGTGCAGCACACACGCATTGGCGCCGGCGGCCACGATGGAGGTGTAGGCCGGAAACTGCGAACCATGCACGCGGAACTCATGCAATAACTCGGCATCCAAGTGGTACTCGCGCACGTCTTGGCCGGCACTCAACATACGTGCAGAGGTTTGCATGGCGCGGATGTGCGCTCGTGCGCTGATGGCACTGGCACGACGCATCACGTTTTGTTCATGCACGTCTTTGATCAACCGCATTTCATCCAAAGGCCCGCACACATCGCGTTGCTGCCCGGGACATTGCGCGCCAAAGCGCACACGTGCACGCACGGCGTTCAGCCAGTTGGCCACGCGGGTCTCCAAGCCTGTGTGCGTGGCAAAGGGGTACCACACGGTGTGTTGGTTTTCGAGCAGCTTGGGCAAATGCGCATCGAGCTCAGCCACCGAGTGCGCCGCGTGGACGCCGAGTGCCTCTAGCGCGGCCTCGGGCCCTAAGCGGTAACCGTCCCAAATTTCGCGCTCCATGTCTTTGGGTTGGCAAAACAAGGTGCTGCGGCCGGTGGCGTCCAACACCAACCAAGCATTGGGCTCGGTAAAGCCCGTGAGGTAATAAAAGTAACTGTCGTGGCGATACGGAAAATCGCTGTCGCGGTTACGCGCGCGTTCAGGGGCGGTGGGGATGATGGCCACACCGGCGTCCCCGCCAAGCGCCGCCAGTTGTGCGGCCAATTGCGCACGGCGCTGTGCGAACAAAGTTGCTGAAGCTTGGGTCATGAGGAGGTCGTTCCTGAATGTGGCGACGTGGACGTTGATGCATTGAGCTCGGCCAAGCGCTCGGGCGTGCCCACGTCGGTCCACGCCCCCGTATAAAGCGAGGCGGTGACAGCGTCATTGTCCATGGCGGCCCGCAACATCGCTGCCAGTGGGGCTTTGATGCCCTGCGGGTTTCCAGCCGGAATGTTGCACCAAGCGGCCTCAAAAAAAGCACGTTTGTACAGCGCGATGGTGCTGAAGGTGTAGCGCGGTGGCTCATGCGGGGCAGGAGCCGCATCTGCAGGCAACTTCGGTAAGTTCAGTGCGTGGCCATCTGCAGACAAACCAAAATCGCCACGTACATTGTGCGCAGGATTGGGTACCAGCCACAAATGGGCCAAGGCGGGGCTGGCTTGGAAACGCGCATAGGCCTCCGCTGAAAACTCGAAATCAGGCGCAAACACGTCACCCGCCGCCACCCAAAACACATCGGCCAAGCGAGGCAAGGCCCGCACGATGCCGCCTGCGGTTTCCAAGGCACCACCAAAGTCGACGCCCTCGGGCGAGTAGTGCAAATGCATGGGTGTTTGGAGCGGGGACTCAAACACATCCCCAAATTGCGCCGGAATTTGCTCACCCAACCACGCGGTGTTGATCATCAAATTGGTCACCCCACCTCGCTGCAAACCTTGCATGGCCCATTGCATCAGGGGTTGACCGCGCACCTGCAACAGAGGCTTGGGATGGACGTCCGTCAGGGGGCGCATGCGCTCGCCTCGACCCGCGGCCAGCAACAGGGCCGTCGCGGGCGGAGAAGAAGCATCAAAAAAAGGGCTTTTTGTCATCGACACGCAGTGTAGCCAGCCGGTCGATGCACCATGGAAAGTTGGTCAGTCTGGGGTAGGTCGGCTCGTTAAAATATTGGTTTTCCCTAATCACCCCACCGGAGTCGCCTGACATGGCAAACACCCAACAAATGGCCAGCGCAATTCGTGCCTTGGCAATGGACGCTGTTCAACAAGCCAACTCAGGACACCCCGGCGCGCCGATGGGCATGGCTGATATCGCTGTGGCCCTGTGGGGCGATCACCTGCGCCACAACCCCAAGAACCCGCATTGGATGAACCGCGACCGCTTTGTGCTGTCCAACGGCCATGGCTCGATGCTGATCTATGCCTTGCTGCACCTCACTGGCTACGACTTGCCCATGAGCGAGCTGAAGAACTTCCGCGTGCTACACAGCAAAACTGCCGGCCACCCCGAAGTAGGCGTGACTCCGGGCGTGGAGACGACCACCGGCCCTCTGGGTCAAGGCATCACCAATGCGGTGGGCATGGCGTTGGCCGAAAAAATGTTGGCCGCAGAATTCAACCGCGATGGCCATGAGGTGGTCGACCACCACACTTTCGTCTTCTTGGGCGATGGGTGTTTGATGGAGGGCATCAGTCACGAAGCCTGCTCACTGGCTGGCGCGTGGAAATTGAACAAGCTGATTGCGCTGTACGACGACAACGGCATCTCGATCGACGGCCAAGTGGCGCCTTGGTTTGCCGACAACACGCCCGAGCGCTTCAAGGCCTACGGCTGGAACGTGATCGGCCCCATCAACGGTCACGATGCATCTGTGGTGAGCCAAGCCATTGCCTCGGCCAAACTGAGCACTGACAAGCCCACCTTGATCGTTTGTAAAACCAGCATTGGCAAGGGCAGCCCCAACCGCGCCGACACCGCCAAAGCGCACGGCGAACCCTTGGGCGCCGATGAAATTGCATTGACACGCGCCGCCATTGGCTGGCCCCACGCGCCATTTGAAGTGCCTGCTGAGGTGTATGCCGACTGGGACGCCACCGCACGCGGCAAAGCGCAAGAAGCTGACTGGAACCACGCCTTTGCCGCCTACAAAGCCGCGCATCCTGCGTTGGCCAAAGAGCTGCAACGTCGCATGGCGGGCGAGTTACCCAAGAACTTTGCACAAACCGTGGTCGACACCGTGATCGACGCGCACACCAAGGCCGAAACCGTGGCCAGCCGGAAGGCCAGCCAATTGGCGTTGGAGTCGTTCACGGCGGCTTTGCCCGAGTTGTTGGGTGGTAGCGCTGACTTGACGGGCTCTAAC
>JACCDM010474839.1_pt1 | contig 11718 bp, 8 predicted proteins | sample 7445851 | NCBI WGS metagenome assembly JACCDM01 (sample SAMN15323438, study PRJNA562643) | freshwater metagenome | isolation source: river surface water | place: USA:Blue River Watershed | collected 2017-08-16
AAGCGTGTGAATTTGATTATTCCGGAACCCAAGCGTGCCGCGTGTTGCGTGCTGAAGGAATCCGCGTAATTTTGGTCAACTCAAACCCCGCAGCAATCATGACCGATCCCGAATTCGCTGATGCGACGTATGTCGAGCCAATTACACCTGAAATTATCGAGCGAATCATCGCCCATGAAAAGCCAGATGCCGTTCTTGCAACACTTGGTGGGCAAACCGCACTCAATGCTGCGATCGGTTTATATCAACGCGGCACCTTGGCTAAGTACGGAGTCCGCTTGATTGGTGCTGATGTGGATGCGATTAATCGTGGAGAGAACCGTGAACTTTTCAGAGCGATTGTTGAAAAGGTTGGGGGAGAGTCAGCAAAATCCCGAATTTGTCACACAATGGATGAGATCTTGTCGGCGGTTGTCGAACTCAATTATCCCGTCGTTGTGCGCCCTTCCTTCACCATGGGTGGCTTGGGTTCAGGAATCGCTTTTGATGAAGCCGAACTTCGCCAAATCGCCGGAGCTGGCCTAAGACATAGTCCAACCTCAGAGGTCCTATTAGAAGAGTCGATTCTTGGGTGGAAAGAGTACGAATTAGAAGTTATGCGTGATAACAAGGACAACGTTGTTATCGTCTGTTCAATTGAAAATCTTGACCCGATGGGCGTTCACACCGGAGATTCAATTACTGTCGCTCCAGCGATGACTTTAACTGATGTTGAGTATCAAAAACTTCGGGATTTATCTATGGACATCATCCGTGAAGTTGGCGTAGATACAGGTGGTTGCAACATTCAGTTTGCAGTAAACCCAAGTAACGGAAGAATTATTGTCATTGAAATGAACCCTCGTGTATCTCGATCTAGCGCTCTTGCATCGAAAGCAACAGGGTTTCCTATCGCCAAGATTGCAACCAAACTTGCGATTGGTTACACCTTGGATGAGATTCAAAATGACATCACCCAGGTCACGCCTGCATCTTTCGAACCAACCTTGGATTATGTGGTTGTTAAGCTTCCTCGCTTCGCTTTTGAAAAGTTTGCAGATGCCGATCCACGTCTGACCACGACCATGAAGAGTGTTGGTGAAGCGATGGCCATAGGTCGCTCGTTCTCTGAGGCCTTAATGAAGGCGTTACGCTCGCTCGAGAGAAAAGAAGCAATCTTTACTTGGCCTGTTGTCTCTGAAGTAGAGAAGGCGGCTCTTCTACAATCGATGAAAATTCCCACCGAATATCGCTTGCAGCAAGTTCAAAAGGCGATGTGGGCTGGCGCAACTATCGACGATGTTTTTGCATCAACCAAGATAGATCCTTGGTACTTGCGACAAATCGAAATCATTAATCACCAAGCAGCGATCATCGCTCAACCAGGTGAATTGACGGCCGAATTACTGCGTACCGCCAAGGGTCAGGGATTCTCTGATAACCAGATTGCAGCACTGCGCGGTGTTACTGAAGATGAGGTTCGCAAAGCACGTCATCATTTAGGAATTCGCCCGGTATATAAGACCGTTGATACATGTGCGGCTGAGTTTGAGGCCTTTACTCCTTACCATTACTCAAGTTATGAGGAAGAGACAGAGGTTCGTCCTAGAACCACACCGGCAGTAATTATTTTGGGAAGTGGACCTAATCGAATCGGTCAAGGAATCGAGTTTGATTACTCCTGTGTTCACGCTTCATTCACGCTTCGTGAAGCTGGTTATGAAACCATCATGATCAACTGCAACCCCGAAACTGTATCAACTGACTATGACACAAGTAATCGACTGTATTTTGAGCCCTTAACTCTTGAAGATGTTCTAGAAGTGGTTCATGCAGAAGCTCAGGCTGGCCCAGTTTTGGGAGTTATCACACAGCTGGGTGGACAAACTCCATTGGGATTGGCAGCTGGCTTGAAAGCCAATGGAGTCAACATTCTTGGTACATCACCAGAAGCGATCAATCTTGCCGAAGAACGAGGAGCTTTCGGAAATATTCTTGCAGAGCAGGATTTGCGTGCTCCAGAATTTGGAATGGCTTCCTCTCAGTTAGAGGCAACAACAATCGCACAATCTATAGGCTATCCAGTTCTCGTCAGGCCATCGTTCGTACTCGGTGGTCGTGGCATGGAGATCGTGTATGACGATGCAGCTTTGGGTGGATTCATTACTCGAGCGACAGATATAACCCCAGATCATCCTGTTCTAGTTGATCGTTTCTTGGATAATGCAATCGAGATCGATGTCGATGCTTTATTTGATGGAGAGGAACTCTTTTTAGGCGGAGTCATGGAACATATCGAAGAGGCTGGAATTCACAGCGGTGACAGCGCGTGTGTTCTTCCGTCAATGACCGTAACGAGCGAACAAAGGGCAGAGATTCGTGCCGCTAGCGAAAAAATCGCTCGAGCTGTCGGAGTACGCGGGCTCATCAATATTCAATTCGCGATCGCTGACAACGATTTGTATGTTCTAGAAGCCAATCCACGAGCATCAAGAACTGTGCCATTTGTCAGTAAGGCCAGCGGTGTTCCTTTGGCAAAAGCAGCTGCGCGTATTTCAGTGGGGGTAACGATCCAAGAGTTGCGCGAATCGGGGATTCTTCCCGCAACTGGAGATGGTGTAGCACGAGGAGTATCGGTCAAAGAAGCGGTACTTCCTTGGAATCGATTCCGTCGCACAGATGGTCGGGGAGTAGACGCGGTATTGGGACCAGAGATGCGTTCCACCGGTGAAGTAATGGGAATTTCTCCATCATTTGGTGAAAGTTACGCGAAGAGTCAGATCGCAGCCTTCGGTCCGCTACCAAAATCTGGAACTGTCTTTATCTCGCTTGCAGATAAGGACAAGGCCACGGGTATTGAGCCAGCTCTTGGTTTCTCGGAGCTCGGTTTTCATATCTTGGCTACCGATGGAACCGCTGATTTCCTTCGAACCAAGGGAATTGAATGCACAACGGTACGTAAGCACTCAGAAGGAAAAGGCGCACTGGGTGAGAAAACAATCGTAGACATAATCAATGCGGGAGAAATTGATTTGGTGATCAATACTCCTGTTGGACGCGGTACCCGTGCAGATGGTTGGGCAATTCGAACCGCTGCGGTCCAGCGATCAATTCCATGTATTACGACCACGGCAGGTTTTAGTGCAGCTGTTGATGCGATTCGATTTTTACAAGCAAGTCCGCTCAGTATTAAATCCTTACAGGAATGGCTGGCATAACGCATGCAAATCAATAAAGCTGCTAAGCAATTACTTGCACCGATTGTCAGCAATAAAAAGGTTGGGCAATACCACCAGATCATCATCAACATTGGTGATGTAGCGGCATCCTGTAAACCAGGAAATTTCGTTGCAATAAGTGTTGGTGGGGACTCTTCCAAAATGGTATTAAGAAGAGCCTTCGCCATTTCGCGAGTGTCGACATCTGCATCTGTCGGTGGAACAATGGAGTTAATTGTTGCGCCACATGGCCAAGGAAGTAAGTGGTTGTGTGCTCAGGGCGAGGGCGTCGTACTTGATTTAGTCGCACCGCTTGGGACCGCTTTTGGTATTCCGACTGAACCTGTTCCAGTTTTGCTAGTGGGTGGTGGTTATGGCTCTGCACCACTGTTCGGACTAGCTGAGCTCTTGAACTCAAGAGGATGTCGAGTGGATATGTTGCTCGGCGCAAGTACGGGCTCGAAAATTTATGCTCCAATGGAGGGCAAGCGCGCGGTTAATTCGATGCGGATTTATACCGAAGATGGATCTATGGGAAGCGCTGGCCGAGTAACCGATCCGATAGCAGAGATCATTAAGGATCTTAATGTCGCAGTAATTTACTCGTGTGGGCCTATGCCGATGCTTGCTGCGATAACCAAAATTTCAAATGAGTTCGATGTTGTTCATCAATGCGCAGTTGAGGAATCAATGGCATGTGGAATCGGTATCTGTATGACCTGTGTTCTTCCTGTTGAAAACGAGGATGGAACGGTTTCTATGGTGCGATCTTGTATTGATGGTCCAGTTATGGATGGCGCCAAGGTTCAATGGAGCCAGGTAGGTCAGCAATTATGAGCACCTTAGATTTTTCAACAACTATTGGCAATGCCTGGTTTCCAGCACCAACCTTCACGGCGAGTGGCTGCGCGAGTTCAGGCCGAGAGTTGGCGCAGTTTTTCCCTTTGCGCGATATGGGTGGGGTCGTTACTAAATCTGTAATGTCCAAGGTTCGCACTGGTCGTCCAACTCCGCGCATGGCAGAGACTCCAAGCGGAATGTTGAACTCCATTGGTCTTCAGGGGCCAGGAATAGATGCCTTTCTTAGCAAAGATGTTCCATATCTTGTTGAGCAAAAAGCTAGGGTGATTGTTTCTATCGCGGGAGAAACGGTGGAGGAGTACTCAACCCTGGCGCGAAAGTTAAGATCGGTTTCGGGAATTAGCGCGATCGAAGTGAATATCTCCTGTCCTAACGTGGAGAATCGCGGTCTTGTATTCGCGTGCGATCCTGAAGCGTCGCGACGAGTGATCGATGGAGTCCGCAGAACTATCGGTGGTGAACTTCCTATCATTGCAAAGCTTTCACCAGATGTTACCGATCTAGTGTCTATTGCGAGAGGTGTAGTCGATGCTGGAGCTGATGGTTTGGCGTTGATCAACACTGTTCTAGGAATGGTTATTAACGTTGACACGATGCGACCTCATTTAGGCGGCAAGACAGGTGGACTATCTGGTCCTGCGATCCGACCCATTGCCGTACGTGCGGTGTATCAGGTACACGCAGCTCTTCCTCACACACCAATAATAGGAATGGGTGGAGTTGCATCGGGCAAGGACGCGCTAGAAATGATCTTGGCTGGTGCAAGTGGTGTTTCAATTGGAACTGCAAGTTTCGGCAATCCAACCGCAATTATGTCTATTCAAAGTGAGCTCAAACAACTGCTCACTGACCGAGGTTTCACCTCTTTGAAACAAGCCGTCGGTTACGCCCATCGGCCACAAGAGGGGGAGTAAGTGAAGAAAGCACCAATCGTTCTCGCGGTAGATACTCCTGACCTTCAAACAGCGGTCCAATGGGTCCGTGCAACACAAGAGCACATTTCCGTGTTCAAGCTAGGACTTGAATTCTTTTTAACCTTTGGCGCTGAAGGTGTTAAAGCTATTCAAGCTGAAACAGATTCAGATATTTTTCTTGATCTGAAGTTGCACGATATTCCTCACACAGTAAGTGGAGCCGCTAAAGCTGTTTCACAATTAAAACCAAAGTTTTTAACGGTACATGCATCTGGTGGACGGACCATGGTACGAGCGGCAGTTGATGCGATGCCCGATACTTACATTACAGGTGTCACGATCCTGACATCTATGTCAGAGACTGATGTGGCGGAAGTTGGCTTTAAATCCTCTGCTTTGGATTCAGCGGTTTCTTTGGCTAATGTCGCGGTTTTCGGTGGAGCCCGCGCAATAGTTTGTTCACCGTTGGAGATTTCGGCGGTCAGGGTAGCTGTAGGTACGGAGCCTTTAATCATTACGCCTGGAGTTCGTCCTCTAGACATGGCGGGCAGCGATGATCAAAAACGAACTATGACTCCAGAAGCTGCAATTGAATCTGGTGCGAGTCTTGTAGTTATAGGCAGACCCATTACGCAAAGTTGGAGCGACGGGGCTTCGGCCATGAAGGCGCGCGCCGAGCAGATTGGCTCTGGCTTAATTTAATCTCCACTAGATTTAGCACATGGGTTTACCTCCGAAACTTTCGCCAGAGCAGCGTCGGGCCGCTTTGGCGAAGGCCGCACAATCCCGAAAGCGTCGCGCGGAAATCAAAGCTCAGGTCAAAAGCGCGGTCATGACAATTGATGATGTACTTGAACTTGCCTTGACTGATGATGCAATCGGAAAAATGCGCGTAAAGGAGCTATTGGAGTCCTTATCGGGTGTTGGAAAAATACGAGTTGTGTCTCTTATGGAACGGCTACACATTTCTCCTTCCCGTAGAATTCAAGGTCTGGGTCGTCATCAAGTTAAGGAGCTTCGACAAGAGTTCATGAAGCCAGATATGACAATTAAGCCTGGACGACTGCTGGTCCTTTCCGGCCCCGGTGGCGTGGGTAAAAGTACGGTTGCGAAGAAATTAAGAGAAGCCGATGATTTCTGGGTTAGCGTAAGTGCAACTACACGTAAACCTCGTGTAAATGAGATTCATGGAAAAGATTATTACTTTGTAAGTGATGATGATTTTGCATCAATGATTTCCAATGATGAGTTCCTCGAATGGGCGGAGTTCGCCGGGAATAAATATGGAACACCCCAGAAGCAGGTGCAAGAAGCTATTGGGCAAGGAAGAAATGTTTTACTGGAGATCGAAATAGCTGGCGCTAAACAGGTTAAGGAACATCTTCCACAATCTTTGCTGGTGTTCTTAGAGCCGCCATCATGGGAGGAGTTAGTAGCTCGTCTAGAAGGGCGAGGAACGGATGGTGCTGAACGTAGGGCTGAAAGATTGGCTCTGGCCCAGGAAGAGCTGGCCGCAGCAGCATTTTTCGATGTGGTTTTGGTCAATGATCGGGTCGAGAGCGTCGTCCAGAGACTGGTAGAGTTAGCCCAGAATTAAGCACAGCTAAGCATGTTCCAGATTGATCAAAGAAGCGGGGAAAACCATGGATGGCATTACCAATCCACCTATTGATGAACTTCTAGACAAGAGCGGTTCTAAGTACAGCCTCGTTCTGTATGCAGCAAAGCGCGCTCGTCAGATCAATGCTTACTACTCACAGCTAGGCGAAGGTCTTCTTGAGTATGTAGGACCGCTAGTGGAGACGCATGTGCATGAGAAGCCATTATCTATCGCACTTCGCGAGATCAATGAAGGACTTCTTACAATCGAAAATCTCGAGCCAACAGCTTAATTTCTTCAATGACACTCCAAGGCCGTGAGGTTATTCTCGGAGTTGGTGGTGGAATTGCCGCCTACAAATCCTGCGAACTGCTGCGTCGTCTTCAAGACCGCGGTTATGTAATAACCGTTGTCCCAACACCTGCCTCATTAAATTTTGTTGGAGCTGCAACATGGGAAGCCCTATCAGGTCGACCAGTTACAACTCAGGTTTGGGAGAGCGTTCACACGGTTCCGCATGTTGCGTTAGCCGAACGAGCTGACTTCTTTCTAATTGCACCTGCCACCGCTGATTTGATTGCACGATTAGCGATGGGACGAGCAGATGATCTTCTAACCAATCTAGTTTTAGCCTCAAATGTTCCAAAGATGATTGTTCCTGCAATGCATCCATCTATGTGGCTTGACCCAGCGACTGTTGCAAATGTTCAGACTCTTCGCTCGCGTGGCTTTGTTGTTATGGATCCGGTAGTTGGCAGATTGACTGGAAGTGATATTGGACCCGGGAGGTTTCCAGAGACGGCCTCTATTATCTCGACTTTTGAAGAGGTAACGGGGCAACATCAAGATTTATTAGGGTTAAAGGTCTTGATTACAGCAGGTGGAACGCGCGAGCCTATTGATCCGGTGCGATTTATCGGAAATAGGTCATCAGGGAAGCAAGGAATCGCATTGGCAAACGCCGCAAGGAATCGCGGTGCAAAAGTTACCTTGATTGCGGCTAATTGCGATACAACTCAATTGATTGGTGTGGATGTTGTTGATGTTGAGACCACCGCACAAATGCAGCAAGCACTTGTTGAACACTTTGATGATTGTGCGATCTTGATTATGAGTGCCGCAGTAGCCGATGCAAAGCCAACTAAAGTCTCCAATAGCAAGATTAAAAAGGGGGAACTCAATAGTATTGAGCTCGAGTTGAATCCCGATTTACTCGCACAGGTTGCGCTTCTGAAAAGAGGTCAAGTACTGGTTGGATTTGCTGCCGAAACTAAGGACCATCTGCAAGAGGCTCGCAGAAAACTCGACGCCAAAGGGCTCAATGTGATTTACGTAAATGATGTCTCTGGCGGGGCAATCTTTGGTCAGGACACAACTATGGGTACCATTCTCCTACGCAATGAAGCGGATATAGCGGTCAAGGAAGTCTCCAAAGACGCTCTTTGTAACACTCTTCTTGATCAGGCCATCCGGCAGTTAGGTTGAAACTATGTCAAAGCGTTTATTTACTTCTGAATCTGTAACTGAGGGACACCCAGACAAGATCGCAGATGCGATTTCTGATGCGGTACTGGATTCCTTGCTATCTCAAGATGCCAAGAGTCGCGTAGCGGTCGAAACCTTGATCACGACTGGCCAAGTACACGTAGCCGGAGAAGTAACGACCAATGGATATGCCGATGTTATGGGCATAGTCCGAGATACTGTTTTGAACATCGGTTATGACTCATCCGATAAAGGTTTTGATGGAAATAGCTGTGGTGTTTCAATTTCAATTGGTCAACAGTCTCAAGATATTGCCCAAGGAGTAGATGATGCGTACGAGCATCGTGTTACTTCCGCAGTTGATCCTCTGGATCTTCAAGGTGCAGGCGATCAAGGATTAATGTTTGGCTACGCCTGCGACGATACAAAGGAATTGATGCCCTTACCTATTTGGTTGGCGCATGCTTTAGCTCAGCAATTAACAAAGGTACGAAAGTCCGGAGAACTGGCATATCTACGTCCCGATGGAAAGACTCAGGTAACGATTGAATACGACGGCGATCGAGCGATCGCTTTGGACACTGTTGTTATCTCAAGTCAACACTCTGAAGATGTAGATGTGACCAAGAAGTTAACTCCCGAAATCATTGAGTATGTAATTAACCCAATTATTTCGAAGATCGATTTACCAAGAAATGATTTAAGAACGCTAATTAACCCAACTGGACGTTTTGTAATTGGTGGCCCCATGGGTGATGCAGGACTAACAGGACGAAAGATTATTGTTGATACGTATGGTGGAATGGCTCGCCATGGTGGAGGAGCATTTAGCGGTAAGGATCCATCAAAGGTGGATCGCTCTGCAGCTTATGCAATGCGCTGGGTTGCTAAGAATGTTGTTGCCGCTGGATTGGCTCGCCGCTGTGAAGTTCAAGTTGCGTACGCAATTTGTAAGGCTCAACCGGTTGGCGTATTTGTTGAAACTTTTGGGACGGAATCAATTCCTGTTTCAAAGATCCAAGAAGCGGTTCTTTCTGTTTTTGATCTCCGTCCAGCGGCGATCATTCGCGATCTTGAATTACTGCGTCCGATCTATTCATTGACAAGTGCATACGGTCACTTCGGCCGTGAACTTCCGGAGTTTGCTTGGGAGCGAACAGATCGAGTTTCAGCACTTCAAAACGCAGTTAAGTAAAAGGTGGCAACACCTCGGTTATTTCGCCTCAAGGCGGAGCTTGCTCCAGCACCTTCGGGGCCAGTAGCCGATTCCCTACCTGTCGCAAAGATTCGCGTAGATACTGGCGTCTTTCATCTCGATCAACTCTTTGATTATTCGGTACCAGAAAAGTTAAGCGCACTGATCAAGGTTGGTATTCGTGTTCAGATTCCCTTCGGAGGGCGCGAGACAGAGGGAATCGTTGTTTCTCGAGCTTCAAAGGCCGAGCGTGCGGGGGAGTTAAAGTCGATAACTAAGGTGTTGTCACCGCACGCTGTTGCGACTCAATTATCCCTCGATCTATTCGATCAATGTGCACAGTATTACTGTTGCAATCCATGGGATCTAATTCGTTCAGCAATTCCACCCAGAGTCGCCTCAGTTGATAAAGAGTTAGATGTAGTTGAATCCGTCAACAATTTTGCTGGGTCAAGGACAACACCTGTTTATCTGAGTTTTTCACCCTTTCTGCCATCCCATGAACAGATACCTACCCTCCTTAATGACCTGAAGATTAAGGGTTCAATCTTAATAGTTGCTCCAGATGAAAAAGATGTGGAGCTTATTTACGATCAACTTAAATCCACAGGTAGTGATGTACTGAAACTAACAAGCACCACATCACGAGAAGAGAGATATAAGAACTTCTTAATGTCGATGAGATTGAATGCCTCCATCATTGTTGGTACGCGAAGTGCGATATTCGCGCCGGTCAATAATCTTAGAGCCATTGTGATCTATAAAGAGTCTTCACCTGATCACTTTGAGATGAGATCTCCTGGCTGGAATACATCTGCTATCGCCAAAATTCGTGCGTTGAACGAAGGTCTACAACTTGTCTACACTGGTTTTTCCCCGTCGGTGCGTATTGCTTACGATATAGATCAAGGTTTAATTAAGTTTAGGAATCAGCGCGTTGAAGTCAAAGTGAAAGCATTTACGCCTCACGATGGTGCTTTATTGCCGGGCAGAATCTTCTCGGAGATAAAGAAGGCGTTGGGACAAGGTCCCGTCCTTTTCTTGGCACCGAGAAAAGGTTATGGAAACGCGCTTTTATGTGCCCATTGCCGAAATGTTGCCACCTGTAAGTGTGGCGGACGTTTAAGTGTTGTTTCTAAGAACGGTGCGCCGAACTGCGTTCATTGCGGTACGCACTATCCAAATTGGAAATGCGCCTTCTGCGATAGAGATAGGCAGTACTTAGCTAGTAGGGGAATAGACCGGGCGGCGGAGGAGATATCACGAGCATTCCCGGGTTTCCCGGTTGTTCTTTCTGCAGGTGATGTCATTAAACAACACGTTGAATCGAAGCCATCATTGGTTCTCTCAACTCCTGGAGCCCAACCTCTTGTTGATGGTGGCTACGCCGCTGTTGTCGTTTTGGATGCGACGAGGTTCTTCTCGCACACCGATTTGAATACTCAAGAACGTGCCAGAGAATTATTCTTTGAAACTTCATCCTTAATCAGGAAAACAGGCAAGGTATTACTAGTCATTGACGAATCTCACCCTATAACTTCGGCGATCGCCCGATGGAACATAGCGCCTTTGCTCAAACGCGAAATCGCAGACAGGGAGGAGTTAAAGCTTCCACCCACTGTCGCGTCAGCGGTCATAGTCACAGATTCCGTGACGGCTCCTCAAATCGTTTCTGGTTTACAAAAAGCCTTTTCCGATGGTCGGTTACCGCAATCTGCACGAATTTATGGACCCACAATGATGCCTAAAGATCTAGCCAAGATTGTGATTCATGCAGCACACCAAGAGTGGAGACAAATGGCGCAGGTGCTCCACGAATTACAGCGAAGAAGGAGTATCGCAAAAAAGGATTTACTGACTATTCGGATAGACCCATATTCTCTGTAGGTAATTGATAGACTCACGCCATGTCGATTCAGGAAATTCGCTACTTTGGCGATCCAGTACTTACTACTCCTGCATCTCCCGTTGTGGACTTTGATAAAGAGCTTCGGGTTTTGGTGAAAGACCTAACCGACACAATGCTGGATGCACCTGGTGCTGGCTTAGCTGCGCCACAAATTGGTGTATCACTTAGGGTGTTTGTCTGGGATGTTGATGAAGCTCTTGGTCACCTTATTAATCCGGTTTTGACCCTCAGCGAAGAAATGCAAGATGGCGAAGAGGGTTGTCTTTCCTTCCCTGAACTTCGTTATGAAACACCTCGTGCAATGCGTGCTGTCGCAAAAGGCTATAACATGTACGGAGAACCCATCACGGTCGAGGGTACAGAATTTCTTGCTCGCGCGTTGCAACATGAAACCGACCACCTCAACGGTATTTTATTTATCGACAAGCTCTCAGCAGAAGATCGAAAAGCCGCAATGAAAGAGATCCGAGAGTCGGAGTGGTTCAACTTGGCGGAGGAGAAGGGCCAATCTATCCAAGTGAAGGATTCGCCGCACTCAATTTTCGGACGGAACACGT
>JACCDM011041623.1_pt1 | contig 11717 bp, 12 predicted proteins | sample 7445851 | NCBI WGS metagenome assembly JACCDM01 (sample SAMN15323438, study PRJNA562643) | freshwater metagenome | isolation source: river surface water | place: USA:Blue River Watershed | collected 2017-08-16
CTTCGAAGTCGTCGCCTAGTATAATTTCATATTCTCTTTTAAGCGATGGCCCGCTCCACAATTTAATTTCGACTGAACCCTCAACCGATTGAGATTTCTTCTCCAATATTTTAATAATTGTTTTACCTTCAGTGCGTCGAATTATATAAGCTTCATCTGGATTCCGAAACAGTTCTATGGCGTATGTTGTTTTTATATATTTTTTAAATGCGCTTTGTCTCAAGACCAACACATCGCGATCCTTTGCGGATAAGGTTGAACTGGATATTTCCGGAAGAATGGTCTTTTGTTCGAACTGTTTTCCGAAGTAATTGGTGTTCGAACCACCAGCTCCATATCCTCTATTTGGTTTTGCATTTACGACATTTCTTATAGCTTTAATTGGTTTTGTGCACTTAACTGTGATTTCACTTTTCGGCGTTTTATCTTTAACTGGTACTTCCCTATTCAACGCTACACTTTTAACTTCTACAGTGTTCGGCTTCGAGTTTTCATCGGCGGCTCGATCATCGGACCCATATTTGGCCAATAGTTTTTCCGCAATTTCGTTCAGGGCATCCATTGTCCGAATACCCAAAGATTAACGCGCGCTGAACTGTTTTTTGTTCGCTGAATTACAGAGAATTAGAACAATTATTTCAATTTTATTTAATTCATTATTATGCAAAAAAAAATTCTTATGTGATTAAATATCCAGTATTTCAATCATCGCTATCGATTTCTCGGGCCACTGCGACCTTGTTGGCTTCAGTAGTAATTTGTTCGTAAAGTAATTCTTCAACGTCGGTGATTTCGGCATCAAGATCATAGTTTTCCATTGTATGTAAAATGTCGCGGATCTTCGAAATGATTTCAGTATATTTAATATTTTTGCGATATTCCGCATTCTTTTTGTCAACTTCAATCTCAAGTTGGCGCACATTTGCGCGACGTTTTTTTGTGCTTTCCATCATTCGGTCAATTTTTGTTTCCGATTCTTTCTTGAATTTTTCGAAATCGGCGCGGGATTTTTCAAATTCATCGCGCATAAATTTGAGGTCATCGGTTTGGTCAGCAATATTTTTCTCGCGCAATTGAATTTCATTAAGTGTTTTTTTGTTGCGGAATTCAATTTCCATCGCGGTATATGGCGATGAATGAATGAGGCCTAATCGAAATCCTTCAATTTGTTCTTTTGTGTAACAATCGGCGGGAATCTTTGGATATTTTGCATGTTCAAGCGACCATTTTTTGATATTTTCTTCATTGAAAAATTCGTGGAAGTGGGTGTAATGATGACCGTAATGATAATAATTATTTACTGAACCACGGTCAGTTTGGATATAATGTGATCTGCGAATAATCAAGCCATGACTGGTAACAAACGATAAAGTTGGAGAAAATACTTCTATATGATTTTTATTCACTATGTAGAATTCTTCATTTGGATATAATTCATCCTTATATGAACAATAAACGATCGGCATATCGTATGTGTTACATAGTTTAATGAAATTAACAAAATGTCTCGCATCCGGACATCCCTGTAGAAATCTACCTGGTTGGAAGTTATCTTTACGGTCGCTTATTTGAATTCTATCTTTATAAATTCCGGCACATTTATTCATCAAATGCGACGAATTAACTTCTTTAGAAACATCGACACCTTCCAACATTTTTTCATGGTCGAAACATTCCGGATATGTGAGGTGATATTGCGATGCCTGATTTACGCGAGCATTAACGGTCTCGCGAACCTTCGCCTCGAATAATTCCGATGCATTCGCAAGAAAGTCTTCAATCGTCTTGGAAACGCGATAGTCAATCGTGAATGTCGACTCCATGGATAACATAAGAACACAATTCAATTTTTATCAACCTTTATTGGTGAAAAAAATCTAATTATCAACCTTTATTGGCGAAAAAAATCTAGTTATCAACCTTTATTGGCGAAAAAAAATCTAGTTATCAACCTTCGTTGTTTCAAATCGCTGTGGTATCGGTGAAGGCGTCAACTTCGCGGGATTTCATTTTGTACTCGTCCTGTAGTCTCTTAAGCGCCGCAATATTTTCCAGTAACCTTTCTTCGCGCTGAACAATTTTAGCAAGTGCCGCTTCGAGTTGTTTTTCTCGGTCATCCACCACTTGCGACATTTGGTGCATGATGCCCATTCGGAATCCTTCGATTAATTCCTTCGTATAACATCCGACCGGAATTCTCGGATGTTTCGCATGTTCAATAAAACAACTTTTGATGGTTTCTTCATTGAAATAATCGGAAAAGTGTTTAATTGTATGATCATGTGCCACCGTCGCGTGATCATAATATCTAAAGATGCTTAAACCATTACTGGTAATAAACGTTAGTTTTTTCAGGATTTCGACTCGGCGTGCGCTATTTCGCTTATAATAGTCAGCTGATGGATATAATTCATCGCTAAGACAACAATACACAATTGGCATATCATATTCATTGCATAGCTTAATGAAATCAATGAATTCCGTAACAGATGCGTTGCATCTAAGCAATGACTGCATAATTATTTGATCCTTATACATAGATTTAATTGTTTCCTCAAAAGTATATTCGACGCAATCAGTATATTCTGGCCGGTATTTCAGACTCGCGTGTTTTACCTCGGCTTGCTTGTAAACTTCAAGCATCTTTTCATGGTCGAAACATTCTGGGTATTTTTGACTGTTTGTGTATTCTTGATCCGCATTGTAATTTAACGTCTGCGGATTGTGCGAATTGTGCGGATTGTGAAAATTGTGCAAACAGCCAAACACAACTGTGCTAACTTTTGCCCTAAATAATTCAACATTGTCATCGACAAATTGTTGAACAACTTTGGAACAATGGCGGTCAATCATGTGTGAAGTCGTCATCTTGCTGGTAACATTCATATGAAATTCAATTTTTTGACTATTATATCATCAAAAAAAAAGCAGACATCCGCCAAATTGTCAAACTAGTCAGCCAACCAGCTGAGCAAGTCCGCTCAACTATCAAGCACCACATGTGATAATTGATATGCAGTGAATCCAGGAATATGTTTAATTTTACTTAAACTATCACCCGGCATAATGATACTTGTCATTATGTCTATAGCCTTCAATTCACTTTGTGTTGCGGCCTTTAATTTATGTAACATCTCATGTCTTTCGCTTCGGGCATCGACAACTTGTTTGATTTTTTTAATTGCGTCATCGATAAATGCCATTTGTTCAAGACGGTATTTTTCAAATTCCTCTTGTGATTTCTTGAGCGCTTCAATACTTTCTGATAATTTTAAATCACATTCGTTGAGTTTCATCAGAGCCATAATTGTATTCAGCTCGCGTTCATTTAGTGCGTATGGCGATGAATGGACGAGACCTAAGCGAAATCCTTCGATTTTATCTTTTGTATAACAGTAGATGGGAATTTTAGGATATTGTATATGTTCGGAATAAAGTTTGTAAATGTCATACTCATCCAAAGGAAATTGCATGTTATTACCATCCAATTCATCAACTTGGTGGATGACGCCATTACTGGTTGTAATAGTTAGAACTTCGCCATCATAATCACAGTATACGATTGGTATAGAATACTTATCACATTCTTTAATCATATCAATGAATGCTCTAATTTCTCCTACAGAACTCATTTCATCAATCATCGTTTCTGAAAATCCATATGGGTATGATTTAGCTAGAATTCGCAGAAACCCATTACCATTATGAAGCCAAGCCGTGTTCAGTAACTCACAATCCTCTGTTTTAAATAGTTCATCTAACTTCCGCCAATTGATTGGTTCCGGATATTCAATTTGAAACTGTGGCACTAAGCTAACAATTTTCGCAACTGTTTCCACATCATTTTTGGTTTCGGCTGTCTCAGTCATATTTGATTTGTCGCAATTTTCAGCCATCGCTCCTTCCATTGATACAAAAATAAACAAATTCAATTTTTTACCTCATTAATCTGATCACTCGTAAATATTGTCATCTGAATCATACATACATAATGTATCAAATGTAGCATATGAACCATTCGAATAAACAGTGTCTAATGATCCATCAGATTTATTTGCGTTTTTTGATTTGCCTTTTAATTGTTTTTTACGCGTTTCTTTCAGCGTATCATTTTTATCTGACCACTTCGAATGGCTCATTGGCTCTGAATGGGATGCTTTACACTTAGCCTCATCTATTTGTTTAATTAAACCAGCCGCCTGATGTGCAAATTCTTCCATACATTTTGCTAACTTATTCTCTAAATATTCGACTGTATTGTGCACATTGTGCACATTTGTCAAATCAGTTGCGGTTGGTTTATCCGATGGCCTAATAAAACTTACCATGTAGTCAGTAATTTTATGATGTGTATAACATCCTTTTGGAATTTTAGGATATTTATTATGTCTGATTTTATATGGTTTAAGATTATATTCAGTAAATAACATCCTACCGGGTGTTTTAGTATCATAGTCGAATGTATGTTTGATTGGAACCATTACACCATGACTAGTGATAGCAGTAGCTGTATTAAACAGATCCTCGTTGTAAATCCATTTTACAATCGGCATATCATGATCCTCGAATAACTTACTAACTCTAATAATTTCATCAACATGCTCAAATTTCGAAACTACATTCCCGAGAAAACTTCGTGAAAATGATTTATTTTCTATTTCCTTGAAAAGCTCTTCTAGTAGTTCATATTCTGTATGTGAATCTATATCATAAATATTACGGTTTACTTCTTTGACCTCTAGTTCGCAAGTTTCTCCTTTTACTATCGTCATATGGAGTACCTTTATATTATGAGTTTTTATAAAAGCGTCGAATATCTCTGTTAATTTTCTCCAATCTATTGGCTCAGGATATACAGGATCTCGCACTACAACATCAGGTTGTTGCTCAACTTCTTTAATTAAAGATTCCCTTAGTTTATCGCTAATTGTGTTAATTGCAGCCACGTGTTGTGTCATTGTTTTACTGTATGTATATATTCAATTTTTTAGTTGTATTACAATCTTTAGAAAAAAAATTGAATTAATTAACCCAACTGACCCAATTGACCCAACTGACCCAACTGATCCAACTGACCCAGTTGACCCAACTGATCCAACTGACCCAGTTGACCATGGAAACCGAACGAGTTTCAAACGTTGACGCTCACAGCAATGTCCGTGTGGATGATGTTGAAACCCAACCAGCTGCTGGAACAACCACTGAAGTCAATATGTCTAATGTTCCGCCGCATACACGCATTCATTTGATTTTGATTGAAAACGTGCTAAATCGGCTTTATGATGTAGCATGTTATTTGTATCTGTGTATTTATGCAGTATGTTTGATCATTGCGTCAATGATAGTTCTAACATACACGTTAATTCGTTCGATATTACTTCTAATTGTTGAACCATGTTCGACGTTGTTCATTGCTTTCTGCACTGATGATGAGCCATCATTGCGAGTACTTAGAACGAATAGACCTCGTTCAGGGGCCGGCATTGTGACGATGTTTCGTGTTCCGAATATTCCAACGTCTGCCTCAGGCGCTCTGTTTACAAATACTGCAAATGCGGCGAATGTGAGGAATACTACAAACGCAGTGAGTCGTACAAGCAGTAATGTAGAATCTGAAACCAATGGCGTTTGGCATACACACCCAATCGTTACCAGGCCTTGGTCAATGTTGGCTGATAGTGATTGATACCGAACACATTGATACAACGACTTCCATTTTTTTTATTTTGCAGTTTTATTTTTATTTCATTAAGATAATTGGACTTATTAAAAAAATTAAACTCATTAAAAAAAATTGATAATTATTTTACCTATTGTACATCCACACACAACCGCCACGTGACCATGAAGTCCGCATTTGGTTTTAGTGTGCTTGCTGTGTTCATCGCACAGATTGTGTTTGCCGCGTTTTGCGTCACCCCGTGTGCTAGCCATGTGCTGGTAAAAATCCCTGTCCGGGTGCGGCCGACCCATGTTGAACTTCAAAATTCAACGTCCGCCATCTACGCTCGTCCATTCCTGCAAAGCATTTTCGAAGCCACGCGATTCGGAAAACTCGTCCCAACTGGCTGCGAAGAGATTGGCGACGGAGACATCATTTGCCGCGCACCCGACGAAGTGTTTGCGTATGCGGACATTCTGATTCCCGACACGTACCACACGGTGGAATACATCAAACGTGTCAGTTCGATTTTCCCAGCGGATCTCGTGGTGTCGAACAACGCGATCCGTTTTGTGAAGTTTGGCAATCAATTGCCGCCGGTCTACGTGACCACATCGCGAAACGGTTACATCGGCGTTCTTCAGCGGATCTACTACAACGAAGCCATCGAATACTACCCAGAGAGCACTGTGATTCAGGTCGACGACGAATCGACTCAGCCGTGCAGCGACTGCGATGGAGCCAAGAACGCGCACCTGTGTCAGCAGTATGTTTCGATTGACCTTTTCAGGCCCCACAGCGGCCATGAGTTTGTGTTGGCGATTACGATGACGATCATTTTCGGCATGGCAGTTTGCATGGCTTGTTGCTGCGCATACACCAGCCGCCGCCGTTGAGCATGCGCCGGCCGTAGAGCACTGTTTCTTTTTTTCGGATCAAAAATTGAATTTGTTTTCATGATTGACCAGCAAAACACACATCAGAATGATGCGTCGAAAAGTTGCGATCCTGTTTGTATGTGTGATGTTCGCAATGTGTTCAGCCAACAGTATGCTTAGCGGTGTGAATGTTCGCTTATATACCACAAATGTAGAATTTCGTAAAAGTAGTGTTTTCACAACAGCGCCTCCATTTCTGCAGATTATTACTAATACAGTCAAAATAGAAAATAACAGTGATTGTGTCAACGATGACACTGTGATATGCCAAACACCAACATATATGGAAGCATCTGTTGATATCCTAATTTTGAACGTTGATAAATCAATTGGCAAAATTAAACACATTAGCTCGATCAATCCGATTGAACTTATTACAACAAAAGATGAGGTTAAATTTGTCAATACTGCGATCATTCCATTTATTTACGTCTCAACATCCGAAGGTAATTATGTAGGGCTATTGAAAAACTTGTATTACAATGAACCAATCCGATTCTGTCCAAAATCTACATTTACCACACACTGCGCCGACATTGGCTGTAACTTAGATACTCCGATTTTTGGTTGCAAGCAGTATGTTATGCTTGAGGCTCATATGGCTATTGATGAAGATGACGATAACGACAACGATCATCATGCTAGTAATGTGATAAACATACTTGCTAGTATCGTCATCTGTGCTATTTCATATGAGATATATTATTTATATGAAAATATCGTATTGACAGTTAATTGCAGATGGCGATCGACGGTTGTTTACGGCGACCGATTCTCATGAGTTCAGCTGCGATCACGATTTTTCGTCCCAATTTGTTTTTTATGTGCCATAAAAAATTTGATTTTATAAATTTGAATAGACTAACAAAAGATGTTGCGAGTCCCGTTGATTTGGGCATGTTTGCTTGGGGTAGTTTTGTGCCGTAGTAACACTCTCCTAACGAAGATACAGATCGCATTGCACGTATCCCATATTAAGATGTTAAATGTATTCGAAGATGAAAATAGCTCAGCAGATGTGATATTGGCCCAACCATATTTAAAAGTCGTTTTTGATAGAATAGATGGATTAAACATTCCGCCACAGTGCGTACATCATAACAAATATAAGACTGTCTGTGACACATTTAAAAGAACAATGACGGGTGCTACAACACCAATAAGAGCATACGCAGATATTCTGCTTATTGATGCGGAATTGTCTAGTTTTCCATCTGCTATACATGCCGTCTTCCCCATTAAATATGCAGTTTCATATGGTCAATTAGTGGCAGCACTGCCATCTGACACATACCCAAGTGTAACAGTTTCTGTTGAGCATAAAAATTTTACGGGAAATCATAAGACTAATTATTTGGGTATTATTCAACGATTATACTATGATCGCGGAATCGATCATCAATCGTTGTATGCTATTATTAAACCAGAATGTCGGTATGGATTCTGCAGTTCATCGTCAGCATATTATTGCGAACAACATGTTATTGCAGAATTATATGAAGATTTAGGAACATCGAAAAATAAACCTACATCATACGGGTTTAATTTCATGAGCGATTCAATTGTTGTTATTTGTGTGTCAGCATTATTTGTTGCTATCATATTAAATAATTTGGGCAGCCGATAGTCTGGGCGGCTGATGAATGACATATAAAATTGATTTTTTTTTCATCAAATGCACATCCATGATTCACATCATGATCCGCATCATCTGGACATTTCTCTTCTGCGCGCTGAACTGCAACCACGTCTGTTTTGGAAGCAACGTCTACCGCAATGTTCCTGTGACCATCATCTCGTCGCACGTCGTTCCCATGGAAGAGACCACCTCCATCTACGCCCAACCATTTCTGCAAATGCTGTTTGACAGCACCGACTTCGGAAAGGGCGTTCCCGATGGATGCCAACCACTTGCGGATCACCAGATGATTTGCAAAGCACCGGTTCGTATGCATGCGCGCGTCGATCTTGTTTTCAGCGGCTCCAAGATTGGGAACAAGTACTTCAATACCCTCTCGGGCCTGTTCAACGTTGACTTCGCGATCATTGGCAACGAACTTCGCTATGTATTGCCGGACAGAAGCAACCCGCAAGTGTTTTTGACCACCAAACACGAGATTCGCACCGGCTACATTTCGCGCATTTACTACGACAATCACGAACATGAGCATGTTCGTGACCGTGAGTTCTTTTACTCGCCAAAAAAACCATTCATCCAGACGATTTGCGCAGAATACGTGTGCGATAGTCCGGTGATTGTGTACACTGGCAAGCAGTACGTGACCATTGAGCATCATGAAAAGCGCAAGACCGCCACGTTGTTGGTGTCAATTGTTTGCGTGACCGTCATTCTGGGTCTGATGTTGACTGTGATCAAATGTTTGCTTCGTTAAGTTTGCTTCATTGAGATCATTTTTTTGTGGACGTCATCATTTTTTTTTGTAAAAGCCGCCAATATATGAATCAAAATCATCTATTTCTATTGATCTATAACTACATTCACGAAAACTATCAACCGCGGATCTATATTCGCGTATCTGCATTGGGTATATGATACCTTTATAGGTTCGAATATATATTACGGTAAATTCTAACAATAGCACTTCAAAAATCATTTCGGCTGCAGACGTGTTTAAAATATCAGAACACTTATATTCTATGACCATTTCTCCATCGCGTCTGCAGTAATACTGGCCCACGCATTGATATATGTACCAAAGAACTTCATTTAAATCCGAGAATATGAACAACGAATTATCGAATGTGACATGGTATTCGTCGGATCGCTTCCGATCAACAATAGTGTCACACATGTTCAATATAATATAAAAAAAATCAATATTTTTATAAATTATGATGCGTCATACCTCACAAAGTGAAACATCATGGCGCTCACCGGCACATGATGGGAACATCATACTTTGTAAAAACTTTTTTGATACATTTTTTTTGTTGATGTGTCAAAATCATCGCGACAAATCGCATAAATGTGCCTTTCGCGATATTGCAATTCGTCTCAATATCTTGTTTAGTCACATTCAAAGATAGTTGTTTGCAAAGAATATAAATAGAGCCGGCGCAACGGGTCGTCATAATTGACGTATTGTCCTTTGTGTTAATTTTTTCCAATCTGGAATTATGAATCAAGTCCGCAACAAATCCCTTGTAACGCTCATTATTTTCGATATTTAATTTCTCGAAATACATTTCAATATAATCTTCGCAACTATCATCAATATGTTCAATAACTGTTTGGTCTTTCAATTTATCGATTGTTTTCTCACCGGCCGACATCTGATTGTCTTGGATGCCTGTGATTTGCACAATTGTCTTATGCTTGCGAGGAGCATGCATTTCGGCGCATTTACAATAGATGATGTATGACAAAACAGCATCCAAACCACCGGCTCGTTTAACGAGTTTGTTTTCTTCTTGAAGTTCACAATATGCATGTGTTGTCTCGTCGACGACTGAAATTGGGATACTATCAACATCATCAGGTGTTTGATTCACCCATTTCAGAATTTTATTCCGGATACGCGCCTGTTTTAATGTATTGTAGTCAGAAACACGCTTAATTAAACTATTTTGTATCCGCGCGGATGGAGTACATCCAACAACTTTAAAGTGAATATGCGAATTCGCGCCGCAATTATAGCTGTGCGCAATATCGTATGTGAATGTGACAGTTTCGGACTCCGAATTAACTTTGAGTCCGCATGATGGACAAATTTTGTGTTGTGTATCTTCGCGTTGTAACTCCACACAGCACATCGGACATTTGTTATCATCAGTTTGCGAATCGTGGATCGGCACGTCTTCCACTTGTGGCAGTTCGAAACATGATGGCAATGAAACGAATGTCATCGTATATAATCGTCGATTATATGTTTAAATGATAATTCAATTTTAATCGAGCGCAAAAAAATCTCATCAATTACATTATTTTGCCACTCTCAAAAGAGCGCCAAAATGTTTTTGTGGAACGCCCATATGGCACAGATTGGCTTACTTCCACTATTTGGTAAATAGGAAACATTTTAATATCGCCATCAACAATTTCAAAGTAGGTATGCATAAACGTTTGCGTAAACATTTTTGGTTCCGCGTATATTTTTGTTAGAGACATTTTGAATATGTATGAGGATGGATTGATGTATCTCCTCAACATATTCAAACATTCATCTTTTTTTCTGCAACGTGAGTCATACCATGGTATGAATGTAACAGCAACCATAGTACTTGTGTCATAAGAGGTTGCAGCTGTTAATAGTTTGTGTAATAATAGGTATTCTAGATTGTTAACTTGATGACCATATGAAGTAATAGCCTTGGTAACGATACGACGAATATCATTGTGTTCGAGTAACCCAAGACTTATGTAAATTGTACTGATTTGATATTTTTTTTCCATAATATATGACAATGTACTTGCGAAAGATGGTCGTTCAAATTGCAAGTCCGTCTGAACGAGTTGTGTTTCGTCTTCCATCTTGTGATGTGCAGCGTAGGATCACGAAAAAAAAATCATTTTTTTCCACGCAGCACCATTCCATGGTGCATGAAACACAACCTGACATCACTTCAGAGTCAGATCTTGACTAGTCGAGATGAACTTGACGATTTCATCTCGACTAGTCGAGATGAAGTTGACGATTTCATCTGTCGTGATGTTGTCCGCAGCGAGGTCGGCTCTAGCATTGCCGGTCTTGGTGATGATGGCGCACAACTCACGAAGAAACCTACAGCAGTATTTTTGGAACATCCAGATGATTTCTTTGTCGGAAACCCACACATTGATGAGGTGTTCCTCGCAACCTCTCAAGCGACGATGAGCATGCACTCCTTCGAAGAATCTCGTTTTGTAAGCAATGTCCAACTTGCGGAACTCCCGCACAGAAATATCTGTCATGAAGAGACGTTCCGGGGAGGTTCCACCCACGAGACGTTGAACAACCAACTCAAAGATAACCGCGAAGAAAAACTGCTGAAACAATTCTTCATGTTCCGTCTCGGTGATTTCCGTCTTGGCGGTGTCCGTCTCGGCGGTGTTCGTCTCGGCGGTGTTCGTCTCGGCGGTGTTCGTCTCGGCGGTGTTCGTCTCGGCGGTGTTCGTC
>JACCDM010364837.1_pt1 | contig 11715 bp, 9 predicted proteins | sample 7445851 | NCBI WGS metagenome assembly JACCDM01 (sample SAMN15323438, study PRJNA562643) | freshwater metagenome | isolation source: river surface water | place: USA:Blue River Watershed | collected 2017-08-16
AGGAACAATTGAGTTTTCCTGTGATGTACGGTTCATCAAAACAAGGATGGATGGGACCGGATTGGAAAAAGCCTTCAACAGACTTTACGCCACTTTTGGATTCCATTTTGGAAAATGTTCCTGAGCCAAAAATTGCTGAAGGAACGCTTCAAATGCAAATCACATCTTTGGATTATTCTACCTTTATGGGTCGCATTGCCATCGGTCGTATTACCCGCGGTTCCATTCGCGACAATATGCCAGTAACGTTGGTGAAAAACGAAGGCGGACAAGCTAAAGCTCGGGTTCGCGAGGTTTACACGTTTGAAGGACTAGGAAGGAAGAAAATTGATTTGGGTGTTGCTGGAGATATCTGCGCAATCACCGGAATCGATGATTTCCAAATTGGAGATACCATTGCCGATGCCGAGAATCCGGAAGGAATGACTCCCATTAAAGTGGATGAGCCAACGATGAGCATGTTGTTTACCATCAATAACTCTCCATTCTTCGGCAAAGAAGGAAAATTCGTAACTTCTCGTCACTTGCATGATCGTTTGTACAAGGAAACCGAGAAAAATTTAGCATTAAAGGTAGAACCAACCGATTCTCCCGACGCTTTTTTGGTGTACGGACGTGGAATTCTCCACTTGTCGATTTTGGTTGAAACCATGCGCCGTGAAGGATTTGAATTGCAGTTGGGACAGCCTCGCGTACTTTTCAAAGAAATTGATGGGGTGAAATGCGAGCCCATTGAATCGCTGGTTATTGATGTTCCTCAAGAATTTTCAGGGAAAATCATCGAACAAGTTACCATGCGCAAAGGGGAGCTTTTGGTGATGGAACCCAAAGGAGATTTACAACACCTCGAATTCAACATTCCATCCCGTGGATTAATGGGATTAAGAAATATGGTACTAACACTAAGCCAAGGTGAAGCCATCATGGCCCACCGTTTGACCGAGTACGAACCCTACAAAGGTGAAATCTCTGGGCGAATTAACGGTTCATTGGTTTCCATGGAAACAGGTATTTCAACAGCTTACACCATTGATAAATTGCAAGATCGTGGAACATTCTTTGTGGATCCGGGTGAAGAGCAATACGAAGGCATGGTTATCGGAGAGCATAATCGCGCGAACGACTTGGTTTTGAACGTTGTGAAATCAAAGCAATTGACCAATTTCCGTGCTGCTGGTAAAGACGATAGTGCGAAAATTGCGCCTAAGAAGCAGTTTTCTTTGGAAGAAGCCATGGAATACATCCAAGAAGATGAATACGTAGAAATTACGCCCAAATCGATGAGAATGAGAAAGATTCTCTTGAAAGAAATGGATCGTAAACGCAAGTAAAAAAGAAAAAAGCCCCTCGAAGAAATTCGGGGGGCTTTTTGTTACAGGGATTTTTTGGATTGACTGATTTTTTTTATTCCTCCATTTGGACCTTTGATGATGAAATACTCTGCTAAATCCGTACCTAACATTTGAATGAATTTTCGTTTTATTCGCGATATTTTTTCGCTGGCCGAGTTGGATAATGGATGAATTAAATCATCGATTCGAGATTCCAATAGAGGTAAATTGGTTTCATGGGTTGAATTCTGATAAAGTTCAAGAAGTTCGCTTTTGTAATCACCTAAATGATTGAGCTTGATTCCTTTGGGATGATTTAGGAAAAAGCAATAAATCGTCATTTCAAGTGGATTTAGTTTGATCTCTAAGCCATTCAATTCGGGGAAAATTATTTTCCCGTTTTCTTTTTCAATTAGGTACGTTGGAATGACCTTTAGCCTATTAAACCTTTCCCGAAATAGCATGTTGGAACGAACCGACTCCATGACTTTCAGTACTTGCTGCAGCAAAGGTTGCGGAACGGATGAAGCTTCAATCTTCTCCCAACAATCCGGACAAATATCGGCCGTTCTCATTTTTAAACTGATTTCCTTTTTTACTTTGCACAAATCCATCATGCATCCGATAGAAATTGGATGAGTTGATTGAATGTATTCTTGATGGGTTTTGAAAATAAAGTTTTTTAAAATGTGGGTAGCAACTTGGTAAGCTACGGGAAAAGTTGGTTCACTCAAGGCGAAATAATTCCAATGAAGTAGGTGAATGAAATAATTGTTTCTCTCCTTCGACTCATTTCCTACAAACCAATTGAGGTGATTCCCTTTGTAAGTCAGTAGAAAAACCAGATCTCGTGCTGGAATATCATTATCTTTTCGAAAAGAATGAATAATGCTAAAAAAAGAATCCCAAGCATAAGTTCGAAAGTCTTCAGGTTCCAAAAAATCATTGATCTCTGAAAAGTCACTTCGATGGAAACTTGCTTTAGGAATAGATAAGGATTTCTGAATTTCTGAATTTTTAATTGACTGAATTCCTATTAAACTTCCTTCATCTTCAAAAGATTTTGGTTCACGAACAAAATTCCACCGAGCTGGACCTTCAAACTGATTTAAAAAATCAAATATTGCCTCTGCAACAAAATCGTGGACTTCGGCTGTACGAATTAAATGAACATGAATCATGTATAAAGATGAGACTAAAATTTAAATTTAGAAAACCTTGTTGTTGGTTCAGATGATTTTTCTTCACTGTAATCATGAAAAGCGCTTGAAAAAGCCTGCATCATTTTTGGAATTTCAGATTTTTTGTACTGGTATACTTCTTCTTGCATTAATCCAATTTTACTGCCTTCCGACCAAGCATCAAAATCGGCACCAATCATGTTGAATTGCCAACCAGCTTTCTTTTTTGATTCAATGAGTTCGCGGATATTTTCGTAGGAGAATTCTCTAGATGCGTTTTCGCCTCCATCGGTAAAAATCATGCATACCACATCTTCATCTTCTTTTACATGTTGACTTAATTCGTTCAACGATCTTCCAATAGCATCCAACAAGGCGGTCATTTCTTTCGGATAAATTGCTCCCCAATCGAGATGTTGAATTTCCGTTGTTTTTTTCGACATGAAGTGGGGATGGTAGCTACTCTCAAAGGTCACAAAAGTAACCTCGATCGGTACTTCTGGAAATTCAAGTTGGGTTGCGTGAAGGGACTCGAATTGGCTTTGAACTGCCAAACGAGTGGAATCCCAACTGGATTGCATGCTTCCACTTTGATCAAGAACCAGCAAATAATGTGTTTTTGTTTTCATTGTATTTTGTTTTACCCTACAATGTTCGGCAAGGCAAGCAAAGCAAAAAATGAATACAAGCTTGCAAGGACTTGATATTTATTTTTTGAATGTTTTTGACTAAAAACACATTCCTACCTAATTTTAAAAAAAATCTAAGCATGTCGAGAATTTTTGTGATGGAAGATCAACCCTTGGTCTTGGATGCTTTGGAAAGGGAAATTCGTCTTGGTTTTATAGACAAAACTCCCCAAGTCAATTTGTTTTCTCAATTGGATGAGGGGTTGGCATTCGCCTCAAAAACCAAAATTGAGTTCGCCATCGTTGATTTAAATATTCGTGGTGAACTATCTTTTCCGCTGATAAAAAAATTAGTTGAACAAAACGCCAAGGTGGTCATATTCTCTGCATTCGAGGAGGCGTTTTATTTGAAATTTGCCATTGATCAACAAGTGCATGGCTATGTTTCTAAAAACTCCTATCCTTCCTATATCATCGATTTCTTAAAAAAGCCGTACCATACCCAACCTTACCTGTGTCCCATCATGGAAAAGGTTTTTGCCACCCATCGAAATCTTTTAGCTTCGGCCAAGTTCCCATTCGAAATTTCGGCTACACCCCTCGAAATGAATATTCTCAAATCCCTTTATCTCGAACATTCCCACGATCGAATTTGTACCCTTTACAACCTTAGTCGATTGGAATTGGAGTCCATTAAAGAAAATTTAGTTAGAAGCCATCACGCTCCCATCCATGAAATTGTCATCAGTTACAAATTCCTTTACGAAGAGAAAGGATTATTGTGGTAATGTTGGAAAAATGCTATTCCACACCGAAAGTAAATCGCCGTTAACGTCCATTTTCACACCTCTTACCCCAGCGCCTTCGGCGCATTGAACATCCCGATCCTTATCGCCAATCATCACGCACCTTTCCGCGTCCAAATCAAATCGACCCAAAGCTTTTTCGACCAGTAGCGAACCTGGTTTTCTACACAAACATTGAGAAAAATCAGGATGGTGCGGACAGTAGTAACATTCAGCAATTTCAAAACCCATCTTTTGAGCTTCATCACCTAAAAAAGAATGGATTTCTTCAACGGCTTCAACGGTTGTTTTTCCTTTGGCAATGCAGGCCTGGTTTGTGATAATGACCAGTAAATACCCAGCATCCCACATGGATTTCATCGCCTCAAAAGCCGTTGGCAAAACGTGAAATTCCGATAAATTCAAGGTGTAATCACCGGGATCGTGATTGATCACTCCGTCGCGATCTAAAAAAACGGCTTTTTTGCGCTCCATTTAACAAAGGTAATGCTTCCAAACTTAGGTAAAATTCCTTATTTTTAAACTCTTTTCAACATTCATTTTTTATTGAAGCGATGATACTCAAAAGTTTGGAAATCAAAGGTTTTAAAAGTTTTGGCGATAAAGTCCAAATTAATTTTGACCAAGGTGTAACGGGAATCGTGGGTCCAAATGGCTGCGGTAAATCCAATGTTGTTGATTCCATTCGTTGGGTTTTGGGAGAACAGAAAACCCGTGCTTTGCGATCCGATAAAATGGAAAATGTCATTTTCAACGGAACGAAAAATCGTAAAGCTGCGCATTTGTCCGAAGTTTCCCTTCAGTTTGAAAACAACAGAGGCATCCTTCCCACCGAATATAACGAGGTAAAAATTACGCGAAAACTCTATCGTACCGGCGAAAGTGAATACCAAATCAACGGAGTCAACTGCCGGTTAAAAGATATTCACTCCCTTTTTCTTGATACGGGAATTGGTTCCGATTCGTATGCCATCATGGAATTGGGAATGATCGATGACATTCTCAACGATAAAGAAAATTCACGTCGACAGTTGTTCGAAGAGGCTTCTGGAGTTTCCAAGTATAAAATCAGAAAAAAAGAAACCCTGCAAAAACTCAAAGGAACCGATGAAGATTTGAGTCGGGTAGATGATTTGCTTTTCGAGATTGAAAAAAACATGAAACAGCTTCAATCTCAGGCAAAAAAAACTGAAAAGTATTATTCCCTGCGCGATGAATATAAAAAACTCGCATTGGAATTTGCCGCATATCAGTTGAAACAATTCACTCAGGAACTCTCAGAAATTCAACAACGGATGCAAGGTCAGCATGATGAAATTCGGGAGAAGGATGCTAAAATTTCATTGGAAGAAGCCCATGTCGAAAAATGGAAGTTAGAAATCGTTCATCGGGAAAAATTACTTCAATCTCGTCAAAAGGCAACCCACGAAAAATTGGACTTGATTCGTCAATACGAGAATGAAAAAAACCTTCAGAATCAGAAACTCTCCATGTTAAGTGAACAGGAGAAAAACCTCCAAAATAGATTGGAAGAGGATAAAGGTTTTCTCGAAAAAGTTCAGCAAGATATTCTGCTTCTTGAAGTTGAGCGCCAATCGGCGAAAGAAAAGGTTGATGAATTGCAGGAATTGGTGAAGGTTTCTAGGGATAATTGGAAGAGTTCTGAAGCTCAGATGCAAGAAACCCGAATCATTGGAAATCAACTTCAAGCCGATATTCAAAATGTTACGCAGCAAAAATTTCAGCTAGAGAAAAGCATTGCCGTCAATAAAATTCAAAAAGACTCATTACTGCAAGAAATTGAAAGAAATTCCAAAGAAAAGGAAGAAAAAGAAACGGAATTTTCGGGTTTTGAGGAAGAACTAAACCGTTTAACTCAAGAGACGGAACGCCTTGAAAAGGATCTTCAATCGTTGAAAAAGGAAGAAGAAAGTCTTCAACAAAATATTGAGTTTTTGCAGAAGCAACAGGCGGCTAACCAACACGAAAAACAGCTCGCTGAACGCTTAATCGACGCTAAAAAGAATGAATTTCAGTTAACAAAAAGCTTGGTAGATAATTTAGAAGGATACCCGGAGTCGCTCAAGTTTTTGAAGAAAAATGCTGAATGGGCTACCCAAGCGCAACTATTGTCGGACTTAATTACATGCGATCCCGAATTAAAAACCAGCATTGAAAATTACCTCGAACCCTACCTCAATTTTTACGTGGTCGATACCATGGAAGAGGCTTTTCTTGGGGTTTCCCTGTTAAGTGATGCCTCTAAAGGGCGTGCAAACTTTTTCGTTATTGAATACTTTCACGCACACGCCCAACACAAACCCATCCTTGCGCCTCAAACCGTTAGCGCCCTATCCAAGGTCAATGTCGATAGCAAGTACAATCATCTCATCAACTTTTTGCTTGGAAATGTGTACGTTCTTCAAGCCGCTGATGCGCAGCAGGAGGCCCAGTTGGCTTCCGAATACCGGAAAAAATACCCATCTGCTGTATTTCTGAGTTCTTCCGGGAAATACATCATTACCGGACAGTCGGTTGGAGGTGGGTCCATCGGGTTGTTTGAAGGGAAGCGCCTCGGGAGAAAACGAAACCTCGAAATTCTTTCCAAAGAAATGGTGGAATTGGAATTAAAAATTCAAGAATTTGACCTTGCCTTACAAAAAAATCTACAAGAGATTAATTCCATCAAATCTTTAACAAAATTGCCACAAATTCAAGAAAAACAACAAGCTTTACAAACCATTTCTGCCCAACTTCAAGTCATTCAAAGCCGACAAAATCAACATCTGCAATTCATGGAGAAGCATCAAAATCGAAATGAATCGATTCAACAAAAATTGGAGGAGTGCGAGCGACTTATTCAACACGATTCGCCAGTTTTAAGCCAATTGGAAGTGAATTTGGTAGAATTGCAAACTCAATATGAATCGGTTCAAGAGCAGATTCATCGTGGGATGGAGTCCAATCAAGAACTTTCACAGCAATTCAATCAACGAAATACCGAGTTTTTGCAGTGGCAAAGTAAGTTTTCTGTTTTAGAACGGGATTTTAATTTCAACCAAAACCAACTCGTTGTCCTAGAAAATCGAATGGCAAAGAATGTGGTAAGCCTAGAAGAAACGAAGCAACAACTGTCGCAAATTCTTCAAGCTCCGGAATTGAATGATGTTGTTTTGGTGGAAATGTACAAAGAAAAGGAGCAAATGGATGCTGCGGTAACGGAGGCCGATGCATCACTTTCGGAAGCCAAAAACCAAGGATTGGAGATGGAGCAAAACATTCGGCAATTCCGAAAAGAGAAAGAAGAAATTCAATTGGTTCTTTCGGAATTAAAAAATGCCGAAAATGAAATCATCCTAAAGAAATCCTCCGTTTCTGAAAGGTTATCCGTAGAATTTAAAATCCCCTCGGAAGAATTGGCAGAGCTAAAACCAACGGTGGCGATCGATCTATTGGAACTGAAATCAAAGGTAGAATCACACAAACAACGCTTGGAACAATTTGGAGAAATCAATCCGCTGGCGTTGGAAGCATACCAAGAAATATCTCAGCGATTTGACTTTATTTCAAGCCAGAAAAACGATTTGCTCGATTCGAAGAAAATTCTTTCTGATACCCTCAAAGAAATTGATAAAACTGCCAAAGAGAAGTTTCAACACGCTTTTGATATTATTCGAAGTAATTTTCAAAAGGTTTTCCGAACCCTTTTTACCGAGGAAGATGCCTGTGATCTATTGTTGATGCATCCCGATGATCCTTTGGATTCCCCTATCAATATTTTGGCACGTCCCAAAGGAAAAAAGCCTCTAACTATCAATCAGCTATCGGGCGGAGAGAAAACCCTTACGGCCATTGCCCTTTTGTTTGCTATTTATCTCTATAAACCGGCTCCGTTCTGTATTTTCGACGAAGTTGATGCACCTTTGGACGACGTGAACATCGATAAATTCAACCGAATTATTCGGGAGTTTTCTGCCCAAAGTCAGTTCATTATCGTTACACACAACAAACGAACCATGGAAACAACCGATGTGATGTATGGAATTACCATGGTAGAACAGGGGGTAAGTCGGGTTGTTCCTGTGGATTTAAAAGCAGTTGCCAACTGATGCCCTTTTCTGAAGCATTTTACGATTACGATTTATTGGTTCGGCTAACCGAATTATCACCAGGAGCGATTTTTCATTTAGAAACCTTTCCGGATGGTTCCATGAAGTTCCACTTTATGAGCGAAGGAATTAAAGAAATTCACCCAGAATTGGATCTTAATGAGTTGAAAAACAATCCTCGTTTGGGTTTTTCAAATATTTTGGAAGATGATTTGCAAAATACCCGAATGGCGATGCGTTTGGCCTTGGAGAACAACGGACTATGGGAGTCGGATTTTCGGGTTTTGCACCATGATGGAAAATTAGCGTGGCACCGAGTTCGGGCACGATTCAATACCAAAAGCGATGGCTCGGTGCATTGGTTTGGTACGTTTCAAGACATTTCCGACAGCAAGAATTACATTCAGTTTTTAGAATCCATCCTCCATGACCTTTCTCATGAAATACGTCAACCAGCTGCGTCCATTCAAGGATTATTCGAACTTCTGGAACATGAAAACGGATGGATGGAGATTCCTTTCGATTTGAGAACTTCTTTGAAAACCTCCATTTTAAAATTGGAAGAAAAGATTCAAGAATCAAACGCCCGAATCGTATCGGTACAAAAAGAAAAAGGCCGCTCGTAAGCGGCCTTAGTTTATCGAAGAGTTCTAATTATTGAGCAGAAGCCGTGAAATCAAATTGAATTTCAAAGTTGTCTTTGATCAAGTTGTCGGCCATTCCTTTATAAGTGATGCCATACAACGTACGATCAACCACCATGGTGCCTTTAACTTTTACATCTTTCTTTCCAGATGGTTCAACCATAGCATCGAAAGTAACAGGCTTTGTTACACCTTTAATGGTCAAGTTTCCAGTTAAAGTAACCGTAGTAGCATTTACCTTTTTGTATTTGGTAATCACCAATTTAGATTCTTTAAACTTCTCTACCGAAAAGAAATCATCGCTGTTCAAGTGACCTTCAAATTTCTTTCCATACTCACCACCCATGTCGGTACAGTTGATGGTTTCCATGTTCATAACGATGGTTCCAGCGGTAACAATGCCTCCTTTTATTGAAACGTTACCTGACTTTACCTGAACGGTTCCGGTGTGGGTAGCAGTTACTTTTGCAGCCGACCAATTCAACTTGGTTCCTGCTGTTAAAGCATATTTACCGTCTTTGGAAGGAGCTAAAAAGCTCATGCTTGTCGCCATGATTACGCCACCAGCAATAATCATTGACATTTTCTTGAATAAATTCATGTTTTTAAATTTGATGAAACAAAGATAGTTGTATCTACAACAATAGTCCAAATCAAAATAGGAAAAAGGCCAAAAAAATTTTGTTTCTTTGTTTTATGATTCGATTTGGGTTATTTTTTGTTTTGTTTATGGGTGCAACCTCCATGGTTGAACCTTCTAAGAAACAAGTTCCAGCTCATTTTGTTCGTGTTTCCTTTTATCGATATCTACAACAAACCGAAACCACATTTAAAGAGTGGAGAACGTTTATGAATGATATGTCGGAAAAAAATGGGGAACGTGAAGATCTGTATATGCCAGATTTTCAACAGATTGCCCTCGATTGGAAAACAAAGAAAAATTTGCAAGAAATGTTTTTGAAGGGTTCGTTGGATTCGTTTCCCGTAGTTGGAATTCGATATGAAGATGTTTTGCGCTACATCAGCTACAAAAACGAAGGTGAACGAACAGCACAAAAATCAGAAACTCAGTTTAAACGTTGGCGATATTTGTTGCCAACAGTTGAAATCGATACGCTTTTAGGATTGAAAGGCACCTTGTTACCGGGAACGAAATACCAAAAATGGGAAGTCAATACCTTTCCTGTTCTACCGGCTAACCATCCATCCGGAAAAAGTAAGTCAGGGTTGTTTTTTTATCATCAAAATACCTCTGAAATGTCGCAAACCAAAGGATTGGCTTTACGCGGATCTTATAAAAACAGTTTGAAAGAAAGTGGTTTGTCGACCACCCAAGATTATTTTGTTCCTTCAGGATTTATCGGATTTCGCTTAATGATTGAAGTGTTGGAGGAATAGAGCGTTATTCAAAACCGCCTTGGCCACGGTACAATTGTATTTTTCCATCTAAAACAACCTTTAAGACGGTCATTTCAGGATCTAAACTTGGTTTAGGAACTGAAAAATACCAAACGCCAGGAACCGAACTCCAACTGATTTTTCCGACTAATTTGGCTAAACCTTTGGTTTGCTGCCCAAGGACTTCGATCGATTTTACTTGGTTTTTAACACCCTTCACTTGAAATGGCCCCTCTCCCTTTCCAGGAATGAACAAATACAAAACAGTTGAGTCTTTGGAAAGGGTAGATGGACCGTAAAAATGTCCAAGCGGTAACCCAGCTTTCGTTTCGTAAATGGCTTCCGAATGTTTCTTCGTCCAACGCCCAAACTCTCTTAATCGACGAACTTGCTCTTCTGGAATTTCTCCATTTTCCTTTGGACCGATGTCCAAAAGCAAGTTTCCTCCCATGGAAATGCAATCGGCGAAAATGGAAATTAATTCAAAGGTCGATTTGTACACAGTATCATGTGGTTGGTATCCCCAGTTTTTGTTCATGGTCATGCATAATTCCCAAAATGGATCTTTGGGACGTTGAATGGGAACATGTTGTTCGGGCGTTCCATAATCTCCGTACCCGGCCAAACGGGCATTGATGATGCAATTGGGATTGGTTTTTAAGATGGACTGACGAATCTCTGCCGCTTTCCATTCTTTCGCCGAATGTTCCCAATCTCCATCAAACCAAAATAAATCGGGATGGTACGCATCGTTAACTTCTTTGATTTGGGCATGGGTGAATTGTACAAAACGATTCCACCTCAACGTATCTTCCGTTAATTTGTAGCGAATACTATCTTTTGTAACCGCGGGATAATCCTTGTGACTCCAATCAATCAAGGAAAAATAGGTGCCAACCTTGATTCCTTTTTCTTTCAAAGACCAAACTAATGGGGTTAAAACATCTCTTTTAGCGGGTGAGCTTAGAGGAATGCTCCAGGTGTTTTGTTTGGTATCCCAAAGGGCAACGCCATCGTGGTGTTTGGTCGTGATCACTGCATATTTTGCGCCACTTTCGGCGATAAGATTCGTCCATTCTTTGGGTTGATATTTGGAAGCAGTAAACCGCTTGATTTGATCCATGTAGGTGAGATACGGCACTTTTCGATTGTAAAAAGCCCAGCTTTCATCCACACCATCCACAGCATAAATTCCCCAATGGATAAAAATACCCAATTTTGCCTCGCCAAACCACTCTAGTTTTTGAAGAGAATCGGTTATCATTGAATTCTTGGGAACAACCACGGCTGTTTGCCCCCAAGCCAATTGGCTAAAGAGTAATGCTACCCATAAACAATGCTTCATGCTTGATGAGGTTGAATGGTAATGATAACACTTTTGCTGGTGGGTGTGTTGCTGCGATCTGCCGTAGTTGAAATGGGAACCAAAACATTGGTTTCCGGGAAATAGGTGGCACAACTTCCTTCAGGAATAGAGTAGGCAACTACGAGGAAATGAGGCGCTTTCCGCTCAATTCCATCGTGATGGTTGAATAAATCTACGACTTGTCCTTCAGAAAGATTCATTTTTTTCATGTCGTTGGAATTCATCAAAATCACCCTTCTTTCGTTGTAAAT
>JACCDM010137901.1_pt1 | contig 11713 bp, 9 predicted proteins | sample 7445851 | NCBI WGS metagenome assembly JACCDM01 (sample SAMN15323438, study PRJNA562643) | freshwater metagenome | isolation source: river surface water | place: USA:Blue River Watershed | collected 2017-08-16
CAACGCGAGACATTTTGACTAAGCCTGCTTTTGAGAATGCGATAACAATCTTGATGGCATTAGGTGGCTCAACAAACGCAGTTCTTCACCTTTTGGCAATCGCTAATGAGGCCAATGTTGATCTTTCGCTAAATGATTTCCATCGCATCGGTTCCAAAGTTCCATTGCTTGGAGACTTAAAGCCATTCGGAAAGTTTGTAATGAGCGATGTCGATAAGGTCGGTGGCATTCCTGTAGTTCTAAAGGGTTTGCTAGATGCAGGACTCCTGCATGGTGATGTTTTAACGGTAACTGGTAAGACAATGGCAGAAAATCTCAAAGAGATTGCACCACCAGATCCAGATGGACAGATCTTAAAGGCGGTTTCATCACCGATGTCGACAGATGTTGGAATCACAATTCTCGGCGGAACTCTTGCAACTGAAGGTGCAGTTTGTAAGACGGCAGGCATCGGTATTGAAAGTTTTGAAGGTCCAGCCCGTGTATTTGAACGCGAGCAAGCGGCGATGGATGCACTTGAAAATGGAACAATTCAAGCTGGCGATGTTGTTGTGATTCGATACGAAGGTCCAAAGGGTGGACCAGGAATGCGCGAGATGTTAATGATCACCGGCGCCATCAAAGGCGCAGGTCTTGGAAAATCAACCTTGCTGTTAACTGACGGACGTTTCTCTGGAGGTTCAACTGGTTTGTGTGTTGGACATGTTGCACCAGAGGCGGTTGATGGCGGACCTATCGCATTTATTAAGGATGGCGACATCGTACGAATTGATATCACCAATCGCACCCTTGATCTATTGGTAGATCCAGCAGAGTTAGAAGCACGTAAGGTTGGTTGGAAGCCTTTGACTCATAAGTACTCAACCGGTGTCTTGGCGAAGTACTCAAAGTTGGTGGGTTCGGCATCAAAGGGTGCGGTCTGCAGCTAAGGGTTTTGCCCACTAGGTTTTCCCCACTGGGTTTTCCCAAATGGTGAGATCTCCATCTCATCCCTTGACGCTGAGCCTGCTTCATTGGAGAATAAGTCCATGAGCACAACATTTGTGGTGGTGATTTAAAGGCGCGTGATCGGTTTGTGATCATGCGCCACCCTCAGTTATCTGAGGGTTTTTTCATTTAGAGATTTGAAAGGAGATGGATATGAGCAAGAAGATGAGCGGAGCTAGTTCTCTCGTGCAATCTTTGGAGTCTGCCGGCGTCGATGTGATGTTTGGAATTCCAGGTGGTGCGATTCTTCCTGCCTACGATCCAATCTTTGATAGCAAGATTCGCCATATCTTGGTTCGCCATGAACAAGGCGCTGGCCATGCTGCCACTGGATATGCCCAAGTCACCGGTCGCGTTGGAGTATGTATTGCAACATCTGGACCAGGTGCAACCAACCTTGTTACACCACTTGCAGATGCGGCTATGGACTCTGTTCCATTGGTTGCAATCACGGGCCAAGTACCTTCAGCTGCGATTGGAACAGATGCTTTCCAAGAGGCTGATATTCGCGGCATCACAATGCCATTTACAAAGCACAATTATCTAGTTACAGATCCAAAGGATATTCCGCGTGCAATCGCCGAAGCATTTTATATCGCGGGCTCTGGCCGACCAGGTCCGGTTCTTGTAGATATCGCAAAGGATGCGCTGCAAAAGGAAACTGAATTTGTGTATCCAAAGGAGCTATCTCTTCCTGGATATCACCCACAAGTTGAACCAACATCTCAGGCGATTAAAGATGCCGCGGCTTTGATTGCACAATCTGCCAAGCCTGTCTTTTATGTTGGCGGTGGAGTCATCAAGTCGAATGCTTCAAAGGAGTTAATGCAACTTGCTGAATTAGTTGGGGCTCCAGTGGTAACAACTTTGATGGCGCTTGGTTCATTCCCTGACAGCCACCCACAACATTATGGAATGCCTGGAATGCACGGAACTGTTGGTGCGGTAACTGCGCTTCAGAAGGCGGATTTGCTCATTACATTGGGAGCACGTTTTGATGATCGTGTTACTGGAAAGCTTTCAACCTTTGCAGTAAATGCCAAGGTAATTCATGCAGATATTGATCCAGCTGAAATTGGAAAGAACCGATTTGCAGATGTTCCAGTTGTGGGCGACCTGAAGCACACAATCGCTGCGCTAATTCCTGCAGTAAAGGCTGAATTTGCAAAGGCCCGCACTGATATCAGCCCATGGCTTGCTGCTATGAACAAGCTACGTGCTACATATCCGTTGGGTTATGACAAGCCAAAGGATGGCTCTTTATCTCCACAATATGTAATCGAACGCATTAGTGCGTTGACTGGACCAGAAGCAATTTATGTTGCAGGTGTTGGACAGCATCAGATGTGGGCAGCCCAATTTGTAAAGTATGAAAACCCTCGCACCTGGTTGAACTCTGGCGGACTAGGAACAATGGGTTACGCGGTCCCTGCTGCAATGGGTGCAAAGGTTGGCGCACCTGACACAACTGTTTGGGCAATTGATGGTGATGGTTGCTTCCAGATGACAAATCAAGAGCTAGTAACTTGTGCTCTCAACAATATTCCAATTAAGGTTGCGATTATCAACAATGAATCACTCGGAATGGTTCGCCAATGGCAAACTTTGTTTTACGAGGGTCGTTACTCAAATACCAATTTGGAATCAAAGCGAGTTCCAGATTTCGTAAAACTTGCAGATGCAATGGGATGCGTAGGATTAACCTGCGATCGCCCTGAAGATGTCGATGCGATCATTAAAAAGGCTAATTCAATCAGCGATCAACCAGTTGTTGTTGATTTCCGTGTATTCCGTGATGCGATGGTGTGGCCAATGGGTGCAGCTGGAACATCAAATGACGACATTAAGATCGCGCGCGAAATGGCGCCTGACTGGGATTCACAGGAGCTGTAATGAGCACTCACACACTTTCTGTTTTAGTTGAAAACTCACCAGGTGTTCTTGCACGTGTGGCCGGCCTCTTTTCTCGTCGTGCTTACAACATTGATTCACTTGCGGTAGGCCCTACTGAAAACCCTGACATTTCAAGAATGACAATTGTTATTAATGTCGAAAGCCACTCACTAGAACAGGTGATCCGACAGCTCGACAAGTTAGTCAACGTCATTCACATTGCAGAGCTAAAGTTAGAAGATTCTGTTCAGGCTGAGCTGCTATTGGTAAAGATCTCTGCAACATCTAAGAATCGTTTTGATGTCGATGCTGTTGTTGAAACTTATGACGCGACAATCGTTGATGAGGATCCTGAATCTCTGACTATTGAAGCAACCGGCGATGCCGCCAAAATCAGTGACTTACTTAACGCTTTAGAGCGTTTTGGCATCCGTGAACTGGCTCAATCAGGCCTCGTGGCTATTGAGCGTGGCAGCGGTTCGCTGGCAGACCGTACCCTTAGCACTCAAAGTATTCCTACCGCAGACAGCGGTCAGGCTGATTACCAAAACTAGTAGCAACCAAACACATAAGGCGAATGGAGAAATACCGTGGCAGCAACGATGTATCACGAAGAGGATGCTGATCTATCAATCATCCAGGGTCGCAAAGTCGCGATCATCGGTTACGGCTCACAGGGACATGCACACGCACTCAACCTGCGTGATAGCGGAGTCGATGTTCGAGTTGGCCTAAAGGAGGGTTCACCATCACGCGCAAAGGCAGAGGCAGAAGGCCTTCGTGTTGTTAGCGTTGCTGAAGCTGTTAAGGAATCAACTGTCATCATGATCTTGGCGCCAGATCACTTGCAGCGCCACATCTACACAGATTCAATCTTGCCAAACCTTAAAGATGGCGATGCATTGTTCTTTGGACATGGTTTCAATATTCGTTTTGGTTACATCAAGCCATCTGCATCGGTTGATGTGTGCATGGTCGCTCCAAAGGGTCCAGGACACCTTGTCCGCCGTGAGTACGCAGCGGGTCGTGGAGTTCCAGTAATCGTTGCAGTTGAGCAGGATTCAACTGGAAATGCTTGGCCACTAACACTTTCATACGCAAAGGCGATCGGTGGACTTCGCGCAGGTGGAATTTTGACTACATTTACTGAAGAGACTGAAACAGATCTATTTGGTGAGCAGTCAGTTCTTTGCGGTGGAGCATCGCAGCTAGTCATGTATGGATTTGAAACTTTGACTGAAGCTGGATACCAACCAGAGGTTGCATACTTTGAGTGCTTACACGAACTCAAGTTGATTGTTGATCTTATGTACGAGGGTGGAATTGCAAAGCAGCGTTGGTCAGTTTCTGACACAGCTGAGTTTGGTGATTACGTTTCTGGTCCACGTGTTATCGATCCACGCGTCAAGGAGAACATGAAGGCTGTACTTGCAGATATCCAAAGCGGAGCATTTGCAAAGCGCTTCATCGATGACCAAGAGGCTGGAGCACCTGAATTTAAATCACTTCGCGCTAAGGGCGAGACCCACCCAATCGAGGCTGTCGGTCGCGAACTTCGCAAAATGTTCTCTTGGATGAAGCAGTCAAAGGGCGACGATTACAAGGAAGGCAGCGCAGCGCGTGGCTAAACCTATTGTTTTAATCGCTGAGGAACTGAGCCCAGCAACACTCGAAGCGCTAGGTCCTGATTTTGAGGTTATTAACTGCGATGGTGCAAACCGCGCAGAACTTCTTGCAGCCCTTGCCAAAGGTGTAGATGCGGTTTTGATTCGTTCTGCAACCAAAATGGATGCAGAAGCGATTGCTGCAGCAAAGGGTTTGAAGGTAATTGCACGTGCAGGTGTTGGATTAGATAACGTTGATATTCCTGCTGCAACTGCAGCAGGTGTAATGGTTGTCAACGCACCAACTTCAAATATTGTTTCAGCTGCCGAGCTTGCAATTGCTTTGCTTATGGCATCTGCTCGTTTTGTTTCTCCAGCTCACGCAGCTTTGCGTAATGGAAAGTGGGCACGTTCAAAGTACACAGGAGCAGAGATCTTTGAAAAGACTCTCGGAATTGTTGGCTTTGGTCGTATCGGTCAATTAGTTGCTCACCGCATGCAGGCGTTTGGGATGGATGTAGTTGCTTACGATCCATACCTTCAACCAGCACGTGCAGCGCAACTTGGCGTTCGTCTAGTTGAACTAGATGAACTTCTCAAGGTTTCAGATTTCATCACTATCCACCTTCCAAAGACCAAGGAAACAGCAAACTTAATTGGCGTAGAAGCGCTCAAGAAGGTTAAGCCAACTGTGCGCATCATTAACGCTGCTCGTGGTGGAGTACTTGATGAGGCTGCGTTATTTGATGCGATCACTGAAGGTCGTGTAGCGGGAGCTGGTCTTGATGTGTTCTCAACAGAACCTTGCACAGATTCACCACTATTTAATTTGGATCAAGTTGTTGCAACACCTCACTTAGGCGCATCAACTGATGAAGCTCAAGAGCGTGCGGGTATCGCGGTAGCTGTTTCAGTGCGTAAAGCGCTAGCTGGCGAGCTTGTTCCTGATGCGGTCAATGTTAAAGGTGGAGCGATTCATGAAGAGATTCGCCCAAGTCTGCCCCTAGTTGAAAAGATGGCTCAGATCGCTACAGCTATCGCAGGTGAAGCACCCGTCAGCATGGATCTAACTGTTAAGGGAGATATCTCTGAACATGATTCATCAATTCTTGCAACCAGCGCGCTTAAGGGCGCTCTACTTGGATGCGGATTATCGGATGTTACATATGTGAATGCGCCAGCTCTGGCTGCAGAACGTGGCCTTACATCCTCTGTTGTTACAGATCCCGAAAGCCCTGAATACCGCAGCATGATCTCACTTCGTGCAGCACTTGCTGACGGAAAGATCGTTACAGTTGATGGAACCTTGATGGGTATTCGTAAGGTAGAAAAGATCATTGCAATCGATGGTTTTGATTTAGATCTTCCACCAACTGAAAACCTCTTGTTCCTTCGTTACTCCGATAAGCCAGGCGTAGTTGGAACTGTTGGAAATGCACTTGGAAAAGCTGGCATCAATATCGCAGGTATGCAGGTTGCACGTAGTGCAGCAGGTGGGGAAGCGTTGATGGCACTTACAGTTGATTCACAAATCAGCGATGACTTAATTACATCTGTTAAGAAGGAAACGGGAGCAGATCTTGTTCGCTCCGTAACTTTGGTGGGGTAATGAGAACAATTAACTTAGCTGTCATCGCAGGCGATGGAATCGGCCCTGAGGTTGTTGGTGAAGGCCTCAAGGTTCTAGATGTTGTGGCCAAGAAGTACTCCGTTGAATTTAAGAAAACCTCTTATGATCTTGGAGCAGCATTTTGGCACCGCACCGGAGAAGTCTTGCCTGATGCAACTTTGGCAGAGCTAGCAAAGGCCGATGTCATCCTGCTTGGTGCAGTTGGAGATCCTACGGTTCCAAGTGGAGTCCTTGAACGTGGTCTGTTATTAAAGCTTCGTTTTGCCTTTGATCACTACATCAACCTGCGCCCAGCGCGCTTGATGCCAGGTGTTACTGGGCCATTAGCAACTAAAGCTCCTATTGATTTTGTTGTTGTTCGCGAAGGTACCGAAGGTCCTTATGTTGGCGCAGGTGGAGTACTTGCTGAAGGCACAGATGCTGAGATTGCAACAGAAGAAAGCCTCAATACTCGCCGCGGTGCAGAGCGTGTAATTCGCGATGCTTTTGAGCGTGCTTCAAAGCGCGATCGCAAGAAGTTAACCCTGGTTCACAAGAACAATGTATTGACTCGTGCAGGTGGTCTTTGGACACGTACATTTAACGAGGTCGCTAAAGAATATCCAGCAATCACAACTGATTACCTTCATGTGGATGCAGCATCAATGTTCTTTGTAACAAATCCAGATCGTTTTGATGTTGTTGTCACTGACAATTTATTTGGAGACATCCTGACTGATATTGCTGCAGCGATCTGTGGTGGTATCGGACTAGCTGCCTCTGGAAATATCAACCCAACAGGAAAGTTCCCTTCGATGTTTGAGCCCGTACATGGTTCGGCGCCAGATATCGCTGGAAAGAATTTAGCTGATCCAACTGCAACGGTTATGTCTGTTGCGATGATGCTTGATCATATGGGTCTGGCAGATGCTGCTCGCGATGTTGAAAGAGCGGTTGCCGCTGATCTATTGTCACGAGGCGATAAGAAGCGCAGCACAACTGAAATTGGAGATGCGCTAGCAAGCGCACTGTAATCATGAAGATCACTCTTAATCCCAATGCCAAAGATACAGCAACGCGTGATGCGCTAGTTGCTGAAGGTGGTTTTGGAAAGTACTACACCGATCACATGGTGATGTGCGAATGGAGTGAGGCAGATGGTTGGGGAGAACCACATCTGATGCCGTACGGTCCAATTTCTTTAGATCCTGCAACCGCAGTTTTTCACTATGGCCAAGAGATATTTGAGGGAATGAAGGCGTATCGCCAACCCGATGGATCTATTGCTCTATTTCGTCCAACAGCTAATGCAAAACGTTTTGCAAACTCAGCTAAGCGTTTAGCTTTGCCTGAAATGCCAGTTGATTTATTTATGGAAACAGTGGAAGCACTTGTTAAACAGGATGCTGGTTGGGTTCCAAATAAGGTGGGGGAGTCGCTGTATATCCGCCCATTTATGATCGCAACCGAAGTTGGCTTAGGGGTTCGACCAACAAATAAAGCGACCTACCTTCTAATTGCAACGCCAGCTGGTGCTTACTTTGATCCGTCAAAGGCTGTATCTGTTTGGATTTCAACTGAATACGTTCGTGCAGCGCAAGGTGGAACCGGTGAGGCAAAGTGCGGTGGAAATTACGCCGCATCCCTAGTTGCGCAAAAAGCTGCAGCCAAAGAGGGTTGCGATCAAGTTGTATGGATCGATGCTAAAGAGCGTAAATGGGTTGAAGAAATGGGCGGAATGAACCTTTACTTTGTAAAGGGAAATGGCGCGGATGCAACGGTCATCACTCCAAAGCTAACCGGAACTTTATTGCCTGGTATTACTCGTGATTCAATTTTGTCAGTTGCCACAGATTTAGGTTACAAGGTTGATGAGGTAATGCTCTCAGTTGATGATTGGCGCGAGGGTGTTACATCAGGTGAGATCACCGAAATTTTTGCATGTGGAACAGCAGCTGTAGTTTCACCAGTCGGACAAGCTAAGAGTGCGATGGGAACTTGGGTAACAGGTGATGGACAACCGGGAACAATCACAATGCAGATCCGTAACCACCTTCTGGGCATTCAGCACGGCACAATCGCAGACAAGCACAACTGGATGAGTGCGGTTAAGTAATGCCAGTTAATGATGCATTCCATATTTATGACACAACTTTGCGCGATGGTGCACAACAAGAGGGCTTGAACCTTTCAGTTCATGACAAGCTGAACATCGCCCGTCACCTTGATGATTTGGGTGTGGGATTTATCGAAGGTGGTTGGCCAGGAGCCAATCCCAAAGACACAGAATTCTTCGCACTTGCAAAGAAAGAGTTGAAGCTTAAGAACGCAACTTTTGTGGCATTTGGTGCAACACGTCGTCCCAACGCAAAGGCTGCTGATGATGTCTTGCTCGGAGCGTTGCGTGATAGCGGAGCACCTGCTGTGACCCTTGTTGCAAAGGCTTTTGATCGTCACGTAGAGCTAGCCCTTAAAACAACTCTGGATGAGAATCTCGAAATGATCCGTGATTCCGTCAAGCATCTTCGCGAGGAAGGCCAACGCGTATTTCTAGATGCCGAGCACTTCTTTGATGGTTACCGCAGCAACCGTGCATACGCTCTTGAAGTTGTCCGAGTTGCAGCAGAAGCTGGCGCTGATGTCATTGCCCTGTGCGATACCAATGGTGGAATGTTGCCTGATGAGCTTTCACAAGTTGTTCATGATGTTTTGACTGCAAGCTCTGCTCGTTTAGGTATCCACTGTCACAATGACACAGGTTGTGCAGTTGCAAACTCCATGGCCGCAGTTGCAGCAGGTGCAACGCATGTCCAGGGAACTTTAAATGGATATGGTGAACGAACCGGTAACGCTGATTTGGTGACCATTATCGCGAACCTTGAGTTAAAGAAGAAGCAGTTGGTACTGCCTCCCAACGCACTTCAGGAAGCTTTCAGAATTTCACATGCCGTCGCTGAAGTTACAAATGTGGCACCAAGTGGTCGTCAACCATATGTTGGAGTTTCTGCATTTGCCCATAAAGCGGGCTTGCACGCAAGTGCGATCAAGGTAGATCCATCTTTGTATCAGCATGAAGATCCATCCTCTGTCGGAAACGATATGCGTATGTTGGTATCAGATATGGCCGGTCGTGCATCGATCGAACTTAAGTCTCAAGAACTTGGTGTAGATCTGGGCGGAGACAAAGAACTTATCGGTCGCATCGTTGACCGTGTAAAAGATATGGAATCACGCGGCTTTACCTTTGAAGCAGCTGATGCATCATTTGAATTGCTGGTTCATGAGGAAATGTCTGGCAAGCGTCCATCATTTTTCACAATTAATCATTGGATTACTTCGGTTGAGCGTGCAGCGGATCAATCAATTACGACAAAAGCAGAAGTCACAGTAACCGCGAAGGACCAAGAGATTACATGCAGCGGCGAAGGAAATGGTCCTGTTAACGCGTTTGATAATGCGCTTCGAACCGGTTTGATCTCGCTTTACCCAGAGCTTTCAGCTCTTGAGTTAACTGATTACAAGGTACGTATTCTTGAGGGCCGTTTAGGTACAGGTGCAATCACGCGTGTATTGGTAGAAACTAGCGATGGCAATGGCGAATGGAACACCGTCGGTGTTCATGAAAATGTTATTGCAGCCTCTGCCATGGCACTTGAAGATGCGGTTACCTTCGGCCTTATGCGTCAAGGACGTAAGCCCGAGTAAACTAATTACGTGAGCGAAAATTATGAAAAGCTGATCGCAGCTTTTACTCGCCACCTGCAAGTTGAACGCTCATTATCAACCCACACAATCCGTGCCTATCTTGGTGATTTAGAATCACTAATCACTCATCTTGAAGCTATCGGTGTTGCCGATATTTCTGATTTAGAGCTTGTACATCTTCGATCATGGTTGGCTAACCAACAGGTCAAAGGGGGAGCGCGAACAACACTTTCACGTAGAGCGGTTTCTGTTCGTTTGTTTACTAAGTGGGCGGTTAAGAATAAGTTCTTGGCAAAAGATGTTGCTGCAACTTTGGCAACACCTAAAGGGCACAGAACGCTGCCTGAAGTCTTGGAAATAGGCGATGCAAAGCTTGCAATGGATTCTCTTGCAACCAGAGCGGCAGAGGAAGAAACTCCGATTTCATTGCGCGATGTGGCGATGGTCGAAGTGTTGTATGCCTCAGGTGCCCGGGTTGCCGAACTTTGCGGTTTAGATTTGAGCGATATTGATTATGATCGTCAAACGATTCGAGTTCTAGGTAAGGGAAACAAGGAACGTACGATTCCTCTTGGAAATCCTGCAATGCGCGCCCTCAATCTCTATTTAAAGGATGCACGTGATGCATTGAAAAATGCACAATCTGCCAACGCTGTTTTCTTAGGCGTCCGCGGAAAACGCATCGATCAACGTACGGTTCGAACCGTTGTTTACAACGCCCTTCAAGCTATTGAAGGAATCGAGCGCATGGGTCCACATGCGCTGCGACATTCGGCCGCAACGCACTTATTAGAAGGTGGTGCGGATTTGCGTACAGTTCAGGAAATTTTGGGGCATGCATCATTAGCAACGACTCAGATCTATACCCATGTTTCCACTGAACGTTTACAAAAAGCATTCAAGCAGGCACATCCACGCGCATGAGAGCCTCCCTTGTAGTTATACCTACTTATAACGAAGCTGAAAGCATTGGCAAAATTCTTTCTGCCTTAAAGCCACTAGATTGTGATGTTCTAGTCATTGATGATGGTTCACCGGATGGAACTGCAAAGATTGTGCGTGAATTAGGGGTAGAGGTAATTGAACGAAGTGGCAAGCTTGGTCTAGGTAGCGCTTATCGCACAGGTTTTTCTATCGCCATTGATCGTGGCTACACCTACATCATTCAGATGGATGCAGATGGATCTCATCAAGTCAGCGATCTTCAAAAGATGATGGATTGGATCGGAAGCGCTGACTTAATCATCGGATCTCGTTGGGTAAAGGATGGCGGGATCGCTAATTGGAGCAAGTTCCGTCAACTCATCTCAAAATCAGCAAACAACTACGCCAACGCATTGTTATCGCTAGGAATCAAGGACACGACTTCAGGATTTCGAATCTACACATCTGCGTTACTGAGAAAAATGGAGATCTCAACGATTCGAAGCGAGGGGTACTGCTTTCAGATTGAGATGACACGTCGAGCAATCGCTCGCGGAGCTTCAGTCGGAGAGATTCCAATTACCTTCATTGAACGTGCCTATGGGGTCAGCAAAATGTCCTTATCAATCGCCCTAGAAGCGGTTGTTCGCATCACCGCCTGGGGGGCTTTGCGCCTAATCGGGCGGTAATTTCCACACTCACGCTCAGGTAGGATTTGCCCTGCATCGATCTTCGGATTGGTGACATCTCAGCACTCACCAGCTTCGGCCGGCATAACCACCTCGGTCCACAAGAAATTGTGGTCGGTGATTTTGAGTGCGACGGGCCCAACAAATTGTTTGGCCATAAACCGAGCGGGTTTTTATCTGCATGCGCAGAGAAAACCTAAGAAGGAGTATGCCGTCATGGCAGTTGTAACAATGCGAGAGCTCCTCGACAGCGGAGTCCACTTCGGACACCAGACTCGTCGATGGAACCCAAAGATGAAGCG
>JACCDM010728188.1_pt1 | contig 11712 bp, 11 predicted proteins | sample 7445851 | NCBI WGS metagenome assembly JACCDM01 (sample SAMN15323438, study PRJNA562643) | freshwater metagenome | isolation source: river surface water | place: USA:Blue River Watershed | collected 2017-08-16
GGCGAATCTTTGTTACATCTACGCCCGATGCATAAATATCTTTGCCATCAAGCAAGACTTCACCTGCCATTGCAGCACCTGGAATAAATTCATGCATACGGTTAATTGTGCGAATAAATGTTGATTTTCCGCATCCTGATGGACCGATGAGCGCTGTCACTGATCCAGCTGCAAAGTCGAGGTTGATATCGGAGAGGACATGGTTCTTTCCGAACCATGCATGAATGCCGCGAGCCTCAAGACCAGTACCTAGCGCTGTAGCAGCAGGTACGCGACCTGCTCCGGCGCTTGCAACATCTGCAAGTGAGCTTGGCTTAACCGTTGTATCCATGGTTATCTCGCTTTCATTTTTCGTGTAGTGAGAAGTCGTGCAAGTGTGAAGAGAATGAGTACTACAACAAGGAGAACTAAGAGACCAGCCCAGGCACGTGTAATCGCTTCTGGTGAGCCTGCATTAAATGATTTCCAGATGTAATACGGAAGAGAACCAAGGGATCCGTTAAATGGATTTGGATTTACCTTATCTCCGCCACCTGTGAGAAGAAGGATTGGTGCCGTTTCTCCCGCAATACGCGCAACTCCCAAAATCATCGCAGTGATTAATCCACTGCGAGCAGCGGGAAGAACAATCATTGCAACTGTGCGCCATTGTGTTCCACCGAGTGCAACACCTGCTTCGCGCAGTTCGTTTGGAATAAGAAGCAATACCTCTTCGGAGGTGCGAGTAATTGTAGGAATCATGAGAATCGTCAATGCAAGCGCACCCATGAAACCTGAATATGACTTGGTAATGGGATAGAGAACGGCGGAAAGAATGAAGAGGCCTGCAACAATCGAAGGAACGCCGCTCATTGCCTGAACGAGGAAACGAATGGGAGCTGTGAAGCGACCTTTGATTTCAGTGAGGTAGAGAGCGGTAAGGATTCCAATTGGAACACTCAGAACAAGAGAGATAGCTACAAGGGTCAGCGTTCCCGTGATTGCATGCAGTAGGCCACCGTTTGTGAGTGGATCAGTCGGAGTTGCCATAGACATATCGTTGGTGAAAAGGCCTGGGCGAATGCCCGCAGCGCCTTTGCTAACAACGGTAATGATGATTGATGCAATGGGTAGCACTGTAATTACGGCACCCAGAACTACAACCGCTTTAATAATTGCATCCTTTGCAGCTGCTCTCCCGCGTGCCAGGTACTGTGAAATAGATGTGACGACTGCGTAGAAGATAAAGAATAAGAAGAAGTAAGCCAACTTGCCTTTAAGTGGGGTCAGTTGAACGAGTGCAATTGTGAAGAGAATCGAGGCAAGAAGTAGAGCAGCCTCTTTCGCTCTTGCGCGCGGAGTCGTAGCCCATGGCTTTCCCGGTGCCGGAGTAACTGGATTTGGAGTAGTAGTCATCGCCCAGACTTTCCAGTGTTCTTTACGATGAGATTCGCAAATGCGTTCACTACCAAAGTAAGAAGAAAGAGGATGAGTCCTGCAGCCATCAGTGCCTTAATTTCGTAAGGGCTGGCATCGCCGAACTTCAAAATAATGAGCGAAGCAACGTTTCCACCTGCTCCAAGAAGTACATGCCAGTTGACCTGAAAAACAATATTAAGCACCGTAAAGACTGCAACTGTTTCACCCATTGCGCGTCCGAGGCCGAGCATCGCTCCACCAATGACACCGCTTCGACCATATGGAATTACAACAGCTTTAATCATGGCCCACCGGGTTGCACCGAGTGCATAAGCAGCTTGAATACGATCAAGAGGCGCTTGCGCAAATATTTCTCGCGAAACCGATGTAATGATCGGAATAATCATGATTGCCAATACAACGCCGGCAACAAATGGTGAACGAGTCACGATGTATGGCTTGAGTTCAAAGAGTGGAATAAAGCCTAGGTATTTATGAATGAGCTTCGCCCAATATTCAACGCTCGGCATTAATACAAGAAATCCCCAGATGCCAAAGAGAATTGATGGGAAAGCAGCCATCATGTCGATTACCGCCACTAGGAACTTCTTCATCCACTGTGGGCAGTAAAAATTAAGAAAAATTGAGGTGAAAACTGAGATTGGAACTGCGATAACCACTGCAACAAGTGAGCAGAGAATGGTTCCGACAAGCATGGCGCCAAGACCAAAGTGGCTATCAGTTACATTGCCTGCTTCATCTGTAGTGATGCTCCAGTCGGAGTGGGTGATGAAGCCAAAACCTTCTTGTCGCAACACTTCAAAGCCGCGATATCCCAAAAAGATAGCGATAAGGCCAAGAATGACAAGCGAAGATAATCCGCCTGCAGTAACGACACCACGAAAGACTTTATCTGAACGTCGAGGTTCAGTGGTCAGTTCGCGAGGAGCCGGTATGACTCCAGAAGTTTGCGACATTGAACTATGCAAACTTTCCAGTGACTAGGAAGTACACACGACGAGAAACTGAAACTGCATGGTCTGCATAGCGCTCGTAGTAGCGACCAAGAAGCGTGAGATCGATTGCTGCTTCTACGCCATTTTTCCATGAGCTATCAACGAGAGTGCTGATGAGCTTACGGTGCAACTTATCCATCTCATCATCATCTCGTTCCACTTCAAGAGCCATATTGGTATCGCGTGATGCAATAACTTCGCCAGTCTTACGTGAAATTTTCTGTGCTGCTGCACCCATCTCTTGGAAGATTTGATTGAGTTCAGCTGGAACGGCTGCCGCTGGGTGGCGAAGGCGAGCAATCTTTGCAACGTGGTGCGACATGTCACCCATTCGTTCAAGGTCAGCGCTCATGCGCAGAGCGGTAACGAGTGCGCGCAAATCCGATGCCACTGGCTGTTGACGAGCAATGATGTCGATAATGCGAGCATCGAGATCGTGTTGGAATGTATCGATGTGATCGTCAGTTGCAATCACTTCTTCAGCCAACTTTAGATCAACGTTAAGAATTGCAGTTGTAGCTTTGGTGATTGATTCAGAGACCATTTCGGTGAGATCAACGAGTGATTGTGAAACGCCATCTAATTCATCTTGGAATACTGAACGTATGAGAGCCATGCGAGCGAAGGTAGGTCCGCATAGTGAATGGAGTCCTGCGCCTAAGTGAACGGAAGGTAAACAACCCTCAAGTAGCACTACTCTTGCCGCATGAGACTTCGACGCTCAGAATCGACCCCCACACGGGAGTTGCCTGAGGTTTTACTCGAAACTCTGACCCAACTCGACCACGATGTACTCGTTCTCGCTCCCGGTGAAGTCTCAACCTTTGCAACAGAAGGAATAGAGAAGATGGGTCTTCTCAAAGAAGGGCGCTTGCAGAGTCCCGAACTCATTGCCCTCATCCGCGTTGTTCGCCGAACCGGGCAAGCACAGACTGGCAAAATTGAAATTCCGCGTGGACCAATCGGCGAAGGTCTTCGCGATCTCACCGTCAAAGTAATTGCACTCACCAAGAGCGATCAGACACTTGTTCTCATTTCAGATGAAAGTGAAGCCGAACGCGTTCACGAAGTACGCCGAGACTTTGTTGCAAATATTTCTCACGAGTTAAAGACTCCAATTGGCGCGCTCTCCCTACTGAGCGAAGCCGTTCTTTCAGCAAAGAATGACCCTGAGTCCGTAACAAAATTTGCTACTCGAATGCAACACGAAGCTAAACGCTTAACTGACTTAGTCCAAGAGATCATAAATCTGTCACGTCTGCAGGACTCTGATCCTCTTCAAGTTGCCAAAGAACTTAATATCAATGATTTGGTTCGAGAAGCAGTCGATCAATGCGAAACAACATCTGGGGCTCGAAATATTTGGGTATCAATTACCGAAGGGCCAGATGCAACCGTTTTGGGTGATCGCGAGCAACTCATCATGGCAATTCATAACCTTATTGAAAATGCCATCAACTACTCGCCTGAAAATACAAAGGTTTCTGTAACCACTAATATCGAAGAGGATATAGTCGAAATCTCTGTAACCGACCAAGGAATAGGCATTCCCGAAGAAGAACTTGACCGCATCTTCGAACGTTTCTATCGCGTTGACCCTGCTCGTTCCCGTGAAACAGGTGGAACAGGTTTGGGTCTTTCAATCGTCAAGCATGTTTCCTCCAAACACGGCGGTGAAGTAAAGGTGTGGAGCTCCCCTAATGTTGGCTCTACATTCGCACTGCGTCTACCTATATATATTCAGGATGGAGGATCTTCAGAATGACAAGCATCCTTATCGTCGAAGATGAATCATCCTTCTCTGAGGCGCTCTCTTTCTTGCTTTCCAAGGAAGGCTTCGATGTCTCTATTGCAGAGACTGGAAGAGCTGCGCTAGAAATATTTAAGACACAGACATTTGATCTCATCTTGCTCGATCTTATGATTCCTGAGGTCTCAGGCATTGAAGTCTGTCGAGCAATTCGAACAACATCAGCAGTTCCCATCATCATGCTCACTGCCAAAGATTCTGAGATTGATAAGGTCGTCGGACTCGAACTTGGTGCAGATGATTATGTAACTAAGCCTTACTCCTCGCGCGAACTCGTAGCTCGCATCAAAGCAGTTCTTCGACGTGGCACAACAGAAGGACAACCTCAAGAAGCTGGAATACATACCGTTGGCAATATTCGAATGGATATCGAGCGTCACTCAGTCACTGTCAATGGAGTTGCAGTATCACTTCCTCTCAAAGAGTTTGAGCTACTTGAATTTTTGCTCCGCAACGAAGGACGCGTGCTCACACGTGGTCAGCTAATTGATCGTGTGTGGGGTGGCGATTACTACGGTGATACCAAGACTCTTGATGTGCACATTAAGCGTTTGCGCTCAAAGATCGAGGTAGACCCAGCTAATCCAGTTCTCATTCAAACAATTCGTGGATTAGGTTATAAATTCGAGGCGTAGAATCAATCTATGGCCGATAAAAACACTCGCACATTTACTTCTCGTGATGCAGCGCGCTGCATCATCGTTCCCAGCGATCTCGACCATAAATATTCTCGCGGTGTACTAGGCCTCATTACTGGCTCTGCTCAATACCCTGGCGCTGCCGTTCTTAGTACATCTGCTTGCCTTGCAACAGGAGTCGGAATGGCGCGCTTTCATAGCTCATCTGGTTTAGCGCACCTCGTTCTGCACGATGCCCCTGAAGCAGTTGTTCAACCTGGACCAGTCACTGCATGGCTTGCAGGATCGGGAATCCACCATAAGAAGTACAGCGACTTCACTACATATCTACGACATCGCTGGTTTGTACTTATGAAGCGTCAAACGGTACCCACTGTGCTCGATGCAGGTGCGTTGTACCTAACCGGAAAACTTTCCCAGCCAACTCTCATTACTCCCCATGCAGGAGAACTAGCGCGACTTTTAGCCTCACACTCAATTTCAGTCAGCTCTGAATCCATCGAAGCAGATCCCGTTACTTGGGCTCAGAAAACAGCGCAATTACTTGGCGTCACAGTCTTACTTAAGGGTTCGCGAACAGTGGTGGCACAAGGCGATCGTGCAATTGCGCTTCCCAAGGCAACTCCATACCTTGCAACAGCTGGAACCGGTGATGTCCTTGCCGGAATTATCGGAGCACTTGTGGCTACTAATTACATCGAAATTCTTAATTCACCACAGCGTCTTGCAGAGGTTGCTGCGGCTGGTGCATATATTCACAATCAAGCTGCACTGCTTGCTTCTCTTGGTGCTCCAATTTCGGCTTCAATGATAGTTGAACACATTCCACACGCAATTCGAAAATTACTCAAATAAATATCTAGGGATATCCCTTTAGATTCAACCCATCAGTTAGACCTACTCTTAAGCATGGTTAAAACTGTGGCAAACCCAGCACGCGTTTTATTAGTAAATGACGATGCTTTCGAACTCGCCACAATGTCAGCATCGCTACGTTTGCACAGTACAAATATTGTTGGTGAAGCTTCAAATAGCTTTCTTGCAGAAAATCTATTTAAATCTCTGCAACCAGAAATAGTTTGTATTGATCTTCAATTTTCTGGAGAAGAAGCAATCGGATTGTTGCAAAGATTTCGAAAGCTCAATCCTACGCTCGGAATTGTCATTATTACCTCCTGCCCTGATTTACGTCTCTTTGGTCTCTTGGAGAAGAACATTCCTAAAGGCAGCAAAATTATTCTCAAGCGGTCGGTATCCGACTTATCTATCATTACCTATGCACTCTCAGAAAGCATTCAATCTGCATCTGAGGGTTCTGCGATGAAATGGATTAGCTCTCACGCCAGCATTCATGAAAATTCATTTATCAGCGTTCTCAATGACTTCACCGATATTCAAATAGAGACTCTTCGACTTGTGGCTCATGGACTGAGCAATTCTGAAATTGCACGTGTGAGATATGTATCAGAGAAATCAGTAGAACAGATTGTGGCGCGTATCGCACAGCACCTTCTGATTTCACCAGATCGCAGTCGTAATCTTCGTGTCATCATGACGGGTGAATACTTTAAGTGGCTGGGCGCACCAAGACATTAACTGAACTGTCTGTAAGCATGCGGTAAAGTCATGGCATGCCTGCAGAACTCACTCTCGCTGATATCCGTCAGCGCTGGAACGAAGTTCTCGACCTTGTCGAAAGCCGTGATCGAGTGGTCTGGATTGCCTACTTTGATGCCCGCTTGGACTCATTGGAAAACGGTCGGCTAGTACTCGATTTTCGCGACAGTAATAAACTGGCAACGGGCCATGATTATCAAGAGGCTCGTCTTCGCCATCGCTCCATGCTGCAAAGTGCCTTCTTTGATGTCTTTGGTGTCTCAGTAGTAGTTATTGAAAAATGAAGCGACTTCTTGCAGTTCTAGCTTCAACAATCTTCTTAGCCTTCTCTCATCAATCCATTTCTCCCGCATCTGCCACAGATCTCAATCTCATCGGACCCGGCGGTCGCATACACGGGGCTGATATCAGTCGCTGGCAACATCCCAATGACAAGCCCATCGATTTCGTAAAGATGCATGAAGCTGGCGTTTCATTTGTCATGATCAAAGCATCGGATACCCGAGATGATGCAGATCTGCTTGCCGTGAAGTACCTCAAGATGGACCGCACTGGCGCGCAAGCTGCAGGTATCTATACCGGCTTCTATCACTATGCGATTCTCCCCGATGTTACTTCTCCTTCTGCAATTGCACGTGATGCACGCGTTCAGGCCCAGAAAGTTATCTGGCGAATTGCATCCCTTGGCGGATATAACGAGAAAGATCTTCCTGTTGCTCTCGATCTAGAAAATAACTGTGTGCGACTAAGTTCTACAAAGGTCTGCAAGAAATATGCCACCCGCAGCGCTGCCACGCTCTGGGCTAAGACTTTCTTGAAATCCATTAAAGAGAAGACTGGTCGCACTCCATTCATTTACTCATCTCCACACTTCCTTGAAAACTCAATGGTGCGAGATAAAGAACTCAGCTCTTATCCACTATGGATTGCTCAGTATGCAATTGACCCGGCTAAAGAAGGTGCCAAGCCCAATGTGAAAGCAGCGGGATGCTTTGTTCACTCATGGACTACAGCGCAATGTTCAGCTAATTGGACCGTCTGGCAGTACACATCCTGTGGAATTGCACCTAAATATGGCGTACCTGGCACCCGCCTTGATCTCAATGTCTTCAGCGGTACACCAGAGAAATTCCAGAGTTTACTAACAGGGACGTGGTTGCCAGAGATCGCCGATGTGATGCCGCAAGGCGAGAGCACCACCATGACAATTACATCGGTCTTTGCCTCCACTACAAATAAGAACGCAGTCATTTCAGTTGAGGTAAAGCGCCCAGATAATTCACCTGTTGTAACCGGCGCCGTGAAGTATTACTTCAACTCCACCAATCAAATAGTTCCAAAAGTGACTCAGACGATTGCCCGTGAAACCAGTGGTTCGTGGAAGTTATCTATCGCAGGTTTGCCAGCAGGAACATGGGTTGGCAATGTGGGATTTAAGGATGCTTCAGGTACCCACGCAGAAATTAAAACGCCACTTGTTCTGACTATTGCGCAGGGTCCAACTCCCCCACCTACACCTACTAAGAAGCCCTCAACGAAGCCAGCAACGGATGGCTGTAGAAATCAGATTAAGAATTAACCAGCTCGTTTAAAGCTGCTTCTTCCTGAGCAATCACTTCAAGAAATGCACTGACAGATGCGCTGCGTTCTTTTGCGCCCCAGCCCAGTTGATCGCCAATAATCTTGGCAACTTCCTTGGCTGCATCTGCACCGCTATCTGCTGCTTCAAATGAAATACGAGTTCTGCGAAGCAGTACATCTTCAACGGAGAGCGCACCTTCATGGGTAGCTGCGTGGAGAATTTCTGCTTTGATATAAGGAAGATTAGGGATAAGTCGTTCTGCGAGGGTTGCATCATCTGCAATCAATTCAAGAATCTCTTCGATCAATGAGCCGTAACGATCAAGGAGATGAGTAACGGTTGCTTCCGAGATTCCACTATCTTCAGCAATCTTGGCAACCTGCTGCTTGAGTGCAAAGTAACCATCGGCGCCGATGAGTGGGAGCTTTTCGGTAACTGAATCATTGACAAGACGACGCAAATCAAGAACTGCAAGATCAACAGCGTCTTTAGCCATGACGCGATAGGTGGTGTATTTACCGCCAGCCATACTGACAAAGCCAGGTGCGGGACGGTCAACTGTATGTTCGCGTGAAAGTTTTGTTGTTGCAGAACCAGTTTTATGTGCAACGAGTGGACGAAGTCGAGCAAATACTCCGAGAATATCTTCACTCTTCAGCTTTGGTTCGAGAACGCGATTCGCTTGGTCCAAGATGTACTGCACATCTTCTTGCGTTGCGAGTGGCTTTGCGCGGTCTCCATCGTAAGGAGTATCTGTAGTTCCTACAATCCACTTATCTCCCCAAGGAATGAGGAAGAGAACAGAAACAGGAGTCTTTAAGATAATTCCATCTTTGGAGTGAATGGCATCTCCTGGGACAACGATATGCACGCCCTTAGACATTGCAACTGAGTAACCTGCAGTTACTCCGAATTTCTCGTGAAGTTCATCGCTCCAGACCCCGGCGCACATGATGGTCGCCTTCGCCGAAATCGTAATCTTCTTATTGGTGAATGTATCGACGGCAATCACACCAGTGACTTTCTTTCCCGTGCGAGTCAGATCTTCAACGCGCACTCCGGTAGCCATAACTGCTCCGTGGCGCGCAGCTGTACGTGCAATCATCATTGTGTGGCGAGCATCGTCAACTTGTGCATCGAAGTATCGGATTGCTCCGGTAATAATGTCTTGACGAAGTGATGGAGAAATTGTGGCGATGGTTTTGCCAGTCAGATGCTTATGAGATGGAAGTGCGCGCTTAAATCCGCGCAGTGCGTCATACAAAGCAAGTCCAGCGCCTACATAGGTGCGCTCTTTTACCTTTTCAGTCAGCGGATAGAGAAAACTGACTGGCTTTACTAGGTGTGGGCATTGGGTAGAAACCATGAGTTCGCGTTCGTGCAGAGCTTCGCGTACTAATTTAAAGTCATATTGTTCGAGGTAACGAAGACCACCATGAATTAACTTGCTCGAACGACTTGATGTTCCGGCTGCATAATCATGTGCTTCAACAAGGGCTACCTTCAAACCTCGAGAAACTGCGTCTAGTGCAGCTCCGACCCCATTTACTCCGCCGCCGATAATGAGGATGTCGAATTCTTCAGAAGCTAGGGATGCAATCGCTCGCTCGCGTTGGTCTGCATTGAGCTGTGAAGTAAACATCGTCTGAAGAGCTACCAATTCCTAAGTGTGCTTGAGTACTTTCAAGGGTTTTGAGTACTCTTAACTATATGGCATACATCGGAAGTTTGGATCAAGGAACTAGCAGCACTCGTTTCATGATCTTTGATGCCGACGGCAAAGTGGTGGGCCAACATCAACTCGAACATCGTCAGATACTTCCTCAAGCCGGTTGGGTCGAGCACGATGCTGCAGAGATTTGGGACCGCACCAAGGAAGTCATTACTGGGGCACTCAAGCAAGCAGATATTTTAGGTTCAGATTTAGCTGCAATCGGCATCACTAATCAGCGCGAAACCACTGTCGCATGGGATGTCACAACCGGTCGCCCACTGCATAACGCAATCGTCTGGCAAGACACCCGCACCGCTGAATACTTATCCAGCTTCTCCCCTGATATCGCCAGGGCAATCACATTTAAATCTGGCCTTCCCGTCGCCCCATACTTTGCAGGAAGCAAGATGCACTGGCTGATGGAGAATTCGACAGAGGTAAAGAGTGCGATAGCTGCAGGCAATGCGCGCTTTGGAACCGTTGATTCGTGGTTACTCTGGAATTTATCCGGTGGCACACAAGGTGGAGTTCACATCACCGATGTCACCAATGCCAGCCGAACCTTGCTGATGAACCTCGAGACTTTGCAATGGGATGACGAACTCCTTGGCTACTTCGGAATTCCACGCAACGTACTTCCTGACATTAAATCTTCTTCTGAAAAATATGCAATGACCGATCCCCATGGGCCACTTGGTTCTGCTGTCCCAATCGCTGGAATCCTTGGCGATCAACATGCTGCAATGGTTGGACAGGTCTGCTTCGAGCGCGGTGAGTCAAAGACGACATATGGAACAGGAAATTTCGCACTGCTCAATACAGGTACCGAGATAGTGCGTTCTAAAAACGGCCTTCTCTCTACAGTCTGTTACAAATTTGGTGACAAACCAGCGATGTATGCGCTCGAAGGTTCGGTTGCAGTTACAGGTTCTGCTATTCAATGGCTGCGCGATCAATTGGGCATCATTACCAATGCAGCTGAAACGGAAGTCCTTGCATCATCTGTTACTGATACTGCAGGTGTTTACTTTGTTCCCGCATTTTCTGGACTCTTTGCTCCGTATTGGCGCAGTGATGCGCGCGGCGTCATTGTCGGACTTACCCGTGCGGCCACAAAAGCACATCTTGCTCGAGCAGCTCTTGAAGCAATCTGTTATCAAACACGCGATGTGATGGATGCGATGGTTGCAGATAGCGGTGCACCAATGACTGAAATGCGCGTTGATGGTGGAATCACAGCAAATGCGCTCTGCATGCAGATGCAGGCTGACATTATGGGAATCGATATCACGCGTCCACTTATTACTGAGACAACTGCGCTTGGTGCGGCATATGCAGCTGGGCTCGCAGTTGGATTTTGGAAAGATACTAATGAAGTCAAGAAGCAGTGGAAGCAATCACGTCGCTGGAGCCCCACTTCTTCTGCTCAAGATCGCGCAACAGGTTATGCGGGATGGAAGAAGGCGATTGAACGCACCCTTAACTGGGCCTAACGAATTATTGCTAGGCGCGCGGTAGAGTACGTTCATCATGGATGAGATAGTCGAACTTTCCGCTGGCGTAGTGCGCACAAGTCGCACCATGAACGATGGCCGAACAATTCGCTATTACGACACAGCAGGCCAGTCACGTACAACGCCCGACCAACGTCCTGAAGAAGAACAGCCAGGAATCGGTGAACTTCGCCTTGATCCGCTTGTGAATGAATGGGTTGCGATGGCAGCTCATCGACAAGGTCGCATCTTCTTGCCTCCGAAAGAACTCTGCCCACTCTGTCCAACAACGGGTGAGTTACTTACTGAAATTCCTGAAAATGATTTTGAAGTAGTTGTCTTCGATAACCGCTCACCTTCATTACGTCCACCTGATGGCGACTTTGCACTGCCCGATATGGTCGGTTCGGATACCGATGAAGGTGCGGCTGCAGGAAAGTGCGA
>JACCDM011187075.1_pt1 | contig 11691 bp, 22 predicted proteins | sample 7445851 | NCBI WGS metagenome assembly JACCDM01 (sample SAMN15323438, study PRJNA562643) | freshwater metagenome | isolation source: river surface water | place: USA:Blue River Watershed | collected 2017-08-16
CTCAGTTATTCAGTGCACATCAACTAATTCAAAATTTGATCCAACAAATACAGTATTCGCATTTGATGATATTAGTTTACAAAAATTAGTAGAATTCTTTAATTGTATTAATGGTATATCAATAACAACTGATGATATAAACTTTCTACACGTAGATGGTAGATGTCCTATTAAATAAAAAAACCCTCTAAAGTATTTAGAGGGTTTTTAGTATGTTGTTATTCTATTAGGAATTTACAACGTTTGAAAGGCCTGAACCTGCTTTAAAACGAGCCGCCTTCTTAGAAGGAATAGTGATTTCATCACCAGTCTTTGGGTTACGACCCTTACGCTCTTTACGAACGATAGTGTCAAAAGTACCAAAACCAACTAAGGTAACTTTCTCACCTTTAGCAAGTGCACCTTGAATAGACTCAACGATAGCATCTACAACATCATTAGTCTTAGTTTTAGTTAAACCAGTTCTGCTAGAGATTTCGTTTACTAAATCTGCTTTATTCATTTGTTAAATCTTTTTTTTTCTATGAATTTCTTCATTAATACTTATATTACAAGAATGGTCAAGGTTTTAAAAAGTTTTAATTTTTTTTAATTTTTTTAAAAAATTCATCTATGCTTTTTCCAGTATATCCTATGTAAAGAAGTGACACTAAAACAGTTAATATAAAAATAACTGCTACTAAAACAACTGGAATCCAGAATGGTGAAAATACCCACCACCAAGACCAGTCAATATTATTGGTCAATTTTAAAACAAGAAATATTAAAAAAAGAATAGTAGTAAATCCTATTCCACTATTAGTATTATTAGACATATTAAAAATCTATGATTTTCAGATAATTAGTACAGATTTCTTCACCTGGTTCAATATCTCTAACTGCTTTGAATCTAAAACAGTTTTTATCAAGATCGGTTTCCCAAGTAGCATTGTTATTATCACTGTGATTATAAATACTTCCAAATCCTAATACAATTGCGTGTGTTCCTGCTGTAAACATTGGCCAGGCGAATGCAATATCTCTAATAGACTTATCTAATTTTTCAAAATCAGATTCAACCAGTTTAACAAAATGACACTCTTCTATCATTTCATCTTGAAGTATGTAGTCGACTGCAAATACTCCTCTTCCTTGAATTGGAGAATCATCTACGATAATTTTTGGAGATACAAATAACATAAAAATTATATTTGTTTTTTAAATAAAGTTTCTTATATTTGTATATCAAACAACGAAAAAATGGTAAAAATCTATACAAAAAATTTTGAAAAAAGTCAAGATCTAATCTGTACTTGGGATGGAACACACCTTTACGATGGTCCTTACACATACAGTCATAAAATCCTATATACTTTTGACGGAAAGTATATGTATAGAGGTCGCGATAAGAAAACTCAAAATATTATCGCTACTTGGGATGGTTCTCGAATCTATGTAGGTCTTAATGAGAAAAGTAACTATACAAAAATGACCGTTAAAAACGGATATGTATATCACTCAGTGTTTGAGAAGACTCAAGACATTGTATTTAACATCAAAGATAATGTATTATACGATGGTCAATTTCCACACTCTAGTAAGTTACTTGTTAAAAGCGACCAAAAGATTCCAGAAATAGTTCTAATCTGGGCATATTTAAAACCATCGAATACATATCTACCATGGTTCTAATATATAGATAATGAACTCTGATATTTTAATAAAACTTAAACCGGTCTTTGAAAGACTAAACCTAAAACAAAGAGCTATAGCAAATAATATTTTGTCTGATAAAAAATACCTAATAGGTGAGTTTAAAGGACAAATAGTAGTTAGAGATACTGATGGTGATGTTTACTCTTTTTATGAATTTGTAAAGGCAAAGTGTAATTGTAATTAAATTTAAAAATTATGTGGTTATTCCTTGATGATAAAAGAAAAGATCCAACCATTGTGCATAATAATGTAAGAGGTCTTGGACCCGGAGTTGGTAAAGCCAATAACTGGGTTATTGCTCGTGACTATAATCAATTTGTAGATATTTTAAAAAATAATTTTGACCATATTGATTTTATTTCATTTGATCATGACATTAGTTCTTACGATATTAACGACAAAGAATTGACTGGTAAAGATGCCGCTGAGTTCTTAATCAATTACTGTATGGATAATGGTAAAAATTTACCTGACTGGTTTGTTCATTCTGATAACACTGGTGGTAATAGAAACATTCGTCAGTTGTTGGCTAACTATATGTACCGTGTAGAAGGTCGACTTGACAAAATGGTTGATGCGTATGGATATGTAAATGGTACATTGATTTATAATATATGATTTATTTTTCAATTTTTCTTTCACTTCTTGCAATATCATTATGTATCTTTATACTTTTTAAGTTTGAGACTCTTAAAAAAGAAAAACTTAAAAAGGAAATAAAGGATAATTATGTGGTTATGCCTAAGCTTAAAGAAATGCCATATTACCAAGATGTTGATCCAGATAATAAAACTTTATATGATGTTATTCATTCAATGAATATTGAGGATTGGAAACTTGAACACTATAATGACAGTAACTCTATTGGAGATTTTGTTTATGAATTTCACTTCTCCAACCCTCAAAATACTTTAAAAGTAACTTCAAGAATGAGATACTATTCAGACTTTGGAGGTAGTAACTTTTCAAATGACTTAGTACTTATTGGGTTTCATGTTGGTGCAGTTAAAGGTTCTATATCATATAAAGAAAGTGAGACCAATAGGCATCTTTCTGTCTTAATAAGACAATACTTATGGAAAATTGTTTGTGATAAAAATCAAGCATTATATAATGATCAATTCTCACACTACTTGTCAGTTAAAGAGTCAATCGATAAAGAATTAAAAACACTTAGAAGAAACGAAACACTAACAAACATTTTAAATAATGAATAGAGATAAAGTAATTTCAATTTCTGAAAAAATTAAAGCAGCACTTTCTGAGATTTCAAAACAAGAAGGAGTTGATATATCAATGAGTGGTATAACATTTACATCAACATCATTCTCAGTCAAAATAACAGGAGTTGAAAAAGATAATCCAGAGTATGATAAAGTAAACCTAATGTTATCTAAAAGATATGGTTTCACTCAAAATATAATTGGAATGGAATTCACATCACCATCTGGTACTTTTATTATCGATGGTTTCAAAACTGGAAATCGTAAGTATCCTATTTTAGCAACCAGAACAGATGGTAAAACTTATAAATTTCATCCAAGTCAAATTCTTAAATATTTCGGTGGTCATAACATCATTAATAGAAATGCAAATCTTAAAAACTTATTATCTTAAAAATAGTCTTGAGGATTTGCAAATCTACTATCAATAGACTTCTGTATCATTCCAGGTGGAGTAAATCCTAAATTATCAGAATGTACGTTATCATCACAACAAAATAATTGAGGAGAAGTTGCTATACTACCACCTCTTGGTTGAATTACATTAACAAAGTATCTATCAATTTCCATTGGAAAGTCTTTATTATAAATATCAACTATCTCCTTCATTAAGTCTATTTTTATACCGTATGCATATAACCCCCATAAATTTCTTGGTTTAAATATGTTGTCACATATCATATTACTACCTTGTATACCGTATTGATAAGTCCACATTTTACAATCATCACTAAGTGGAATGTATCCTAAATAAAAAAGATCATTCCAGTCTGGAATTGATAGTGAATTGAAGTCAGATTGAATATTTTTCTTTATGAGGTTATCATCTTCTATTATTAAAATCTTTTCATAACCATTATAGATAGCATCTTGGTAAATGGATAGATGTGAAATAGCACATCCTAAATAATTTGAATTAGTAAAGTATGGATTGTTAAGCTTAGACCACAAGTGATTTAAAACACTGCCATCTGTTCCATTAAAAACAGTATAATTTATTCCTGATTGATCCAATTTAGATTTAGACTTTTCTAGTCTATCATATCTCTTATGAAGATTGAGTAAATATATTTTATTAAAATAATTATTAATATTCATATAAAACTGGTATTAAAAATAGGCATATAAGTTTTATGAACGCATATCATGTTTTTTATCACAATAAATCAGAAGATGGTAAATACGAAACCATAAACTACTTAGTTCAAATTGCATCAATACTATTCTGGAAAAAAAATCATGGAAAAATAGGATTATACTGTAATTCTAATTTTCTTAAATATTTAAGAAAATGGAATATTGATGTTTTATATGACTCCATAAATACAGATGTTCTCGATAATATCGCATTTAAAGACCATTTAGATAAATATTGGAGCTTCTGTAAGATAGAAGCAGCAAAAGATATAAATAGAAATACAAGTGAATTTGTAATTTTAGACACAGACTTCTGGATACACGATGAAATAAATATTGATAATTCTTATCAATTCATAGGATATCATCCAGAATTAATGATGGAACATCCTAAAAATCCTTACTTACCACCATCTACATTTTTAAAAAATAAAGATATAGATTTGTTCGATTGGTCTATGGAACCAATAAATTGTGCATTTATCTATCTAAATTCTAAATATCTAATTGATGAATGGTATAGATGGTCTTATTATATAATATCTCAAAATAAAGAGTTACCAAAAAAAGATATGTCTGCTGATACAATTTTTATTGAACAAAGACTACTGCCAACTCTAACACACTCTTTGAATATGAGAGTAGGCACACTAATACCAAATGTATATCTTCCACATATAGAGCCAAATTCAGTCGGATATGAGTGGGAGCCAAGAATTGGATTTGATGAATTTAATCAATATATGTGTTGGAATATAAAACACGTATGGGGTATGAAAAAGTATTATGATAATGATGATATTAGAACAATGGTTATTGATATGGTTACATCATCATTAAATATGTATTTTACAGATTGGGATGACAAATTCGATAACCTTTTAGATGATATAAAGTCACATTCAAAATTAAGCCTCGCCGATTAATTCATCATCTAAATAGAAATGTATTAAAGTACACCCTATTTTATTTTTTAATGTTTGAATATCTAACTTTGATATTTTTCTATATTCAATTATTGCTTGATCCCAATGTAACTCCGAATCACATGGGCATCCATATAAGAATAACTCCATTCTATCTATAAATGGTGTTAAACAAGTTAGATCAGATGGTCTGTCTTTAACTAGAGTATAAAACTCATTAGCTGACTCGATTTTTAAAATTTTAGAAACTTCTGCATTAGACATATTTATCAATTAATTTGTATATTATGTAAGATGACATATATATTACTGGATAGTATACCAGAGTTCCAAAAATTATACAAATAGTAAGTGTGATCCAAAAATTGAAACAAGGCTTACAACTTATTAATTTTGTGAAAAAGCTTTTATGTTTTAAAACAAGATAATCTAAATATCCAATTTTAGGATTAGATATTCTATATGACTCCCATTCTTCTATTCTAAAATATTTAGATATTTTTAAAACCTTAGAGTATTGAATAAAAGCATCGGTACTAAACCAAATAAAAAGAATAAGAACTACCCAAAAAATTTGAACTATCATATATTTTTTATACCAAAAAAAGTTGTATAGTTTAGTATTTTTTATTATATTTGAGTTATGAAAATCAGACTAACAATATTACTTCTATTGATTTCCACAATATCTTTTTCACAAAGAACTATTTGTGGGCCTAATGTTGGATACATTAGTAATACTAAAGACTTCAAGTCAAATACCATATCATTTGGATTCTCAGTTAGGTCTGTAAACAAGTGGAAATATGCACAACCTGAAATCAATCTTACCTGGAATCCCAATACATCAGAGTTTGCTGAAATGAGAATACCAGTATTATTCGGATTCTCAATTATGAGAACGCTTAGATTTAACATTGGTGGTGAGTTAAGATCAAACTTAACATTCATTGGTGAAAATAAAAGAGGTATGAATGCTCTATCTTATAAATCAGATTCAAATTATATAACTGCAATTGGAGGATTTGGAATTGACTTTGATAGACTTTGTTTAGACTTTCGGGTAACAACTCAAGACAATGATTTCGTAAATATTAAACCACAATATACAGTCTCAACATCTTTCTTGTTTGGTTCAAGGAAGTAATTATCTATTGAAAACACCATTTAGACTATCTATTGAAAACACCATTTAGACCACTTACACTATTTATATTAACTCCAGAAATAGTGGAAATACTATTAGAGCTTAAACCCTTTACTCTACTAGACCAACCATTGTTTTGAGGTGGTGGAGTATCATTAACCATTAAATATGGTGGGTTTGAACCAAGACCAGAGTCGAGATTAATAGACCTACTCGCATTTCTATTTTCAAAATCATTATCTGTAAGTATTGCGAAAATAATAGAGGTTCCATCCTTAGGATCATAAGGAAAAGTTCGTAAATCCAAACTTAAAACATTCAGTCCAGAATCTGTGCTTAAATTTGAAACAACCAATGATACTCCACTATTAAGATATAAGGGGTAGTCTGATTCATCTTGTACTAAGTTTCCCTGTCCACAATAAACAACTGTCATTTTTCCTTTATCAGTTGAGTTAATGTATAAATAGAAATCTATAGTACTTATAGGGTCACCAACTGATGATAAGTCAAATTCCATATAAACCCTAGTGATAGTCAATGTTCCATATATAGAGACATCATAGTTACCTAATCTTGTCTCTATTGAGTCAGCAACAGACGCATCTCTAGCCTCTGTAAAATTTTTACCAGTAGCGGTGTAAACCGCATCAAAAGTTGGATTTATTGTTATACCGGCCATTATGCTAACTCAATCCAATTTGTATCTGGGCAAAAATATATGTAGTTAGTATTTCCATTTAAAACATAACCAACAATTCTTACAATATATCCTGATGTGGTTGGCTGTGTATTTGTTACTCGTCCAGTATTTGAGTCTGAAATATAAAGCTTATCACCGGTGGTTCCAACAGAGTAGTTTAGTGTGACATATCCATTAACGACCATTCCAAAACTCGAGGAGGTACCAAGTGCAATGCCTATTAGTCCAGTTGACAGTGATGAAGTTCCAGCATCAGTTAAAGACCATCCAGAACTTCCTAATTGATAAATACTACCAGTAGTTGTAGATGTGTTTCCTACTTTTACTATTTCACCATTATTACTTGAAGTTGCATATATTATATTACCAGTTAATTGTAGATTGCTAGTGACATTTACACTCTCTAAATTAATTGTAGAACCAGTTGATCCTATTCTGGCACTTCCTAAATAAATTGTATTTCCAGTTAAGAATAAGTCTCTCCATCGATATTCATTACCTGATGCTGATGCTCCTAAGTCATAAACTCCGTCAATAGCAGGTATTAAATGACTATTAACTTTACCACCAACGCTAAATGTGCCACTTATAGTAGCACCACCAATTACTTGCAATAAACTACCATCAAACAATAAATTTTCTTCAGCATTAGCGCCAAATGGTGTACCATCTGAAGTTAACACTCTATTATCTTGATAGTTTGCAACTTCTATACCAGGACCGGTTGGTCCTTGTGGACCTTGAAAACCTTGTGGACCAGTATCACCTTGTGGCCCTGAAGGACCTTGTGGGCCTGAAGGACCTTGTGGACCAGTATCACCTTGAGGACCAGAAGGACCTTGTGGACCAGTATCACCTTGAGGACCGGAAGGACCTTGTGGACCAGTATCACCTTGAGGACCGGAAGGACCTTGTGGACCGGAAGGACCTTGTGGACCACTAGTTCCACTTGCCCCAGCTGGAGTAGGCGGTGTAGTCGGACCTATTATTGAATTAATAGGAACTTGAGTTAATGGCGCTTGATTATATGCAGAGAATATTGAACTATTTATACAAGTGACATAAAAATAACTAAAATTCGGATCAACCGTAACAGTAATACTAAAAACAGTGAAATAACCTAATAGTGTATTATCAGGTGCTACAACACTAACAACTTGACCAGGAACAGCCCATGTATTATCATCAACTCTAAACGAGATATAACTATCTATAACTGGAATTGGGTCTTCTTGAAGTACGTATGCCACTTTTAAATATTAGTTTTTTTATATATTAAAATAAGAATAAGCTAGAGAAATTTTGATTTAGTAAATAATTACCATATATTTGATATATGAAATTAATCTCAACAATTTTATTTTTACTTCTATCTAATTTAGTTCTATCACAGACTAAGCTAGATAGTCTAGTATTAGTAGAGATAAACTCATATCGAGTTTCAAATGGATTAAATAGTCTAAGTCCATCTGATTTGAATTTTAAAGCATCTAATTATCATTCTAAATATTTAGTTAAAAACAATAAAATTGGACACAGTGAAGATACACTAACTAACCCAATAGACAGACTATTATTCTTTGGTGGTAAGACAAATCACATAGGTGAAAATGTAACATCAGTAAATATTAATGTTAAAGAAGATAATGTTGATCTAGTTAGAGTTTCAAAAGTAATTGTAGATAGTTGGATTAAATCATCTGAACATAACAAAATTTTATTGTCTAAGGATTTTAAATTTGCTGGTGTTAGTTGTATTACAGCATTCAAATCAACAGGAATTAAAGGTTGGAGTAATCTAAGTGTTTTATCAACATTAGTTGTTACTAATTAAACTTTGACCAATCCATACATTTAACAGCTGGTCTTTTAGTGTGATTCTTTATTGGTCCCAATTCTTTAGTTTTAGTTCTTCCGTGTGATATTTTAATTATTTTACCAGTTGGTTTTTGTTCTTTAGAAAGATAGTAAGTTTTTTTAACCTTATAATCTGTTTCATACTCAGCTGGTAAAACCTCTTCACTAACAATCATATAGTAGAAATCAACAGTTACATACCTAGAACTTTGTTCTATTTCAGATTCACCTCTTTCAAATAATTGACTAGATGTAATTAGTGAGTCATTAACACCTAATTGTTCTAAAAAATTAGAAACAGACTCACATCTAGCCTTAGATAATCCACTATTATCGGGTGAATATCCTAAGCCTTTTAATTCATTTTGAAGATTTTGACTCAATCCCTGCTTATCGGTTGATGATTCAATTTCTATTTTAATTATTATTCCATTATCATTTAAAATTTGAATCAAAGTAGAATCTATACTATTTCTCATTTCAGGAGTTAGATCGTATTTACCAGATTGAAAAAATTGATCTCTATCCAGTGTTAATCTTGTCGCAACAATATTAGTGTCAGGTTTGGTTTTTAAAACCTGGTTATAAATAGTATCAACAGCAGTTGAATCCAAAGACCATCCGGACTTTACTAAAGATTGCATTGATTTTTCAGACTTGGTTTTAGTATGTGAAACATATGATTTCTGACCCATCACTTGTGACCCAAATAGTGATAATAAACCAACTATTACATTCTCTTTCCATCCCTCGTTTATCTCATAAGAATCAAAGTTTTTGATATATTTCATAAACTAAATTTGTTTTTTTATATATTATTTTTTATATTTACAATTAAATACCCAAATATGTCTAAAATAATATCTATTATCACCTCTCTACTAATTTCAATTAGTGCTTTATCACAAACTGCTTCTTTCGCAAGGGCTTATGAATTCCATTTAGGATATAAAGAAACAAAGAATAGTGAAATAATCTGGTCCAGAGGTAATGAAGTTGATATGCTTGTAGTTATATCTGATAACACAGTTAAGATATACTCAAGTGAGATACAAGAATACAGAATGGTTGATAATGGTAAAGACTTTGGAACTTATACAAGGTATTTAGCTGTTGATAAAAGTGGACTTCAATGTTTTCTATACTTAGGAACAAAAGATGATAGTATTTACACGGTTATTGAGTATGGTGATTATGCCTGGATGTATTATTTAATACCTAATAATTAACCACCTGTCTCCTCTTCTGGTGTAGAATCCTGTTTTTCCATTTTTCTATCTTTCATATTCATGAAAGAGTTATAACCACCATAAGCCAACCAAACAAGTGTAATTTCAATAAAATCTCTTGACTCTAAATCATCAATGTTTTTCCAAACGTATAAAATAGTTAAGACTAAGAATACATTAAATACTATGAATCTTTCAATCTTCTTAGATGATAGTAATGACTTTTTATTTGAAAAAGTTAAAATCACTTCATCAGTAAAACTGTTTTCTTTTTTTGTTTGTTCGGTGTTCTTTTTCATATAACTATATATAAATTTTTCAAATGATAAAAGCTAAAGTTATTAAACTACAAACACTTCCTGATAAGGATGAAAAAATTATGTATATAAAATCCGGAGATCTATTTCAAGGAAGTTTTAAAGATTGGCCAAAAATAGGTGAGTCTTTTGTTCTTTGGAGAGGAATGAGGATTGAGCTAAGAACTACTGAGGTAAAAGAGATAATAGGCGATAGAGAATTTAAAACACTAAATTCCATTTACAAAATTATTACCGAACGAGATGAAACATTGAATTTATACTAAAATGAGAAAGTCCTGTAAAGAATGTCCTTACAAAGTTAAGTCTGAGCATAATAAAAAGTTTCCAGAGTATGTTGATAAAATGTTTAACTCGGGAATTATTAAAACAAAGAAACACACTTGTCACATGATTGGTAATGTGTGGGATGATCCAACTGAAGATAAAGTCTGTATTGGTTCAAAATTAGCTTTAGATAATTAATAGATATATCTAAAGCCATTAATTATGAAATATAGAATCTTACTACTATCGCCAATAAATATTTGGTTAAAAATTAGAATTTGGATAATATGCAGGTTTTTCCCAAATCTACTAAATAGTGAAAGAACTTCAGATTTAAAAATAGGATATGAATTAACCTTTTCAGATGATTTTGATAAACTTGATACACAAATTTGGCAAGATCATCCATACTATGGATTCAGATATCATCCAGGTAATATAGTAGATAAGAGAATAGAACCATTTGTATATTTTGATAAAGATTGCATTAGTGTCGAAAATTCCGTTTTAAAATTAAAATGTGAGTTAAATCCTATAGAAATAAATCATACTGACTGGGATGGATCTAATTATGGAACTTACACTATACCTTACAGGGTTGGATGGATACAAACACTTCCTAAAACATTTGAGCAAAAATTTGGATACTTTGAAATAAGATCAAAATCTCCAAAATCAGGTGGTTGTTGGCCGGCATTTTGGTTAGCATCTACAATATCTTGGCCACCAGAAATAGACATTTTTGAAATTTACACATCAGATGGTCAAGAAAGATCAACTTCAACTATACATTGGGGAAAAGAGCCAAAACACCCATCAACTGGATTTAGTCATACTACTTTAAAACTTGATGATAATTTTGGAGTATGGGGTTGTGATTGGAATCAAGAAAATATTAAAATTTATTACAATGGTTGGTTAATAAGAATTTTTCCAACACCTAATGACTTTATATATCCAATGAATATTATAATCAATAACTCAGTTGAGACTGATGAATTTGGAAAAAATAGAAGTGAGGTAATTTCACCTAACTATTTCGAGGTCGACTACGTTAAAGTTTGGAAAAAGATTTAGTCTTTTTTATCTTTAATAACCATGTTAGCTGGCTGAACTTCCTCAATATCTTTTGCATCAAATGGTTTAGCAGCTAAGGAATCTTTATCGTGTCTTTTATCCTCACGGTAATC
>JACCDM010829659.1_pt1 | contig 11688 bp, 10 predicted proteins | sample 7445851 | NCBI WGS metagenome assembly JACCDM01 (sample SAMN15323438, study PRJNA562643) | freshwater metagenome | isolation source: river surface water | place: USA:Blue River Watershed | collected 2017-08-16
GCTCCTTGAAAATTTGGGCGCCGCCGGCTCCGCAGCAGAAACCGTTTTTCTTGCTGCGCTTCATCTCGTGGATTTCGGCGTCGAGCTTCTCGAGCAGGGCGCGGGGCGCCTCGTACTCGCCGTTCACGCGGCCGAGGTAGCAGGGGTCGTGAAAAACGATGCGCTTGCCTTTGAAGCTTCCGCCCTCGACGCGCAGGCGTCCGTCGCGCAGCAGCTGCTCGATGAACTGGCTGTGGTGAAAGACCTCGTAGGTTCCGCCCAGCTGTGGGTATTCGTTTTTAAGCGTGTTGAAGCAGTGAGGGCAGGCCGCCACGATCTTTTGAACGCTGTAGCCGTTGAGCACCTCGATGTTGGTCAGGGCCTGCATTTGAAAGAGGAACTCGTTTCCGGCACGGCGCGCGGGGTCGCCGGTGCAGCTCTCTTCGGCACCCAGCACGGCAAACGAAACTCCGGCCTGGTTCAAGAGCTTGGCCACGGCCTTGGTGACTTTTTTGGCGCGCTCGTCAAAGCTTCCGGCACAGCCGACCCAAAAAAGGACTTCGGCGGTTTCGCCGCGGGCGGCCAGTTCGGCCATCGTAGGGACGTTTAGGCTCATAGCTCGTCGTTAAATACTTCAATCGTGGCTGGACGCTTCACCAACGGACTGAAGGTTCCGGTGTAGCGTGTGGCACGCACGATGTGGTTGTCAATCCAGTGGTAGTTGCCGCCCCGGGGCTTGCCCATCAGCAGTCCGTGGTAAAGAAACCCGTGGCGGGCCAGCCACTCCTCGGTCACGGCGCGGTGCTCTTCGGTACGGCTCGTAAAAAAGGTGATGATGTGCCCTTCGGCGTGCCACGTTTTAATCGTCTCAAGCGCGTCGGGGTACACGTTGGCGGTCGCCATACGCTCGGGCTCTTCGTTCGGAATATCGTCGCAGACGGTTCCGTCAATGTCGATGAGGTAGTTTTTGATGTGTTCGGGCAGCACTGGGCTGACTACTTCGCCATCGACTACGGTGTGCTGAAGCGGCATCATGATTGAATCCAATTGCCGCGGTCAGCCTGGGGGTAGGCCCACGGAGCCGCATTGTTTTCAATGTTTCCCATCGCTACGTTGACTGTAGACGGGGCGGCGGATTCTTCCATGACCAGATACTGGCGCATCTGCAGGATGATATCAAGGGGGTCGATGTTGACGGGGCAGGCCTCTACGCACGCGTTGCAGGTGGTGCATGCCCACAGCTCTTCGCGGGTAATCCAGTCGTCGAGCAGTGTTTTTTGGGTGGCGGAATCGCCTCCGGCCAGCACCTCTTCGACGCGGTCGCGCGTCGCCATCATGATGCGGCGGGGCGATAGTTTTTTACCGGTCTGGTTAGCGGGGCATTCGCTGGTGCAGCGACCGCACTCGGTGCAGCTGTAGGCGTTGAGCAGGTTGGCGAAGTGCAGGTCGTGCACGTCTTTGGCTCCGAAGCGCGCAGGCGGAACCGCGTTGGGGTCCGGAACAAAGCTCGGGTCCATCATAGCCTTGATTTCGGTCGTAACCGATTCCATGGAAGGGATTTGTCCGCGCGGAGCCAACTTGCTGTACCACACGTTCGGGAACGCCAAAATGATGTGGAAGTGCTTGCTCTTGGGCAGGTAGTTTAAGAACGCCAAGATGCCCACAAAGTGCAGCCACCACATGCTCGTGGCAAAGGCACTCAGCGCCGAAGCGCTCCAGCCGCCGAAGAGGGGAAGCAAGAGGCCGCTGATCAGCCAAGGGCTGCTGGTTGCGAGTTGCTGGTTACTGGTTGCGAGTTGCTGGAATTCTGCTGCGTTCATCAAGAGCAGCGCCGACATAAGGACCATTTCGATGACCAGGATGTTCACGGCGTCGCGCTGGGGCCAGCCGGCGAGGTCGGGGTGCTTGAGGCGGTCGGGGCCTGAGCCGAGCCGGCGGGCCAAGAACACCACGCAGGCCACGATGACCAAAAATCCGAGGACTTCAAAGAAGTTCATAAGGCCGTCGTAGATGCCGCCCAGCGGCTCGCGAAGCAGCCGGTGGGTGCCCAAGATGCCGTCCAAGATAATTTCGAGGACTTCGATGTTGATGAGGACAAAGCCCACGTAGACGATAAGGTGCATTGCGGCGGCGAGGGGGCGAGGACCCATCTTTCCTTGGCCAAGTGCGACCCGAGCCATGGTAGACCAGCGCTCAGACTGGCGGTCGTGGCGACCTGAGGGGCGGGCGAGGGCCAAGCCGCGGCGGAGGCGGCGAACTTGGTAGGTGAAGCCGGCGACGCCTGCGGCGAGTACGGCGGTAAAAATCAGACTCGAAATCATTCTTCTTCAACGCGGCTAGGTCGGCGACCAAACACCGACAGTCGAACATAACGCTCTGGATGGTAGCGCAAATCAAGAAGCAGTCGGTCGAGCGACTGCACGGTCTTGTCAATTTGATTGTAAAGTGAATCTTGGGCGCTGAGCTTGCCAAGGGTTCCTTCGCCGTTGGCCATTCGTCCCGTGACTACATCGAGGTTCTTTGAAGTGCGCTCAAGCGCCAGCATGGTTTGGCCGACGTTGGCCTTTCCGAGTGAATCTGAAATATTGGCTACGTTGGCAAACACGCGCTCAAGTTCGTCGCGGTTGTCGGCGAGTGACTTTGATAAGCGTTCGAAATTTTGCGTAGACCGTCCCAGTGATTCACGGTTCTCGACCATGTAGGTCGAGAGCTCCGTGGTGATTTCGTTGAGGTGGATCAGCGATTTGTTGACATTGCTAAACGAAGAACGAAAGTCGCTTTCGACTCCGCCCTTCAGAAATCCGGTGAGAATTTGAATCGCGGTATCGAGCGAGGCGATGAGCTTCTCGGTCTTGACTTTGACCGGCAGGACCTCTTTGTTGATGGCGTCACCAATGGATTCTTCAACTGAGCTGCGCAATGTGTCGCCGTCTGCGACGAGTACGCTTCCGGGTCCGATTTCGAGCGAAATCTCTTTAGCGCCCAAAAGATCACTGGACTTGATTTGGGCCAAGGTGGTGATCGTGATCGGGTGCTTGGTGTTGATGGTCATTGCGACTACCACACGTCCTGACTGGTCGGGGTGAAAGTAGATGTCTTCGATGCGTCCAACGGCCAGACCGTTGATGGTTACGGGCTGAGAGCCCATGATGCCCTCGACCTTGTCGTATACGGAGTACAGCGTGATTCCCTCCTTGAACAGGTTGCTGTTTTTAAGGTACGAAATTCCGAAGTAGAGTACCAGCCCTGCAATCAGGACCACGAGGCCGGCTTTGAGTTCACGAGACAACATAGGCGTACAAGTTACGGCTTCTTAAGGGCTTGGTCTGCTTCGTCGAGGGTGATGCGAGCGGTTCCGCGGTAGGCCACCATAAAGGCATCTGGAAAGCCTTTTTGGCGGGCGTCTTGTAGCGCCGTGAGCGCTGCGTCACGGGTGCCATATCGTCCAAAGAGATAGCGGTACAAACGACCGTCCTTGACATAGAATACCCCTCTAAGTGCATCAAATGGGGATTCGCTGGCACTTTTCAATACTCCGCTCACACTGAGTTGCACGGTGAAATAGACGGAATTTTCTACCGCACTGGACGTCACCTCGGGTTGAGGCGGTTCAATTTTAACCGCTTCTACCTTCAAAGGCTCGGCGACGGGCGCAGTTTCTTGTTTTGATGCCTCCTCAACCTTTGGAACCTCTTGGGCTGCAGGTTCCGGCAGGTGAACTTCGGGCTGTGGTGCAGGTGGAATGACGGGTTCTGCCGCAGCTCCTCCTTCACGGCGCACTTTGTACTGGGCAAATGAGCGTGCAATAGCCTGAGCCATCTGGTCTTGGCCGTCCTCGGTCATCAAGTAATCCTCTTCGGCACTGTTGGTCAAAAATCCGAGCTCGATTAGGATGGAGGGCATTGCGGTGCGGCTCGTGACATAGAGCGGTTGCTGCTTCACCCCGCGATCCTTGCGGCCCACGTCATTGCGAAAAGCGTTTTGAACGGTTTGGGCCAGATCTACGCTTTGCTGAATAAAGGCGTACTGAAACATCGTAAGCATGATGTAGGATTCGGGCTTGGTGGGGTCGAATCCCTCGTAGACATCTTGGTTGTCTTCTTGCAGAATTACGGAATTTTCGCGCATGGCGACCCGGTTTTCGTCGTCGTGATCCTTACCCATGACATAGGTCGACGAGCCGTAGGCCGAGCGGTTTTCGGCGGCGTCGCAGTGAATCGAAATGAATACGTCGCCTTGGGCGCGGTTGGCGATTACGGTGCGTTCGTGCAGGGTGGGGTAGGAGTCGTCGCGGCGCGTCATCACCACTTTGATATGGGGAAAGCGCTGCTTGATGTACTGTTCGACCTTGAGGGCAACTGCGAGCGAAACGTCTTTTTCGGTCTTTTTGTAGCGCTGGGTTCCGAGGTTCCCAGGGTCTTTGCCGCCGTGCCCCGCGTCGATGACCACGGTGCGAACTTCATCACTCATTCGGGCTGCAGGCTGAAAACCTGCATGCGGAACCGCCAAAAGGGCAATCAAAACCCAGGCTAGGCGTTGGTAGGTACTACTTTTGGTCACTGATTTCATGAACGTCGCTTCAAAGGTACACGCTTACGCCGCAATGATTGCGGGATTTTTATCGTTTTCGGCGATGGCGCAGGGCGTACTGGATGGTGACGGCATCACCTATTCCTCGGAACGCCAAGGCACCTTGCGGCCCGGCAGCAGCACCATGAATCTTCAGGGCAAGGCCCGTGCCGAATCCAAGGACTTTACCCTCGAGGCCGAAACCATAGAAATCGACTGGGGACGCCGCGAAATCAAAGCCTACGGTGCGCGCCAGGCGGATGGTAGCTACCTCGGGCGTCCGATCTTCACGCAAGGCGACCGTCGAATTGGTGCCGATACCCTGCGCTACAACTACGGTACCCAAAAGGGCTGGGTCTACCAGTCGTCAAGCCAAGAGGCCGGAGGTTTTTTGTTTGGCAAGCAAGTCAAAATGATCAGTGATTCGAGCTACTATATTGGTTCGACGCGCTTTACAACCTGCAACCACGCTGAGCCCCACTTTGCCATCGTGGCGCCGCAAGCCCGTTTTGACGTGGGCAAGCGCATTGTGACGGGGCCTGCCTACCTCGAATTGGCGCACCTTCCGACGCCGTTGGCGCTTCCGTTCGGATTTTTTCCGATGACTGAGAAGCGGGCCTCTGGTTTCATTTTGCCCAACTTTGCTGATCGTCGTGAATGGGGACTGGGACTTACCGGCTTTGGTCACTATTGGGCCTTGGGTGAACATCTTGACCTGCGCCTCACGGGCGACCTCTACACTCGTGGATCGTGGGGCGTTCAAGCGCAGTCCAACTACCGCTACCGCTACCGGTTCTCTGGCGGATTCACGGTTCAGGCCAACCGGACGCGCTACGGGGATCCGCGCTATGCCGACTACGGACAGTTTTACGACGCCCGCGATTACCGAATTTCGTGGAACCACAACCAAGACCCCAAAGCGCATCCGACCCGCACCTTTTCGGCCCGGGTCGAACTCGCCACGGGAAGCTTCTTCAAAAACACAACGACCAACCCGGATGACTTTCTCAAGAACGACCTCTCGTCGTCGGTGAGTGTTGTGCAGCGCTTTCCAGGAACACCCTTCACCTTCACCGGAGCCCTCAGGCACCGCCAAAACAACCAGCAGGGCACGATTGCGTTATCGCTTCCGGAATTCACCCTCGGAATGGCCCGGGTGCAGCCCTTTGCCCGCAAGGTGCGCAGTGGGACCCCGCGTTGGTACGAGGGGATCGGCTTGACCTACGCCATGAACGGCCGTAATGAGACCCAGGGCTTGCTCGAAGAGCTCCAGGACCCTGCGGAGCTCTTTGATCCGACGCGCCTTCGCAGTGGAATCCAGCAGTCGGCCTCACTGAATACCAACCTGAAGCTCTTGCGCTTCATCACCATCAACCCCAGCGCAGACTGGTCTGAGAAGTGGTACCCCACCGCATTGAATTACACGTGGGACGCGGATTCAGGCGAAGTGCGTACCGATACAGCCCGTGGATTTTTTACGGCTCGTGAGTTTCGGGCCTCGGCGTCGGCCAACACCACCCTTTACGGCCTTTTTCGCTATCGCCGCGGCCCTGTGTCAGCCCTGCGCCACGTGATGTACCCGTCGGTGACGGCGATTGCGCGCCCTGACTTTTCGGATCCACGCTGGAACATATACCAAGAAATTCAAAGTGACACGGCCGGCACGTTGAAGCGCTTTAACCGCTATCAGGGCTACACCTACGGGTCGCCGGGCCCCGGTCAGCTTGGAGCGGTCCGGTTTAGGTTGCGCAACACGCTGGATGCCAAGCTCCGCGCCTCGGGCGACACGGGGGCAGAGCGCAAAATCAACCTCGTCGACGACTTGAGCCTTGAGACGGGATACAACGCAGCCGCGGTGAGTAATCCGTGGGAAAATATGGCCGTACGGGCCTCATCTTCATGGGGTAAGGGCGCGTACCGGGTCAGCTACCAAGGACTTTTTGATTGGTACGGATTGGATTCCGCAGGGGTGCGAACCGAAACGTTTGCAGCGGCTTTGGGCCAGGGTTGGATTCGCCCGACCATGCACCAGTTCAGTGCGGACGTACGCCTTAGGGGCGGAACCGCCCAAGGTCGGCGCGGCCCCAAAATCAACGATTTAGGGCTTGAAGAAAATTTTTACAGCGACTACTACGCGCCCTTGGACCAGGTGGCATGGGCGGCTCCGTGGAGCATCAACGCGGGCTACTCGATGCGCCGTAGCGCGGTGGGCACGACCTACCAAACGACCCATTCGGTTCGGGTCGACGGAACCTTTGATGCCACCCAAAACTGGAAGATTCGCTTCGCAAGCGGCTACGACCTCGCCAAAATGGACTTCACGTTTACTTCATTTGATGTGGTGCGCACGATCCACTGCTGGCAGATGAATTTGCGCTGGGTTCCGTTTGGGTACGCCCGGAGCTATACGATCGGAATGGGCGTGACCGCACCGCTGCTCAATGCCCTGAAGGTTCAGCGCCGCCGCGGATTGGGCGACTACTAGCGCACTACGGACTCGCTGAATTCAGCCCAAGCCTTTAATAGCTCAGGACCTTGGGGCGTTAGCACGCTTTCAGGGTGAAACTGAACCGCCCACACGGGGGCTGAACGGTGCCGTATGGCAGCCGGAAGCCCTTCAAAGTCCGTGGCCGTGACCGACCAGTCGGGGCTCAAGCTCTTTGAATCGACAGCCCACGAGTGGTACAGCCCGACCATCGTGGGATTCTGAAGCGCCACGCCGCCCGCCCAGGCTTCGGTCCAGGTGACGGGTCTCGCGATTCCGTGCCGCGGAGTACCCGTGTGCACGAGGCGTCCGCCGGTGAATTCGGCCAAGGCCTGCATGCCCAGGCACACCCCGAGAATGGGCGTCCGCCCAAAGTGGTCGGCGATGACGTCCATCAGCACACCCGACTCGCGCGGCAGTCCAGGGCCAGGGGACAGGACGAGCGCGTCGACGTCGTGCAGGTCGGCAAGGGCCAAAGGATCGTCGCAGCGGCGTACCCGAACCTCTGCAAAATAGGGTTCGAGCAGGTGCACCAAGTTGTAGGTGAACGAATCGCGGTTGTCGAGAACGCCGAGCAGCATGGATTCAAAGGTAGTCCGCCCGCGGAACCTAACTTTAGCCCATGCTCAGACACGTAACTACGCCGAACGCCCCGGCACCCATCGGCCCCTACAGCCAGGCGGTGTGGGCGGGCCCCAACTTATTCATTTCAGGGATGATCGCGCTCACTCCCGAGGGTGAATTCCGCAACGAAAGCCTCGAAAGCGAAGTTCGAACGGCCCTCACCAACCTTGTGGCGGTGCTCGAAAGCCAGGGAATGGGCACGCAGCACCTCGCGAAGTGCAGTCTTTTTTTGCGCGACATGGCGGATTTTGCCGCGGTGAACGCCATTTACACGGAATTTATGGGCGACGCCAAGCCGGCGCGCGAAACCGTGGCAGTTTTGGGACTGCCGAAGGACGCTCGGTTCGAGATTTCGGCGGTAGCCTACCTACCTTTGTAGCTATGGAATACGACGTACTGGTATTGGGCTCCGGCCCCGGCGGTTATGTAGCCGCGATCCGCGCAAGCCAATTGGGTTTGAAAACTGCGGTTGTTGAAAAAGAAAGCTTAGGCGGAGTCTGCCTCAACTGGGGCTGCATTCCGACCAAGGCATTGATCAAGAGCGCCCAGGTGTTTGAGTACATCCAGCACGCTGAGGAGTACGGAATCACCGTGAAGGATGCCAAGCACGATTTCGGAAAGGTGATTTCGCGCAGCCGCGAGGTGGCGGGCGGAATGTCAAAGGGCATTCAGTTCCTGATGAAAAAGAACAAGATTGACGTGCACATGGGCTACGGAACCCTTATGCCTGGCCGCAAGGTCGAGGTGAAGGGCGAGTCGGGCACGCAAGTGATCAGCGCCAAGCACATCATTATCGCTACGGGCGGACGCAGCCGTGTGCTGCCGAACCTTCCGCAGGACGGCAAAAAAATCATCGGGTACCGCGAGGCCATGGTGCTTCCCGAGCAGCCGAAGAGCATGGTCATCGTGGGTTCCGGCGCCATTGGTGTCGAATTCGCCTACGTCTACCACGCCATGGGCACCAAAGTGACGGTGGTGGAGTACCTGCCCCGAATTGTTCCGAACGAAGACGAAGAGGTCAGCAAGGCGCTCGAGCAAACGTTTAAGAAGAAAGGCATCGAGGTCCTCACCGGAACCGAAGTCAAGTCCGTCGATACTAAAGGCAAGGGCTGCAAGGTCACCTACGCCGACGCCAAGGGCGAGCACACTATGGAGTGCGACGTGGTCCTAAGCGCCGTGGGTGTGATGCCAAACCTCGAGAACATCGGTCTAGAGAGCGTCGGAATCGCCGTCGACAAAGGCCGCGTGGTGGTCGACGACTTCTACCGTACGAACATTCCGGGCTACTACGCCATCGGCGACATCGTCAAGGGCCAAGCCCTGGCGCACGTGGCTTCGGCCGAAGGCATTATCTGCGTAGAGGCGATTGCCGGCCACCATCCGCAGCCGATGGACTACAACAACATCCCAGGTTGCACCTACTGCTCGCCAGAGATTGCGAGTGTGGGCTATACCGAAAAAGCAGCGAAAGAGGCCGGTTTTGAGGTGAAGGTGGGCAAGTTTCCGTTCAGCGCTTCGGGCAAGGCCTCGGCCGCCGGAGCTAAAGACGGATTCGTGAAAATGATCTACGACGCCAAGTACGGCGAGCTCCTCGGAGCCCACATGATCGGCGCCAACGTCACCGAGATGATTGCCGAGATCGTGGTTGCGCGCAAGCTCGAGACCACCGGAATGGAGCTGCTCAAGGCCGTCCACCCGCACCCGACCATGTCTGAAGCCGTGATGGAGGCCACTGCGGCCGCCTACGGTGAGGTAATTCACCTCTAGCCGTGGCAAACCCCTATGCGCTCCGTGCCGACGGCCTCAGCCTGGCACGGGGCGCTTTTTTATTGTCGGTTCCGGAGTGGTCGGTGGCGCCCTGCGAAGTCGTGGCGCTTTACGGCCCCTCAGGTTCAGGCAAGTCCACGCTGCTTTCGCTGCTCGCTGGCCAAGTTTTTGCCGACTCGGGCGATGTTTGGGTGGGGCGGAACCCGCATTCGCGGGATCGCCTGATCGCTGGGCATCCCGGGGTGGTCTGGGTCAAGCAGGATTTCGGCTTGTCTCCGTACCGCAGCGTGCGCGACAACCTGCTCGACCTTGTGCTGGGCAAACTCGACGGCGAAGAAGACCGACTGGTGCGCCGCATGATGCGCACCTTGGGCCTTGGAATGGATCCGTCGCGTCCCGCCCACAGCCTCTCGGGCGGAGAACAGCAGCGCCTGTCCATTGGGCGGGCCCTTTTGGGCCGTCCGAGGGTACTTCTGCTCGACGAGCCCTTTAGCCACGTCGACGGATTCCATAAAGAACGCCTCCTGCAGCTGCTCACGGCGTGGCAGCGCAAAACCCGATGCACGGTAGTGCTCGTCGCCCACGACGTGCGCGATGCCGCCCGCTGGGCCCACCGCATTGACGTGCTTCAAGACGGACGCATCGTCGAATCAGGCTCGGGCGCCCAGCTCTTCGCTGCGCCCCGGACCAAACCCATGGCCTACGCCTGGGGGCCAATCAATGAATTGCCCTGGGCCCGAGTGCCCGAAGGTCTGCGTGCGCATCCGCACGCGTTCCGCCAGGGACGCCGCTGGTTTCTGCGGCCCGAATTCCTTGACGCCGAGCTTCTCGCCCAAACCTGCGGTTCGATGAGCGAACTCGAGCGCTGGACCGAGGGCGGAACTACCTACGTTCGCGCCGCGGCGGGCGGCCTTCATTGGCTGCTTCGCGAAACGGACGCTCGTTAGGTCGGGGTACCACGTAGGTCGCGGTCCGCTTGGTTCCGGATCGTATCCAATGACCTTGGTCGCTTCCCAACTTGAGGTCGCGGCTGGCCGTGGGCTCAGAAATGGACGGAAAGAATTCGAGGTAGTCCTTGCGGGCAAAGCTCGGGGGTCCGTATTCGACGAAGTACTGAATTCGATCCTCACTGCACTGCGGCGGACTCGGCCGTTCGTTCAAAAAACTGCGAAGGGTCTGCGCCAGGATCCCAAGCATAAATTCTACAAACGGCAGCGAGGTACCTGAGCGATCTGCCCTCGCCAGGGCTTGGTAGTATGCGTCGCGTTCGCGGTCAAGCACCTCTTCAATGCTGAGTTGGTCAAAAATCGGATGAATCTGGCGCAAGAGCACGGTGTGCCAAAACCGGCCGATGCGACCGTTTCCGTCCGCAAACGGATGAGTGAATTCCAACTCGTAGTGAAAAACACAGCTTGCCACCACGGGCCCCAACGGAGCACTTTTGAGGGAAGCAAACAGCGAACGCATGAGGCCCGGAACCGACGTCGCGGGTGGCGCGACGTGCACGATGCGTCCGCCTTGCTGTAGGGCCACTGCCGTGCTTCGGTAGGCACCCGCGCGCGGAATCAGTCCGTCCATAAAGGCCAAGTGGGCACTCTTGAACGAGCGCTCGCTCCACGGTTTAAATGATTTGATTCCCTGGTACGCGCGCAGGGCATTTTGTGCGGCCCGTTCCCATTCCGTTTGGGCGGGGGCTGCATGGATTTGTTCGACGTGCTCGCGTGTGAGCGGACTTCCTTCAATCCGCAAAGTTGAGGTCACCGTACGGCTCCAATACACGCTTCGGTTGGGGTTTGGTGCGGAACCCAGCCCGGCATACGTGAGCGACCCAAGGAGCTCGTGAATGTCCGTTAAGTGTTTAATGCACTGAGCATTAAGTGCTACATATCCAAACATGATAGTATCATTTGATGCTAAAGTACATCCGCTAGTCGTGGCAAACGTTTACCACAAAAGAAAACCGCCGGCTCCTCGCGGAACCGGCGGCTTCAAGTAGTAGCTCTATTCGATTTATTTTACCTTCTCCACAACGGCCTTGAACGCCTCCGGGTGGTTCATGGCCAAGTCAGCCAATACCTTGCGGTTGAGTTCGATGTTGTTGGCGTGGAGCTTGCCCATCAGCTGGCTGTAGGACAGTCCGTGCATGCGAGCACCCGCGTTGATACGGGCGATCCACAGTGCGCGGAAGTTGCGCTTTTTAGCGCGGCGGTCACGGTAGGCGTAACCTAGGGCTTTTTCGACGGCGTTTTTGGCGACCGTCCAAA
>JACCDM011585384.1_pt1 | contig 11687 bp, 13 predicted proteins | sample 7445851 | NCBI WGS metagenome assembly JACCDM01 (sample SAMN15323438, study PRJNA562643) | freshwater metagenome | isolation source: river surface water | place: USA:Blue River Watershed | collected 2017-08-16
CAGACAGCATCGCCAAAGTCGCGGGGCAGAAATTCCCTGTATTGCTGACCCAGAGTCCTTATGCCTTTATGAATGCAGCACCCCACATCGGCTACATTGATTATTACGTGAAACGGGGCTACATCTGTGTGGTCGCTCATATCCGAGGCACCAATGGCTCGGGCGGGAGAAATGAATTCTTATCCTCACGAGAGCAAGAAGATGGGCCAGAAATTGTCTCTTGGGCTGCTACCCAACTCCCTCATGGAAATGGAAAAATAGGTTTGTTTGGAACCTCTTGGTTGGGATTTACCCAGGTGTCTACTGCAGCAAAAATTGGGAAAAATTCCCCTGTGAAGGCGATCGTCCCTACCTACATGGGCGCATTCCCCTACCGGGAACTGACCCCAGGAGGAGTGCCTTCCCAATCCATCTATTTTCCAAGGGACTTCGATCAGCCCGGGATGCTGGGCAATGACTCCACCTCCGCAGAGGGCAAAAGACTATTCAAATCCTGGAGTGGTGGTGGCGAATTGGCTCTGGAAGGTGAATTTTGGAAAAGTAGACAGCCAATCAACTACCTGGAACAAGTTCAACAATCCGAAATCCCCATCCTACTCGTAGGAGGATGGCAAGACCTGTATCCCACTGGAATTTCGGAGTTGTACGCCGGGCTACAAAATTTACATGCCGGCAAGTCCAAGTATGCACAGATGGAAGCCAACCAACCCATTTCATCCAACTACCAGATGGTCATGGGGCCTTGGGGACATTACAAGGGCTTGAATGTGGACATGACAGTCGCCTGGTACGACAAATGGCTAATGGATAAGGACATGCCGCAGTTCAGTACTCAAGCCCCCTATCATGCCATCGACATGGTAACCGGGATTTGGTATGATTTTTCAACCTACCCCTTCACGACCAATTCCCAGGCCTTTGTCTTGGGAAAAGACCTAAGTCTCTCCACACCCAATTCCACGGCGTCGCTACGCTTTGGTCCAAGAACTGAAGCAAACACTAGCATTTCTTTTCAAACCAAGCCTTTCACCGAAGAAAAAGTGCTCGCGGGTCCTGGATCGGTGAGACTATTGGCCACCACCACTTCCAAAGACATGACCTTCTTGGTGGAACTTTTTCTGGTGGATGAAAAAGGGATAAAAACTAGAATCACCCAAGGAAATGTAATCGCCTCCTTGTCTGAGTTGGACCAGGAAAAATCCTGGAAAAGTGGGGATCAATTCATTCGACCACAGGTACAATTGAGCCGAGAAATGGCAGTGACTCCAGAAAAGGAATACCTGCTGGAGTTCCCTATGGCGCCTCGACTTGCCAGTATCCAGAAAGGGCAGCGCTTGGAAGTACTCATTTCTGCCATGCCCAAAGAGGAAGATTGTGCCGGAAACCTAGGGGTGTTTCCCTGCTTGCCCACCGAGAAGCAGCAGGCACGATTACATGGCGGCACCTTTACCATCAAATTGGACGGTGCTGTATCCAGCAGAATCCTTTTGCCCTTTGTCCCAAAAAGCAGCCTGAAGCCCTCCAAAATGAATTATGATTCCACTCCCAACCACCCCTTTTAATTAGAAAAACCCTGCTGTCGCTACCAAAACCTTCCTGACAGGCTACGCTCGGCTTCAATCCAGAAACTATGTTAAAAAGACCAAAAGAATACCTGCTCGAGTTTCTGATGCTGTTTTTGGCAGTCAGCATGGGTTTTATTGCCGAAAACATCCGCGAACAGATCAATGAAAAGCGTCGGGCAAAGGAAATGATCGTTGCATTTCGGAAGGATGTGGAGCAAAATCAATACTTATTGGACTCCTTGATCGAGCGAAATACCGCCCAAATCCACTACTTTGACTCAGTTAGCCATACCATTGGATTCAATGATCAGCCCCTTGACCTCCAAAAATTCTCCGCCGAGTTGAATTTGTGGATGTATCGGTTTATGAACCGAAAAAACACTTTTGAACAAATGAAGAGTGTGGGAACCTTACGGAATATCAACGATTTCAACCTCTTGGACCAAATCCTGACTTATGAGCAAATGGCTGATTTGGCAGAAATGAGGGCCACCCAATTTGAAGGCGATCACTACTGGGATCAATTTCGTCCCCAATTGCGCGAAGTATTTCCATCAGGATTTTTTGTGGAAGTCTTACATAATCCAAAATACATGCAGACCCTCAATGGATTGAATGCGGACTATGAAAAATTTTACCAAGAACATGCCAATATTCGAGATAGGGACTTGCAACAGTTAATCACCGATCCAGAAAAACTCGATCGGATTTCCAAAATGTTTCACGAGCGGGTCACCTTTATCAAGCTGTCCACAATGACTTACAATACGCTGCTTGGAAAAGGTGAAAAGCTAATTCAGACCTTGAAGGAAAAGGGATATGGGGATTGAAAGTGTATTCCTAATGAAATTTAAGCTCGGAACCTCGTTAAAATTTTCAATGAGAAAAGGGAGTTTTTTATCATTTGATCAAGCCACTTTTAGTTTGATTTTCAATAGGTGATTTGCTACCCAACACTTTTTTTCCAAAAAATTTAATTTTGATTTAATGAATCCAAAAAAAATAAAAGATAGCCTAATTGGACTTGTATTGGGTATGGCTATCATGTTGAGCGCCTATTTCTTGATTCCAGAAGAAGCTACAAGCAAACTATTCCCCAACTCCCCTCTTGAAACTGTTGTTTTTTTCAGCTCCGTAATTCTATGTCCCATCTTCGCTATTTTCTTACACGAGCTAGGGCATTTAATCGCCGGTTTGGTTCAGGGATTTAAGTTGCAGTTATTCATTGTAGGATTTTTAGGAATAAAGAGAGAAGATCAAAATGTTAAATTTTACCTGAACAAAGACCTCCAATTCTTTGGTGGAATTGCAGCTACCTCTCCTTTAGAAATTACAACAAATCTGAAAAAACAGTTTGCCTTTATTTTAATTGCAGGACCTTTATTTTCCTTGGTATTTGGAGTGATTTTTCTCGCCTTATTCCTCTTTACTGATTCTGCTTTCAATGCTAGTTTCGGAATCACAGGTATTATTTCTCTTGGCTTGTTTCTGGCAACCACCTTACCTGCAAAGTCAGGGGTATTTTTCACGGATAGAAAAAGAATGCAGCGCCTACTTGACAAAGGGAAAACAGGTGAAATTGAATTTTCTTTTTTGAAGACAACAAGCCAATTGCTAATTGATTCGCATTACAAAAATATTTCTATTGAAGACTTAAAGATGATTCAATCAGATGAAGAACCCATTATCCAATTTTGGGGTCACTACTATGAGTTCAAGTATTTTGAAGAAGATAAAGATGAAGAAAGGACTTTATTGAGTAAAAACAAACTGACACAATACAAGGAAATAGTCCCAAAAACTATCTGGAAAAGTCTTATGATTGATGAATTCGATAAATCAAAAAATATGTAATGATTAGATTTTCAAACCTAACAGACAATATCAACGAGATTGCCCGGTTAATTTTCCAAACAGATGACATCATGCCATTCTTGTTTGGAAGACAGGAAAAGGCAGTCTTGAAGTTGAAAAATCTTATAGAAAACCTAGACACTGTTTTTTCGCACAAGAATATAATTATCTACCAAAAAGACACTCAGGCAATTGCTGGCATCCTTCTCTTTTATTCCATTAAAAACATCGATAAAAAAAGAGAAAATAAAGCCTATGGTCGTATTTTTTCTACATCAGAACTTTTCAGCCTTTGGTTAAAATCGCTGATATTAAAATCAATACATGAAAAATCAGAGGTGGATGGGTTGTATATCCAAAATATATCTGTCGATGCCGCTGCTAGAGGGGAAGGTATCGGGACAAAACTTATGAATTTTGTTCAAGAACATGCCCTACAAAAGGGGTACTCCTCTCTATGGTTAGATGTGGCATTTACTAATCCTAAAGCAAAAAAACTTTACGAAAGAGAAGGGTTCATTGAAGTATCTAAACATCCAATCCTATTTTCTAAGAATGGATTTTTCAGAATGAGAAAGAATCTACTAGAAATTCAAAGGATGCAACAAGTCTAACCCACTGATAGACTAGTAAAAAAATCCGCCATGGAGGATGGCTTTTCTTGTGTAGCTCTCGTCTTGAAAAAAGAGTAGCTATGTGGCAGCACTATTTCTTACCAGTTTTTACTGAGAATATTTAAGGTATTACCCTATAAAAAACTCAATCAAATGCCAACCACTTGTTAAACACGATATTCGTCACCCCATTTCAACATTTCAACAATTATAGGAATTAACTTTTCTCCTTTCAGCGTTAAAGTATATTCAACCATAGGCGGCACAGAGGCATGTACTTTCCTTGTCAAAATACCATTCGCCTCCATATTTTTAAGCTCCTTAACCAACATCCGAGTATTGATGTTTGAAACATTTCGCTCCAGCTCCTTAAAGCGCATTGTTCCATTGCGCAAGGTATAGATTATGGGCATGGCCCACTTACCACCCAAAACGACTAAAACATCGTTTAGGGTACACCTTTGCATACTTTTTTTACTACTATTTGTCTGCATTTTTTAATTTTTTCCCAATTCTTTACAGGAGGTAAGTACTGCACATTCGTGTAACTACTTTCAAATTTAAAGTGACCAAAATAAATTTGCAAAAAAATCAAACGATGATACAGAAAATCAGTAGATCTGAGTTTTTAGGGAATGGCCCAATAAAAATGCTTTACCCTGGAAAAGGGATAGGTAAAGGAGATACCGGAATTGGAAGTATAGGTCGAATAGATCATCCCGCATTTAGAGGGAATACAGTCATTCCAATGCATCCGCACAGTAATGATGAGATCTTATCCTATTTTAGAACAGGAAAAGCAGAACACAAAGACTCGGAAGGAATGGAAAAGACCATTGGAGGTAAAACGTTGATGTTAATGAAAGCTGGAAAAGTGGTTTTTCATGAAGAAAAAATAAATGGGCAGGATGAACTGTTTGAAGGTCTGCAAATTTTTATACGCCCAAAAAAGAAGGACTTAGTTCCGGAAGTAAAATTTTTAACATTGACTGAACTGCATAGTGAAAATGTTTGGAGGCTTATTGCTTCACCATCCGATGAATCAACCCTTCAATTCAGCAGCTCCACCTGGATTTATGACACCAGATTAGTAAAAGGAAGTAGAATTCAGCTCCCTACATTCGAAAACCATTTGACAATGTTGATCTACACCTTTCAAGGCGAAGTAAACATCAATAAAGAAGTAAATCTTAAAAAAATGGATAGCCTGTTGGTTAAGGATGAAACAGTAAGCATAGAATCAATTGAAGATTCTGAATTGGTGCTATTTGTGACAGATGAACGCGCTGAAGTATTCAAAGAAGGAATGTTTAGTGGCAACAAGTTTTAAATTTTGTGCCCTTACCAAAATAAAACCACGTAAAAAATGTGGTATTGCTCCCCATTTTTGAGAAACAACTCTCCAGATCAACAGGCTAGCACACTGGCTTTGATTTCTTCCATCAACCACATGGGTGTAGAGGTCGCTCCAAAAACACCTATGGATTCATTGGCGCCAAACCAGTTAAAATCTACATCGTTAACGGATGAAACAAAGTAGGTCCTAGGATTCACCTCCTTGCACTGTTCAAATAAGGCACGCCCATTGGATGACTTTGTACCACTTACAAATAGGATAACATCAAACTTTCTTCCGAAATCCTTAACCTCCTGTCCTCGATGGGATACTTGCCTACAAATAGTGTCGTTAAACTTAAAATCAAATCCGGAATCAAACAGCAAATCCTTCATTTTGTAATACTTATCTAGATTACTTGTCGATTGACTGTAAACAATCAATTTTTCGGATGGATCCAAATTTTCAATTTCTTCCAATTCTTTTAAAATAATATTATTACTCCCTGAATGTCCCATTAGGCCCTTTACTTCAGGATGAGATTCATTTCCAAAAATCAAAATCTTTCGATTCTCTCCCACTGAGCCTCGAATCCTATTTTGAAGTTTTAAGATCACAGGACAAGTAGCATCAAGTAATGAGATATCTTGATCGAATGCGACTTTGTACACGTCAGGATGCTCGCCATGCGCTCGGATCAAAACAGTTTCATTTCTAAGCGTGTTGAAAATGTCAAAATCAATAATTCGGAGCCCAATTCCAGCCAAGCGCTTAACCTCTTCATCGTTATGAATTATTTCTCCTAGGCAATACAGGTAATCATTCGTTTCCAAGTAAGTTTCTGCAATTTGGATGGCATAATCTACTCCAAAGCAAAATCCTGAATTCTCTGCTATTTTGACGGTCAAATTTTTCATAACTTTGATTAAAACCGAAAAATAATTCAGGAGTTTGGCAAAAAAAGAGGGAAAAATTTCCTTTTTTGAAGCATTACTTGTTAATAGAAATTAAGCCAAACTTAAATGTATTAAATAAATTAATTCAAAAAATAATCATTGATTATAGTATATATATTATTCTAAAATGAAAAATAAAGAAATCATTTTTAATGAATTTAACGAGTTAAACGAGTATTTAAAATCACCATTTAGGGGGTGGAATAATTTAATTCAAATAATTAAAGCAGATTCTATAGAACTCAATAACGACATAGAAACTATTTCATATAAAACTAATTATTATGAAATGTCGATAATGTTTGAAGGAGATATTAACTATACAATTGAGGATCAAAAAAATAGTATCTCTTCTTTTCACATGTTTTTTTGCGCTCCAGGGAAATTGAGAAAATGGTCAAAAAATGGAGCATGGAAAGGCTATTATTGTTCTTTTAAAATCGATATTTTTCTTGAAATAAAAGATTTTTTTGAATCTAATAACTTAATTAATTTCTTTAACAATACTTCGGATTTAGTTATTAATGTTGAGAAAAAACATGCCGAATCCATCATTGAATTGTTTAGATTACTGCAATTAAAGTATGAAGAGAGAAAAACAAATAAGTTATTAGCTAATTACTTACAACTTATTTTTATGGAAGTAATTGAGCTTCCCGAAATAACAAAATTATTCGATAATTCAAGGGATTCTTTAAGTGAAAAGACAATTACACAAAAATTTTTAGAGTTTGCACAATCAAATTTTTCGTGGAAAAATAATTCTCAATTAATTGCCGAGAAATTATTTATAAGTCAAAAGCATTTAGAAAAAACGATAAAAAATAGTTTAAACCTTCCTCCAAATAAACTGCTAAAGCAAAATTTGATCCGAAAGGCTAAATCGTATTTAATCCATACAGATAAGTCTATAGACGAAATCTCAAGAGAACTTGAATTTGAAAGTTCATCTCAATTTGTAAAGTTTTTTAAGCGCAATGAATTAATCAGCCCAAACCATTTTAGAAGATTAAGTAAAAAGGGAAATTAATTCCACTTTTTATTCCAAACCTCATCAAAGAAATGTGGGTTTTAAGACTCGAAATTAACTCACAAAAAAGATGAAAATTGCAATTCTTGGCTCCACCGGAGGTACGGGTATCGAATTAATTAACCAAGGCTTAGCGCTCAATTACAAGATTGTAGCCATGGCTAGAAATCCAGAAAATCTTACTGTAATCGATCCCCATCCCAACCTTGAAATAAAACAAGGAAACATATTTAACATCGAGTCTATATCCAACGTGATTTCTGGATGTGACGTAGTCATTTCATCCATAGGAATTTCGTCCATTTTTAAGGCTAGAAAACCCAATGGAGTTTATTCAAAAGGAACAGCCAATTTAATCGAGGCCATGAAGGCTACAGGTGTGAACCAACTCATTGCTATCTCTTCCTCAGGAGTAGAACCATCGCCAACTGATCCTTTTATCTTCAAAAAAATCATTAAACCAATTTTTCTTGATAAAATGTACGAAGACATGTTGGTGATGGAGTCGTCTTTAAAAGCTAGTCAACTTGATTGGACCATAGTCCGCCCTCCCTACTTGACTAATGGTCCGCAAACTGCGTCCTATCGAATTTCGATTGATGAAAATTTTAAAGATGATAAAGATTTAAGTAGAGCTGATTTAGCCCATTTTATTATCAACAAAACAATTTCAAAGCAATATTCAAAAAAAGTAATTGCAATAAGTTATTAAGCTTATTCAGTTTAATGCTGCCCAATTTGATCGCTAAACCAACTAATTTTCATTCCTCCTATTTCTACATGCAAATGCAAGAATATTGAATGAATTCAAAAAGCAAATGAGTAAGTGCTAAACACTTTGAAATGGGCCAAAATACGGTCTTACCAATAATTTAAAACCCAATTATCCAAAAAAAGGTAATGACATCCCAACAAATTACCACGGTATTATTTTTTGAATTGGAAGGATTTGAAAATAAAAGGTGGGCCTTCTCGCAAGTAGTTTATTCTCCTGAAAGACTTAAAGATGTACCAGGGATTGAGTTTTTCAAATCCCTTGGTACTGGAGGAGGTAATGGATTTGGATTGATTCCAAGTTTTTCAAAATATACTTGGTTAATCGTGTGGAAATCCAAAGATTTTGCAACTGATTTTTTTTCCACAAATAGGTACCTAAAAGAATACCAAACCAGATGTAAGTCACACCAGGTTTTGTATTTAGAAAACATCATCTCCAATGGCCTTTGGTCCAAAAAAAATCCATTTAGAAAAAGTGAAAACCAAAATCCATCTTCGAAAATTTTGGTTCTCACCAGAGCTACAATCAAACTGAATAAACTAATTCAATTTTGGTTTAGGGTAGGATCGACAGCAAAGTCACTATACAATTCGCCAGGAATACTTTTTGCAAGTGGTGTAGGTGAGGTGCCGCTCATTCATCAAGCTACTTTAACCATTTGGGACAACGAAGAATCCATGAAAAGTTTTGCCTATCAAAATCCCGTACATCGGAAAATTATTTCGTTGACTAGACATTACAATTGGTACAAAGAAGAATTATTTGCGCGATTCAACATCGTTGAGGAAATCGAAAATTAGCCTTTCGCAGTCATACTATATGATTTAACTAGCTCTTCAAATTTTTGGCAGTTATTAAAGTTACTGTGTGTCCACAGAGGCTTAGCACCTTTCTCAAAAAAAGCATATGGCTGATCATCGCCACGCGTACCAAGTGTTACTAGTGCTATTTTCATAAATAAATTTTCTCATCCTATTGATGATTTACATGCAGTGAATCGAAGTAGATAGCAATGGATACTTGAAACTAACCCGAAGTAAGAGGGTCAAGAGATCGAATTAGATGCAAGCTCCATTAGGATTTTTTCATAATAAGTATCAGCCCTTTCTTTGGAAAAGTAATCAATGACAAGACCAGCCATCCCGAATAGAATCAATGCAAGTCCAGCAGCTTTAAGAAGGTAATTGTTTGAGAAATAGAAAAAAGAAAGGGCTACAGCAAAACTTACAGAGGCAATTACTAGTGTCATTTTGTAAAGGTATTGGAAGTCCTCAACTCTTTTTTTCTCACTCAGCACAAACTCGAGGTTATTTAGTTGATACGCATTGGTGTATTCTCTAACTCGCTTGTTATTAGTTAAAATTCCTGAAATGGCCGTGAATAAAAAGAAAATACCCACTAGTGCGAAAGGTACAATTACCGCTTTTGAATTTAAGGTTGTGCCAAAAATCCAAAATAAAAAACTGCAGGTAATTGTTAGAAATCCGAAACCGCCAAAAAGCATTGCTTCGAAAATTTCGCCCTTAACCCAATTAATTGTATGATGTAAAAAGTCCATATCCTTAAGTTATTCTTGATTTTATTTCATCATACTCAACATCATTTTGTCGAATATTCTGTCAGATAATATGCTTCTTAAAAATAAAATCAATTTAGCACCACTTCCTGTTGCATACCTTGTTTTAGGCTTTCTGGATGTAGTAGCCTTTAAAATTATCTTAGCAACGACCTCTGGTGATGAACCTCCATTATCAGCACTAGCCAACATCTTTACGTGTTTTCGAACTAATTCTCTGTAGTCGGTGCTGCCAGAAACCTTCATTAAATTTTCTCGTGCAATTGCATTCCACTCTGTCAGGATAGCCCCAGGTTTAATGATTATAACATCAATTCCGAATTGTTTAAGTTCCATACGCAAGCTATCGCTCAAACCTTCTAATGCAAATTTAGTCGCGTGATACCAAGACCCGTGTGGTTCACCAAAACTCCCACCAATGGAAGAAATATTTATGATTCTTCCAGAATGTTGTTGTCTCATAGTGGGTAGGAACAACTGGGTAAGCCTTGCCAAACCAAAAATATTTACTTCAAATTGATATTTTGCCTCTGAAATTGGCACATCTTCTAATGCGCCATAAGAGCCATAACCTGCATTGTTTACCAATACATCCATGCGATTTTCATTGTCAAGTATTTCTTGGACACACCTGGTAATAGAATGATCATCAGCAATATCCATTTGAACAAGTTTGACTCCAAGGTCGCTTAACTCACTCATTTTTTCGATTCTTCTGGATGCACCGTAAACGATGTATCCATTTTTAACAAGCAATTTTGCCGTTTCTTTTCCAATGCCAGAGGAGGATCCAGTTACTAAGGCTACTTTTTTCATATTTTTTGGTATTTTTTTGATTGACTAATCAGTCATGTTATCAGGTAAATTTTTTTTAGGTCACCATATCCCACAACATTTCAACTGTTTTTTCAATGATTTCCTTCTTCTTAGATTTTGAAAAGGACTTAGAGCAGATGTACTGATATACTCCAAATACCTGATTACTCAGTAAAGAATAGATCAAATCAGCAGGCATTGTCTTTAAGACCCCCGTCTGGATTCCTTGTTGGATAAGTGCCAAATGTGGCTCAACTTGTTTAGTTAGCACTTCTTGCTCTACTAGTCCTATGTAGGGCGAGGTGTGAAATTGTTGAATAAAATGAAATTTAGTTGGGTTGTCAAGTGCCCAATTCAAGGAGGATGAAATAGTGGAGATTATAGTTTCCTTAAAGTTAGGTTTGCCTTCAGTATGCTTAGAAACAAATTCAAACATTTCCTCTTTAAATTGCAGGTAAAGAGCAATCACTAGTTCATCTTTAGTTTTGAAGTACTGAAAAAGAGTGCCAGTTCCTACACCTGCTTCTTGTGCAATTTTTGCTGTAGGTGTCCCGTGGAAACCATTTTCTACGAAAAGTTTTAGTGCGGCATTGATTAGTGCCTGTTTCTTATCCATATAATTGATTGACTAATCAGTCAAAATTACATAAATTTTTAATAAAAAAAATTCACCAATAAAAAAGTAGCTGGGCCAATACAGCCTGAAAGTATCCCGTTTTTTCGAACCACGTACAAGATGAATGAGAATTAGCTTTCAGCTAGTCAATAAGAGGTTGGGTATTTCATGATCGATGTGGGTAGCACCAAAACATCCCTTAACAAAGAAGAAATGAGGAACTCAACTGATTCAGCGTTTTGTCCAATCGTAAAATCACGAAAAGAGAAAATCCCCCTCTAATCCTTGAATCACTTTAATGAATTGAAAACCAATTAGTTAAAAATAACAGCTGCATCTAGGCACATTTTTCCCCCAGTAAGTTTTAAAAAAGATGCAGCTGATAAAAATCCTTGTTTAAACGAAACTGGAGGGGATAATAACAAAAAAAAGAGGTCATTTATGACCTCTTTTTAAACTGGCTCCCCCTCTTGGGCTCGAACCAAGGACCCCATGATTAACAGTCATGTGCTCTAACCAGCTGAGCTAAGGAGGAATTTTTACCCC
>JACCDM010217762.1_pt1 | contig 11680 bp, 28 predicted proteins | sample 7445851 | NCBI WGS metagenome assembly JACCDM01 (sample SAMN15323438, study PRJNA562643) | freshwater metagenome | isolation source: river surface water | place: USA:Blue River Watershed | collected 2017-08-16
AGGACCAGTCCGGGGATGCTAAACCCTCCGGGTCACACGCATTGGCTAGTTTAGCCATCCCGCGCTACATGTCAAGCCTTCGATCCAATAAATATTCAATCGGCACCCTGCACCGACGGGAGATTTTTTCAAGGAGCGCGTATTCTAGCGTATCGCCGCGCTCCCATCTGCATACCTTGCCGATCGTAGTCCCAAGCGCCTGAGCTAATTCCCTCTGTGACATCTCGGCATCTAGTCGGGCCGATCGCAGACGAGCGCCCAGCCCTTTTTTCCGCAGCGCTCGACTATTGCGAATCTCGGCGCTGACTTGCGATGCTTTGCTCACAAGACCGAAACCTGTGCGCCGAGCGAGTGAAAGCCGGTGCAGAGATCGCGTAGGACAAAGAGCGCCGATGCCTGATCTCTCAGTTGTATTTCCGCAGTCCGAATGTCCTCGAATTGATGTTTGGGCTTCTCCCCAAACATGCCTACCACATCGGCGAATATCTGCTTTTGCAACTCACTCATGGGGGAATAGTCCGATCTGAATGAACGCACCTCCAGACTCATACCTTTTTGCTCAATCTGCACGCAAAGCATGACCATTTTGTTCATTGTGCTCTCTCCTTAGTTAGAACGGGATATCGTCATCACCGTACGACGGTTCGGCTTCCGGCTGCGACGCTTGCGGTTGAGCAACTTCGCGCGGCTTCCCGCCCAGTTCCTCGTATGAGAACGCGACGACTTCAGTTTTGTATTGCTTTTTGCCGTCTTTCCCATCCCATGACCGAGTTTGCAACTTACCCTCGATCATGACACGCGCGCCTTTGGTCAGAGAGCCAGCATGCTCGGCTGACTTCCCCCATAGAACAACGCTATGCCAGTCGGTCTTTTCTTGGTCCCGTCCGTCCTTGCTTTTGTAGGAGTCGGACGTGGCAATCGACAACTCGGTCATTGCTTGCCCCGATGGCAGGTACTTTACTTCTGCATTCCTGCCTAGCCGTCCAATTAGGGTCACTCGATTTATATCACGCATTTACTTATTCCCTTTTGCCTTACAGTGGCTAATTCCGTTTTCATGGCTCGATCTCTTTGAGCCAGGCTTTTACCTCTTCGGGGGTTGCGCACATGCCTTTGGCGCATACGTTTCTATTTACAGTAGGAAGGCAACTCGCTGTTCCTGAACACTGATTTTCACTGTCGCAGCAAGTTGGGCTCACGCACGGGAGTGCGAAAAGTCCAAGTGTCACAAAACATCCTATACGGAGATCAATCATTTTACCGCTCCTTGGCATACCAGCAATCGGCTGCCGCTTTTCTCGTTAATTGACACGACTTTGCACTCCACATTCTTGCCATCGGAGTGCCATGTTCTTGCCCTGCCAAACTTCTTGGCTAGGCTCGCCTTGGTTCGCCACCATCCTGAAGCGGACTCGACTTCTATCACAACAATTGCAGCGGTTCCGCGACTATGCGTCCCTTCAGCCGTCGTAGCAGCAACTGGTGCTCCTTCTGAGAAGTATACACCGTGCCCCTCTGCTCCCTGCGGTACTTGCCCCGTCTGCGGTCGACTTCAACGGCGACGTGTTCTTCGTCGCAAAGCAGGCGGGCGCCACTGAGTCCAGGTTGCAATGGCCGTGTCTTTTCGGGAGATTTCCTCTTCCGTGGCCATCCGGAAAACTTTCCCAATCAATTGTTGTTCTTTTGTGGCTACACCATCTTTTAGGCCATGTTTCGTGCATGAATTGCACCTTCCACAACTATCAAACACAATAACACCGTTTGTTAGTTCGACAGCGTTTGCCTGCCACAAACAATCGTTGTGAAACTCTATGGGTGTGTCATTGGCTGGAGTGGAAACGTGAGTCGTCATCTGGGCTCTCCTTGCGTTCTGCGGCAGTGCCGCGTTGATGAAACTCAGTCTATTCATGCACCACGGGAAGTCAATAACTATTTTACAGAAATCGACATCCCCGACGGTAATTATGCTTTGGAGGTTTCAGCAGCGATCGGACTCGCCTGCCTTGCCTTCCCATCAATGAGCCCTTGGATCTCTCCTCGCAGCACGTAGAAAGCGCCAGCTACGATTGCGAGCGGAACCGCAAACATCGCAAAGAACGTCGTATGAGGCATCCGCTCCCAATACGTCCCAAGGTAGCCAGCGAGGTATCCACCAGCGCCAGACGATGCCAGGAACACGCCGATCATCATTCCGCGCACTCGGAGCGGTGCCAGCCGATTCACAAGGTCGTTACCGAATGGGCTAAGCAGGATTTCGCCCAGCGTTTCGAGGACGTAGTACACAAACAGCCATGCGATCGTCTGCTGACCGATTGCTAGCGCCGACCATGCGACAGCCGACGCGCCCAACCCTAACGCGATCTGCGTCGATTCGCTCACCTTCCGCGAAGCAAGCCACGTAGCGAGTGGAATCGTCACCAGTAGAATCAGTGCCGGATTGATGTTGTTGAACATCTCGACGTAATTACCGGCTCGCAGCACGTCCCGAGCGTAGAATTGAAGCGCTCCACCATCCTGATGCGAGCCCGCCCAAAAGAACGTCGCAGCGGCTGTTAGAGCCAAAATCGCAGCAATGCGCCGACGTTCTGACGCTCGCACCATGCGCGACTCGACATCCTGATAAGCCGGATCTTTGATCGGCACCTCGGTCAGCGTTTGGATCTTTGACGGTCGGGCTAAGTGTGCCAGATCATGTCGGAACACGTACATCACCAGCGCGCCAATAGCCAAACCACATCCAGCCGCACCAAACGCCACAGACCAGCCGAACTTATGCCGAAGGTAGCCACCCAGCGTGATGCCGAGCAGCGCTCCCAGGTTGATTCCCACATAGAAGATGCTCTGCGCCTCACCAGAGCGCGGATCTCCATCTCGGTAGCATCCTTTTAGCATCACCTGCATGGACGGCTTGAACATCCCAGCGCCGAATGCAATCAGAACCAGCGCCATGTAACACGCCGCTTTGGTTTCGACCGTCATAGCTCCATGACCGGCTAGCATGAGAGCGACCCCGGTCGCAGCCGCTCCTAGATACCCGATCTTTTTGTCAGCCAGGTATCCCAGCGGAATCGGGCTGAAGTAGACCCCGGCCATATACAAACCCACCGCCATCGAAGCCTGAGCTTTGGTCAGACCTAGCTGTTCGTTTAGGTACAGCGCCAGTAAGGTCTTCATCTGGTAGAAACTCAGTCGTTCCCATACCTCGATGCCCCACAGCGCCTTGAATGCCCGTGGTTGTCTAAGAAGCGGTGCCAGGATCTTCTTCAGCATGGTCGTTTCCTTCGGTTAGCGTGCGTACTTGCCCAATCTGGTCATTGACTCTCTGACTTCGTTGCTCACGTATCCGCATGACAGATACGCAAGAATGGTCTTGATATCGTCCTTGACTCCGGGTGTTGGTTTCGTTGCCTTTCCTTCCTGATACGCCTTCACCTTGGCTTGGCGGGCTTCTTCTTTTACCCACGGCTCTACGATTTCGTCCGGTCGCTTTGGCACTGCGTTTTTGCGCCTTTCGTACCGGACAGAAACGGATGCCCGCTCACCTGGGAGCAGCCCGATGACCTCCGCCTTTTGCGTACCTCCAAAGGCGTCAACCACCTTGTACCAGCCGCCGATTTTGATGTCTTTTAGTCTCATTTGTCACTCCCTGGAAACTCTTGAACTCGCAATTGCGGTGGCCATTCCGTTAGGTCGTCGCCCTTCTTAGCCTTGATTGTTCCCCAGCCGCTTCCATTGCGGAGGGTGGGGTTGCTTCCCATCTGCTTTACGAAGACGGGAACGCCTTGCCCCTGGCATTGCTCCACAGTGCTGAGCGCCCAGGCCGGATTGAACGGTCGCGCACCGTTACCGCTTTCGCCTCCCACTATGATCCAATCCAACCGATGTAGGATCGTGGATTCCGCTCCACAGCCACACCTAACATTCCCGAAACTCATCGCGTCGTGCAGAATTACCTCTTTGCATTCTCCGCAGGTTTCATCGGTGCGCAGTTCCGTAAAATCCACAGGACCAAGCGCGGGCTCATAACTCACAAACCGTACCTTGGCAGGAATACTCAGCAGATACGGAAGTCGCTTTTCTGCCATTTCTTGATTTTCAACCGTGCAGCCAATCCACAGATTGCAAGGGAATGAAAAACAGCGCCATCGCTCTGGAATCATTGCCATGATGTTTTCCGGTCGCTTGGTCAGCAGCAGCCAGTCCAACCATGGCGTCGCTTCGATTAGCATCCATAGCCGTTCCCGCGCTTCTTTCACTCTCTCATTGCTTGGTCCATCGTATGATTCAAACACATCGGCCATCGATGCACAGAACACACGCGCTCTGACGCCGGCCTTTTCTGCCGATCGATTCCACTTCAGAGGTTCTGCCCAATGATTATCTCCGAACAGACGACGCTCTGCCTGTGCTCCCCATATTGGCAGCCCCATGCGTCCGCTAGCGAAAGTTTCTGCGTAGCAGTTCTTGCACCCAGCGCTGACTTTCTCACACCCCCACCATGGATTAAACGTGTGATCCGTCCATGAAATACCGCTATTTTGTCCCATTGTCACACTCCTTGTGATGGATACGATGATGCCACCACATACGAACCCAGCACAACGCAAACGCTAGACCGCCTAGCCCTTGCGCGATTTGGATAATGTCGGCTGGGCACAATGTGCCACCGTGTGCTAGTAGGTTGGCCATCGTCTTGGTTCCTTCATCCTCTCTTTCATGTCATGGAACAGTTCGTCTAGGTACTGATCCGCTTCGCTTTCCGTCATGCCAATCTGCCGCAAGTGACACCAAGCGTCAGGCCCATAAAACAACATACCATCCAAGCGATAGCGCATCTTGCCGTTGATTGGGCTCATCCCAAGACACATGTCTGGCTTCATTTTGCGCCCCTAACGGGGTCTGCTTTTTCTCCAGACTTTATGAGCGCTTTCCCGATACGAATTGCCTCTTCCGGGGTGAAGTTGTGCTCATACTCTGGCCAATCCACAAGAAGTCGCACATATGGACCAGTCTTGCGATCCTTGCCGCTTTTGATTTCGAACATGTCTTCTTTTTTGGTCTTGATGATCATCTTTTTTCTCCCGATAACCTTATATCAACTCGTTTTACTCATCGTCCAGGTTCGCGCCTTGTTGCATTGCCAGCACCAACGCAGCCGCAACAGTATCAACCGCTGCCTCAAATAGAAGTTTGCCCAGCGGTCGTAAATCTTGGTCGTGTTTTTGTCGCTCATCGGTTCGTCCCTTTCGTTAAGCCCACTCTATTCGATCAAAATCCAAGGTCAAGAATTATTTTCAGTTTCTTTGCTTTTTTCTGCCTGTTCTCTCAGGAATGCATCCCTGCGCTTTTCCCACTCCGAAGGCTCCTTGGGCTGCGGCTTAGGCTTCTCCGGTGTGGCTGGTTGCTTGACATAGCCCGGTCTTGGCTTGGCCGCATCTTCCAGGGTCATCATCAAATACTTCCCGACCTTGCTCGGCGAAAAAGGCGTCATGTGGTCAAAGTCCTGCATGCGTCGCGCTCCAGTCTTAACCAGTGCTTCCCAGCATGCGATCACATGGCGGATGTCATCGGGCGTTGAACCATCTTTTAGGCAGCGTTCAATCCCATCTGTGGCGTTTTTGATCTTGCAGTTCAGTCTGATGTTCGGATTGCACCTCTTACGCGCTGCCTGAAGTTCACCAAACAGCGTAAGAGCGATTTGTTTCGCTACCTGCGGCTTGGGTATGGCAACAGGTGCTTTCTCTTTTCCTGTGGCTTCTGGCTGCGATTTATGGGCTTGCCCATCATCCACACCTACCGCAGCTTGCTGCGGCTGTAGCGGCAGATCGGGCTGACTAGGTTCGATTTCGCCCAAAGCGACAGTAGATAGTCTTTTCTTATCTAATCTAATCTCTTCTAGAGTGACGCCAGGTGACTCCAGGTGATGCTGGGTGACATCAGGTGACGCCAGGTGACTATTCGTCACGTTTTGTGACGTTTTTTCTCTGTTTTGTAGTCCAGATGACAAAGTTTCCGACCGCCTACGATCGCGAGCGGACTGCTGCCGTGCCTTGTCGCTTTGTCTGGTTGTTTGAGCCACCATGAAGTTCGGAACCACTAAGCAACCTTCGCGCATCACTACGCAGCCATCTTCTAGCAGTTCGGTCAGAGCTGATAGGATGCGTTCCGATTGCTCCCGATGCCCGAGGACAGCAGGTAGGACTCGCGTGCCATGCTTTCCGAGTTGCAGCACGCCAGCCCGGTCCACCTTGCGAAATAACTGAAGTAGCAGCGCTTGGGCGTCCCAACTAAGCAAGGTCCATTCGCCAGTGTCCCGCGTGTAGACCTTGACAAACTGTTCATCTTGCCAATTCATTACGCGCCCTCCTCAGTGGGTTCCGGCATCCGATCGTACTCACCGAGCATGTACGAAACAGTATCGTCCCCGAAGTGCTTGGCGATGAGCAGCATGATAGGTGGTCTAGGCACCTGACCGCTAAGCCACTGTGAGACGGCGACGGAACTAACCCCGCACATCTTCGCGAAGTCCTTTTTCATGATCGAGCGACGGGCGAGCACCGCAGCTAGGCGGCTTCCAAAAGCTTTAGATTTCATGCTTAAAGCAAGTAGCAGAATTTAAAGGGCAGAGCAAGAAGAAATATAAACCATTTCGTTGACATCGCCGGAATGGTCTGGCATGGTTCCGCTGTCAGTGATAGCTTCTGGTCTGCCTGTGTGTTGAAAGAAAGCGCTCGACGCTCGCAACGTCGGGCGTTTTCGCTTTTAAGGTTATAATGTCGAGAGCGCATGTCGCAGGTTAAGCAACTCTTCCTCGAAAACCTTAACTTGACGTGGCTTCAGACCACGACGGCAAGGCTCGGAGTCGGCGCAGTCAGCGCGCAGGTTGGCGTATGCCAGGTGACGCTGGCGCAGCGATACATCGGTGCATGCCGCTGCATCGGTCAAAGCAAGCCAAGCATGCACAAGGTTTTCGACGGCGCCACAGGGCGAGTAGTACGCCACCATTTCGATGACCGCTGGCGACAGTTTGGAAGTGAGAGGGCGAACGAAGGAAGGGGCGATTTGCTTGGTCATGAAGAGACTCTACACCGGGGCAATGCAGAGTCGAGAGATTTTTACAAGATTGGCGAGATCCAGACCTTTTGACCGTATAGCGTGTGATGCGAACTGTGCCTGGGTAGTGCGTATGATCTATGTGTGGGAGTTGTCACCACGACGCGCTTATCGGTAACTGCTACTACTTGGGCTAGTTCCCGCGTATTTTGGTTGACATAGACAATGTCGCCTGGTTTCAGGTTCCACAGCCACATTTGGTAGTGCTTGGTCCGTGTGATCATGATAGGGCTCCTAGTTCTTTCTGTAGTCGGTTGACTTCGGTTTCTTGATATCGTACGCAAAACGCGGCTTTGAGTCTGTGGATGGCTTCGCGACCATCAGCGGATTCTTCGGCTTCGATGCGCAAAACGACATCCTCAGACATGCAGATCAGCGCAGCGGCCAGGATGCCGAGATCTCCCTTGGGTGATGTTCCACGTAACTTAGACAGGATGCGCGATGCTTCATTTAGCACCGCGTCTTTGTCAGTCTGCGAGATGGTGCCAGATGTCGCGAGAATACGTGATACGGCTGTGGTTCGGTCGGTCATGGCATCCATGCCCGTTCTGCTAGTTCCTTGGTTAACTGCTCAATTTTGGCACGAAGCCTTGCATTCTCTTCTTGCTCTGCGACGAGAAGCAGTCGGCATTGTCCGAGCATTGTGTATGTTTCTGTTAGGGCATTTTGAATACCCAGGAAAGGGTCTTTCAGTTTGCTCATGAATCACCTAAGAGGTAGGTGTGGTTCGATCGGTCATGGCGACTCCAGATCGGCAATGCGAGCCTTTAGTCTTTCAATCTCTGCTGCGATCTCCGCTGGAGTGGCAAGGCGATAGTAGGTGGCATCAAGTATGCCAACCCGATAGCCTGACCCATATGTGATATCGTTAATTGGTTGAAAGCGGCGAAAACTTCTAGACCTCTTCCCAAGATAATGGCCTTCGGTAATCCACGCGCCTTCAGGAAATGGTGGTTTTGGTGTCTCGGTCATGCGTGTCGTCCTTTCGATGTCCATCCTACAAGATGGGATCATGGTGTCAAGAAAATTTTCAAAAAATAATTTTCGCAAAATGTATTGACAAGCAGATCGGACCATGGCAGGGTGAGCGAACCAAGGAGACGACTGTGAACAGACCAAAGGTGCGCGTTCGATGGGCTGACAAGAAGGAAGCGCGGCAGATCAGAAACACTGTGCTGCGGTTGGGACTCGACCGAAGAAAGGTGTATTCGCTGGCTTGTAACGATGTACTAGGAACCGTGGAATCCTTCGTCGGCGCATGCTCTGGTTGCTCATGTGATTGCCATCCGGGTTGCTCTCATGGAGCCGGAGGGTGTAGAGAGTGTGGATACACCGGGAAGCGAATAGTGAGATTTGCAGATCCGGTGGTGGTAAACGGGCAGTTTGTGACCACGGGAAAAGAGGAGACGACCGATGAACACGTTACAGTTGGCGATTGAGAATGCGCAGGCGTACCTGCTCTACCAAGGATGGAGATACAGCCCGGAATCGGGAACATGGCGACATCCGAAGCGAGGTGAGTTTTTTAGCATCTGGCGCGATGGCAGCGGAAGAGGAGGGATAGGTGCGTGAGTTGGCACTATTTGCAGGGGCGGGAGGTGGAATCCTGGGAGGGAAGCTGCTTGGATGGCGCACCGTCTGCGCTGTTGAACTTGATCCCTATGCGCGCAGAGTCCTGCTTGCTCGCCAGTCCGACGGATGTCTTGACCGATTCCCAATCTGGGATGACGTGCGTACCTTCAATGGAACTCAATGGCGTGGAACAGTCGATGTCATTAGCGGTGGATTTCCGTGTCAGGACATCAGCGCAGCTGGGAAGGGAGCGGGAATCACCGGGAAGAAGTCCGGTTTGTGGTCGCACATGGTACGCATTATCGGTGAGGTTCGACCTCGTTTCGTGTTTGTGGAAAACAGCCCGCTCCTTGTTTCCAGAGGACTTGCCGTGGTCCTCGGTGATCTTGCCACGATGGGGTATGATGCGCAGTGGGGAGTGCTGGGAGCGGAACACGCCGGGGCTCCCCACAAACGACACCGACTCTGGATTGTGGCCAACGCCGACAGTGACCGGAAATTACAACCGGAAAGGCGCATCGAAAAACAGCGGGGACGGTTTGGCTACTGCGGTCAAGCATTGGCCAACGCCTACCTGTCACGACCGCAAGGGCAAGTCGAGAGCGAAGCGCGGGAAGGGGGCAGTTGGCGGTCCGTGTCTAACCATGGTAGTTGGTGGCACACTGAACCCGATGTGGGTAGAGTGGCTAATGGGGTGGCCTCTCGGGTGGACCGACTTAGAGCCCTTGGCAATGGACAGGTTCCAGCAGTGGCAGCACTTGCATGGAACATCTTAGAGCAGGAAGGAAACCAATGAGCCGCAGTGAATTTACCGCCAGCGCAAACGTGCGCGTGGTGGTCGAAGTGCAGGGGATGGGACCGTATGGCGAGGGATGGACGGCGGAAGGCATTCACGACAAAGTTGCCGAAGAGGCCGTCAATAAGGTCAAGCACGCGCGTTCGGAGTCTGCGCATCATGCGCCAAGAAGAGAGCGCATGGACGGTTCCAGATCGTTGGAGAGCCGACGGTCGAGATTGTCATGGCGAGGAGGACCAAATGAACAAATGGCCAGGGCCGCGACCGATTGAGGAAGCGCCGAAGGACCGACGGATTCTAGGGTGGGAGCCGTTCCTAAGTCAAGGTGGGTGGTGGATTATTGCCGAATGGGATGAGCCAGAGGAACAGTGGGTCGACCATGATGGTGAGTTTTGTGAATTGACCCACTTCCTGCCGCTGCCGCCGAAACTAGAGGTTGCATCAATCACAAGGCGTGAAGAATGGGTCGCGGAGTCGATGCGAAAGATCTGGGATGTAAAACCAAAGACAGAAGAGGACAACCAATGAAGTACCTGATTCAGCAACGGCATTATCTTCCCTTCCCGGCGTGCTTTCGCGCAGAGAAGGGTTACACCATCAACATCAATGAAGCGAAGGCATACGAAGCGCATGAGATTCCCGACCAGTTGGAACACATGGAGCGGGCGATTCCGCTGGATGAAATCAAAGCGGCGCGTCCGGTAAAAATGCTGGTGGTGCATCAGCATGACTTGCCAGAAGTTAAGGAGACGGCGTGAGCCATCGCATTCTAGCGATCGATCCAGGGTCTGTAGACCTCGGGATCGCTGTCTACGAGAACGCTGTCTTGATTCACTCTGAGCGGATTGCAGCGCCGGATATCCATGGCATCTGCCCGCTTTGTACCATGCCATGCAGCCACATATCAGACCCAGTTCTGGTGACGTGGTACGCAACGCGGATCAAGCAGGTCGCGACAAAGTACAACGTCGGACTGGTCATCTCAGAGATGCCGGTTGTGTTTGCGAAGTCCGGCGGAGGAAGTCAACTACTTTTGCTCGGCGCGATAATCGGGGCGATCAATCAGGCATCAAGTGTGCTGAATTACTGGTTTAAGCCATCGGAATGGAAGGGGAATAAGAAGAAACGAGAACACCAGCTTACAAACCTGCCTTTTTTGTCCCAGGCAGAACGGGACTTGCTGCCGAAGATAAAGAAGCGAGACAAAACGACGCCATATGCCACCGACCCGCTAGACGCTGCCTTGCTGGGACTGTGGTGGCTAACGAAGACCAAGCAGCGAATGATGACCTATGCTCGGCTACAGCCTGGGGAATGTGTGGAGTAGACCATGACGACCAATGACCGATTCTTGAAACGACTTGAGACGATGCGAGAGCGGAATGCCCGAAAGATCGAGCGGCTGGCTCTGCTCGCAGCGCTGGCCCGGCTGGATAAGCGCGGGATGACGTTCGGGGATTTTGTCCGAGCGGTGGCGCGTAGAGATCTAGTCTGGGACACGCTGGTCAACACCCAGGTAACTCAAGTTGCGCGGGCACTCATGCCAAAGACCGTCGCTGCGAAGAAAAAGCGAAAGAAAGCGCAAAATAGTTATTGACTTGGCGTAGCGGCTGAGTAGACTGGATTCATCGGGCGGCAATCAGTCGCCCACAAAGGACCAAAACCAATGACGACCATCTCCCTGAAAATTAATTCCAAGAGCATCACGGTGTCTGTTAGTTTCGACGGCACGGCAAAGGTTGGCTCCAAATCATACTCGTCGATTGCGGCGGTACTTGATGAGTACGGGATTGATGCGGATGCGTGGTGGGAGGCGGCTCAGGAGCACACAGTGCAACACATGGACAGTTGTGAACTGTTGCTTCGGACTGAGGAGCGGCACCCTGGCGAAAATGGCATCTACGAAGCAAATGCCGTTGATATCGACGGCAACCGTTGCCGGTGCGAATGGGAAGATGGAGAGGGTGACGATTGGTATCCAAGCAATGTCGTGTACCTGGAAACGGTTTAATGCACTGGACCATAGTCGGGACAGCCGTCCACCTGCTCAAGAAGGATGGCGTCATTCTCGGGCGCGTGCTGCTTCGTCAAGACGGGTGGCATGCGCAATGGATAGAGAAAGGGACGGTTCGCGAAGTAGGACCATTTGAAGAACCCAAAGAAGCACGGAAAGCGTGCAAGAAAAGAGGACGACCGTGA
>JACCDM011077995.1_pt1 | contig 11680 bp, 7 predicted proteins | sample 7445851 | NCBI WGS metagenome assembly JACCDM01 (sample SAMN15323438, study PRJNA562643) | freshwater metagenome | isolation source: river surface water | place: USA:Blue River Watershed | collected 2017-08-16
ATTAGAGCAACGACCAGAGGCAGCGCCCGTTGGCACGAGTATCACGATTAAAAATTTATTTTACAATATACCGGCGCGAAGGAATTTTTTGAAGAGTATTCCTGTTGAAACTAAGCATATTGTAGAAGAATTTATGCGACAGGCTATGGCAAATCCACAGGTTGCTTTTGCTTTTTATAACAATCAACAAGAAGTATACAAATTTCCAATTCAGCCCCTGAAAGACCGATTATTATCCGCCCTGGGTCGTAAAAAATCGGAGGATTTAATTGCGGTTTCTGAGAATACAGAAATTGTAAAAATTAATGGATTTGTTGGAGCTCCAGAAACCTCAAAGAAAACCCGTGGCGATCAATATTTTTTTGTTAATGGACGATTTATACGCAGTTCGTATTTTCACCATGCGGTGCAAGGGGCTTACGAAGGTTTGATTGAGGCCGATACGCATGCATTATATACGTTGTTTTTGGAGATTGATCCTGCGAAGGTGGATGTGAATGTTCACCCCACCAAAACAGAGGTGAAGTTTGAGGATGAAAAACACCTGTATAATTTATTGAAAGCAGCTGTGAGAAAGTCATTGGGTTCCTTTGTAATTCAACCACAATTAGGGTTTGATTCTACAAATACTCATGCAATTCAATCCTGGAACATCGATTTATCGTCTAATCCCCCTCATTTTGAGACCTTGTTGCGATCAAAACCATCGGACCAATCGGGGTCTCCACTAGGTAATAATACTAGCAGTACTTCTGGGATGCCAATGGATAGGAATTTCAATCCGTTTAAAAGTGGAGATTCGCAGCCCTACAGACGGGAATACGGACAAGATTGGCAACGAGTTTTAGGGTCGATTGAAACCAAAGGAGGACTGGATAATGCAAGTTACGAGAGTGGAGATAGTCGCGCTACAGATGAAAATGCAGTGATTGAATCTTTGGTACTGTCTTCATCGGGCAACGAAGCTTCCAATTCATCAGAATTATTTACCGAAACTCATGGAAATGAAGTTAAAGGCGGATTTCCTTTAGGTGATTCCTACTGGGTGATGCCCATGAATCAGAAGTTGCTTGTTTTTCGGATACAATATTTGCAACAACGTTTATATTTCGAGAAATACCGTGAGACATTATCCATAAAAAAAGGTGCAAGTCAATCGTTGCTCTTTCCGAGAATGATCGAACTAAGTCCTTCCCATGTGGCATTAGCTTTGGAATTGCAATCTGAATTAAGTGCATTGGGATTTGATTTTAGTCATTTTGGAGGTAACTCAATCATAGTAAATGGATTGCCGCCTCAAATGTCGCAAGGAAATGAGCAGAAATTATTGGAGCAGATATTAGATGATTACGTACATACTGGAGGTGATGTGAAATTAGAGCGCCATATGAGTATAGCGTTAACAATGGCAAGGTTTGCGGCGGTTCGCACTGCGTTAAGCTTATCGGAAAAAGAAACTATTTCCCTGGTTCAAGAGTTATTTACTTTACCACATCCCGAGGTTACCTTTGACGGAAAGGTGATATTTGTAGAAATTTCACAAAGTCAGTTATTCGAAGCATTTAACAAACACAGAAGATAAATCTATGCCATACATTCCGATAGGATTAAAGAATTTATTAATTATCATGGCCTTGATTGGGCTGGCACAAGTTGCCCTACCCAGAGTGGGAATTGATAGTTTTTTCATGTATTTGTTTTATCCTGACAGCCCATGGTTTAGGCCTTGGCAGTTAATAACCCATATATTTTGTCACGGAAGTATTTCTCATTTTCTTTTCAATGGAATTGCATTATTTTCATTTGGTGCGATTGTAGAAATGCGATTAGGGACTCAGCGATTCTTAATGTTATTTTTCCTCAGTGCCATAGGTGCTGTTGCACTGCATTTTGGAAATATAGCTTGGCAATTGTATGAACAAGCAGGTACGATCATGCCCAATCATACGATTCCTGGAATTTCAGTACCCTATGGACCTATGGTGGGTGCAAGCGGTGCAGTATATGGTGTTATGGTTGCGTTTGCCATGTTATACCCAAACGAATCGTTGTTGTTTTTGTTTATACCTTATCCCATAAAGGCAAAATATTTAGTTTCTGCAATGATAGGATTAGATTTATTGCTTGCATTGGGTCAGATTGAAGGAGACATCGTTGCTCATTATGCCCATTTAGGAGGTGCCCTGGTAGGTTTGCTTTTTACCTTCTTGTGGAAACGAAGATTATTTATTTAATGCCATTTTTAGGTCGAAGCTCAGAACCAAGAATCAAGAAATACAACCTTCATGGACGTTCGAAATTTTAAATTTTGGGATAATCAACGGGGAGCTATTGGTAATTTGGTAGTCATTTTCATTGCGGTTTGGTTATTGAGTTTAATACCAATTATTGATCGTTTTTTGCACGTGTATTTTGCTTTTCATCCATTACCCCATGGTATTGTTAAACCTTGGGGATTTGTTACCTATATGTTTGTCCATCAAGGATTTTTCCATATGCTTTCCAATGCATTATGGTTGTATTTTATTGGGATTATTTTGCAGGATTTAGTAGGCGATAAACTCTTATTGAAGCTGTTTTTTTGGGGTGGATTTTTCGGATCTATTTTTTTTCAACTGTTTTACACTTTTTGGTTAGGTCCGGAATCTAGGCTGGCATTTGGAGGTTTGATTGGTGCCTCTGGCGGGGTATCGGCTGTGGTGATTGGAACGGCTATTTTTTCTCCTTTTTACCGTGTATTTCTTTTCGGAATTTTTGAAGTTGAGTTGCGTTGGATTGCCATTGCTAAGGTGGTATTAGACATTGCAGGAGCCATGGGAGATGTGAATCAGGGAGGTTTTATTTGTCATTTAGGAGGTATTATATTTTCGGTAATTTATGTGTATGGGTACCTCAAAGGAAACATGCCCGGTTGGATGGATGAGATGTTTTTATCCATAGAAAATGTATTTGGAAAAGGCAATCGAAAAAGTAAGTCGATTTTAGCTATGTCATCGGCAAGAAATGCTCGAAATTCTGGTAAATCCGGTCAGTCAGATAAGTCATCATCCGATTTTTTGCGTACATCAGGTAATTCTAGTTTTGGGAATTCTTCAAGGCATGGGGGAGTGAAAAATACTGAAAAAAGCAATTCAGCCAAGGGATTTACAAATGAAGAAGAAGTAAATCAAATATTAGATAAAATCGCTCAGGTTGGGTATCAAAATTTAACCGATAAGGAGCGAGAGGTGCTTTTCAAAGCCAGCAAGGAATAGTAGAATTGCTGACGGGAATTGATTCTTTTAGAAAAAAAATACATCTTTGAATTATGCGGCGCATCCTCAATTGGATAATCTTTCCATTAACCTTGGTGGTGGCCGTTTTATTATTTGTTTCTGGACAATCACCCCTGATAAGTCCGCAATCGTCTACATGGATTGCTTTGTTGGGTCTTGGATTTCCCATTCTAATTCTATTGAATTTTTTCATTTTAGTGTATTGGTTGATTCAATTAAAGTGGCGAACCTTAATTCCGTTAGCAGTATTGTTGTTGAATTTAGGTCAAGCTTCATTGTACGTGCAATTCAACGAAAATTCCTCAGAGGATGGAAGTTTCAACCTTGCGATAGATAGCACTGAAAAAGTGGTGTCTTTGAAGGTTTTAACATATAACACTGGCTTGTTTGGGTATTTTCAAGATCATTGGGATTTGGATGATGTTTGTAATCGATTATTAAAAGAAAACGCCGATGTAATTTGTTTGCAGGAAGTGTATTCCAAAGTGGGTTCTATGGCGGTTTTAGAGCAAACGTTGCGAAAAAAGTTGAATTTCAATTACGGGCAGTATCATTTATTAAGTCCAAAACGACCTTATGGGATGATTATTCTTTCTAAATATCCCATTAAAAAATGGATGCCCGTAAGGTTTTCAGGTAGAACCGGGAATACTGCAATGTGGGCAGATATTCAAGTGAGCAAAAGCATTGGAGATATGAATTTCAAGCAAAAATTTAGGATATATAATGTTCATTTACAATCGTTTAAATTTGGGAAAGAGGATTATTCTTATATAGAGAATCAAGGGCAGAATGACGATGGCAAATTGGATTTGGATGGTTCAAAGGGAATCATTCATCGATTAAGAAAAGGGTACGAAGTTCGTGCAACCCAAGTTAGTAGATTGTTGGATGAGTTTGAGAAAACAGAGTCTCCTAAAATTGTGTGCGGGGACATGAATGATGTACCGGTAAGTTATAGTTATAGGCAGTTATCGAAAGGGATGAAGGATGCCTTTGTAGAGGCCGGTTTTGGGTTAGAAACCACCTACAAAGGTCCATTCCCCAGTTTTCGAATTGATTATTTATTTTGTGATGGCTCCTTAGCGGTTAGTCAATACGCAAGTTGGTCTGATGTGCCATCGGATCACAAGTTGGTAGGAGCTACGTTTCGTTGGGTTTTTGATCGCTAGGGGCTTAATAGATTGAAATTATTGATAAGCAACGGGTTTTTTTGATAAAAATGGTGTTGCGTAACGGTTAAGTTAATTAAAGGTATTGGCTTAGGTTGTATATTTGTAGTTTGTAATTATGCCGTACTTTTTCACTTCCGAATCAGTATCCGAAGGTCATCCGGATAAAGTAGCCGATCAGATTTCTGACGCGTTGATAGATAATTTCTTGGCTTATGATCCAAGCAGTAAAGTTGCTTGTGAGACGTTGGTTACAACCGGTCAGGTAGTATTGGCTGGGGAGGTAAAATCCCAAGCGTACTTGGATGTTCAAAAAATCACTCGTTCGGTTATTGCCAAAATTGGATACACCAAGAGTGAGTACATGTTTGATGCTAATAGTTGTGGAATTTTGTCCGCTATTCACGAGCAGTCTCCAGATATCAATCAGGGGGTAGAGCGCAAGAATCCTGAGGATCAAGGTGCCGGCGACCAAGGAATGATGTTCGGTTTTGCAACAAACGAAACCGAGAATTATATGCCTTTGCCGTTGATGTTGGCACACATGTTATTGGAAGAATTAGCCGCAATGCGCAGAGAAGGCACTCAGATTCCTTATTTGAGACCCGATGCCAAGAGCCAGGTAACCATACAGTATTCAGACGATCATAAGCCGATGAATATTGATACCATCGTAATTTCTACGCAGCACGATGATTTTGAAAAAGCCAGCGATAGCAGCGATTCTGCTCAATTGGCAGCCGATGATAAAATGTTGGCGAAAATCAAATCAGATATTATTGACTTGTTGATTCCTCGAGTGAAAGCAAAATTACCTGCATCACAGCAGGCTTTGTTTAACGCGGATGTGAAATACCATATTAACCCAACCGGCAAATTTGTTATTGGTGGACCTCACGGAGATACAGGGTTAACAGGTAGAAAAATCATCGTAGATACATACGGTGGTAAAGGTGCTCATGGTGGAGGTGCTTTCAGCGGTAAAGATCCCAGTAAAGTAGATAGAAGTGCAGCCTATGCAACCAGACATATAGCAAAAAATATGGTAGCTGCTGGGTTGTGCGATCAAGTTTTGGTACAGGTTTCTTATGCAATTGGTGTTGCAGAACCTGTAGGTCTTTTTGTTGATACCTATGGAACAGCGAAAGTAGGATTAACTGATGGTGCAATTGCGGATAAAATCAAGGCAATTCCTCAATTAAGTTTGAAACCATACCATATCGAACAACGATTTGCACTTCGTACCCCAATCTATTTGGAAACGGCTGCATACGGACATATGGGAAGACCCTGCGAAACGGTTACCAAAACATTTAATGCAGGAAGCGGTGAACCTAAGTCTGTAACGGTTAAGTTGTTCCCTTGGGAAGAATTGAATGCAGTGGACGTATTGAAAAAAGAGTTCGGTTTATAATTAAGGATAGTAGTTTATGTGTGGAATCGTTGCCTATATTGGTAAAAAAGAAGCTTATCCCATTGTTGTAAAAGGATTGAAGCGATTAGAGTATCGCGGGTACGATAGTGCTGGTGTTGCTTTATTGAATGGCGACATGCGTGTGTACAAGAAAAAGGGAAAAGTTTCGGATCTAGAAGCTCATATTGGCAACGCAGATGTTTCTGGAAGTATTGGTATGGGCCATACTCGTTGGGCAACTCATGGTGAACCTAACGATAAAAATTCACATCCACATTTATCCAATAGCGGTGATTTGGCCATCATTCATAACGGAATCATCGAAAACTATGCAACGTTAAAAGAAGGTTTGAAACAACGAGGACACTCCTTCACCAGCGATACCGATACGGAAGTTTTGGCTCATTTGATCGAAGACGTGATGGAAAATACAGGTTTGCCTTTGGCGGATGCTGTACGGTCGTCTTTGAAACAAGTGGTGGGTGCGTATGCGATAGTTATTGTAAGTAAAAATCATCCGGAGCACGTAATTGCTGCCCGTAAGGGTAGTCCGTTGGTGGTTGGATTAGGCAAGGAACGCGGAGAGTTTATTTTCGCTTCGGACGCTACTCCGATCATCGAATACACAAACAAGGTTATTTATTTAAAAGACGGCGAAATTGCGATTGTAGACAACCAGGAGTTGATTATCAAAAGCATTGAAAACGTTGTTCAAGTGCCTTATGTTCAAGAGTTGGAATTAAACTTGGAGCAATTGGAAAAAGGCGGTTATCCGCATTTTATGCTCAAGGAAATCTACGAACAGCCTAAGTCGATTTTTGATAGTTATCGGGGTCGATTTGATGCGCAAACCGGCGAAATTATCATGCGTTCCATGGAAGAATACGCCGATCGATTAAAAGAAATCAAACGATTGATTTTGATAGGGTGCGGAACTAGTTGGCATGCCGGTTTGGTGGGCGAATATTTATTCGAAGATTTGGCGAGAGTGCCGGTTGAAGTTGAATATGCTTCCGAGTTTCGATATAGAAATCCGGTAATTTATGGCGATGATTTAATTATTGCTGTGAGTCAGAGCGGTGAAACAGCCGACTCATTGGCAGCAATGGAATTGGCCAAGCGCAAAGGTGCGTCTGTTTTTGGAGTATGTAATGTGGTAGGTAGCAGCATTCCTCGTTTAAGTGATGCGGGTGCTTACACCCATGCTGGACCCGAAATCGGTGTAGCTAGTACGAAGGCGTTTACAGCACAAGTAACCGTTTTGGCTCTAATGGCGATTGGGATGGCCAAATTGCGAGGTACTATGTCGTTGAAACAAATTACCGAGTTCATGAGCGAATTGGAGGCAATCCCTGCCAAAGTGGAAAAAGCGTTGTTACTTAACGACTCTATTGTAGAATTATCTGAGAAGTATAAGGATGCCAAGAACTTCTTGTATTTAGGAAGAGGATATAATTTCCCGGTTGCCTTAGAAGGTGCATTGAAGTTAAAAGAAATTAGTTACATCCATGCTGAAGGTTATCCGGCGGCAGAGATGAAACATGGTCCTATTGCATTAATCGATGAAGAAATGCCGGTGGTGGTTATCGCAACGGCAAGTGAACACTATGAAAAGGTGGTAAGCAATATTCAAGAAGTTAAAGCTAGAAAGGGTAAAGTTATAGCTTTGGTAACTGAAGGGAATAGAAGTTTGGATTCGTTGGTGGATCATGTGATCGAGGTACCTGAAACTATTGAAGCGCTGAGTCCACTATTAAATACAATTCCGTTGCAATTACTGAGTTATCATATTGCTGTAATGCGTGGTTGCAATGTGGATCAACCACGGAACTTGGCAAAGAGCGTAACGGTGGAGTAGTGCCGAACGTACAGTCTCTGGTACGCCAGTGTTTTCAAGGGTTTGAGACTCTTTTGGTGAGTTAGCTCCTCGCTATACAATTGTTTTTTACCAATGTATTTGGCCGCTATTTTTTCTTTTCTTTCGCGAGCGAAATTTTGTAATTATCGGGGTTCCCAGTCATCTTAATACTTACAAATTTTACCTTTTTAGTTGGATCAACCGTTGCGATTTCATCCACTTGATCTTTGCTAATTTCTCCAGATTTTTTACTGAACAATTTATTCATTCCTTCTGAAGTTATCAGCTTGATGGGAACGCGTAGATAGTACTCAAAGTTGAAATCCATATCTTGTTTTCCTGATAATTCGATAAATCCAAGCGATGAGTTAATTAGCATCTTGGGAACCGACATAATTCCTTTGGTAATATCGATGTGATTGGATAAAGTATCGAATAGAACTTTGTATAGATTTTTATCTTTAAAAAAATCGGCTAAATACAACATGGGCCCATAATTTTCTAACCTGCCCTTTGCAACTTCTACATCCATGTGGATTTCAGAATCGTCAATAATTGGGGTTAAATCGGCATGCATATGGATTTGTCCATACAGTCTACCCGTTAGCTTACCATGCAGTTGTTCAGAAACCAGGTGATCTTGTCCAAAATTCTCAAACTTGAACATCAGTTGGTCTAAATCTACGTTTCGCATTCGGATATTAGGATTGAGGTAGAGTTTCTTTTTATTGGAACCATCTAAGTCACCCCGAATAAACATGTTCCCACCGGCAGCGATTAAACTCATAGTATCAATAATCAAATGATGATTTTTCTGGGTGCGAAACTGAGTATAAAAATTATCTAAGAGTATTCGGTGGTATTTTAAGTGTGTAACATTGAGTTGAAAATCCATATTAGGGAACGGGATTTCAAACACATTAAATCCGGCTTCATGGTTTACCGTTTTTGTATTTGGATTTACCGGTGGCGGATTGTAGTTAAATAACTCATCAAAATCGAGTTGAGGGGAGCTGATGGTTAATGAGTTTTTATGTTTTTTGTTCTTTTCATCAGTACCAAGATAATAGGTCATGTTAGCTGCAAATGAGGATTTCCCAATTTTACCAGTGAATTTTTCGACCGTGAGATTATTCTTTTCTATATGAAAACGACCTGCGAATTTTTCAAATCTAAGGGGATGAACTTTCATGCTCGCTTCTAGTTGATCCAAGTATATATCGGCCGATTGTAATCCGTTATTAAAATGTAGATAGGTAAACCCATGCAGACGGAATTTTTTAAATTCCTCATGTCTATAGTCTTCAGGGACATAATTTTCACCACCATACGCGAATAAATCTTCCAATTGCAAAAGCCGGGAATCCAATGCAAATTCAATTTTAGTATCTCCTAGCGGTTTTTCTTTGAGCCATAAGTCGTAATTAAAGAGTTTACCAGAAAAGTGAAAATCGCTTTTATCAATGTCACCTTTAAAATCGATAATTCTGAAATCGCGTTCATCAATAATAACATCCGCATGGAAGTCGTGAAGTGTATGCGGATAATGTTTCATTTTGGCATAGAGATCTTCAATGAAAAACTCACCGATGGGCAAGTTGGGAGATTCTAATATGGCTTTGGCAGAACATTTTAAAGCCAGTTTTGTACGGAAATTCTGAATTTGTTCGTTTACAGGTTTATTGCCTACTGCACCTGTATTGGTTAATTCATAGATATCTAAATAATCTGATTTTATTGCAAGTTCTGTGGTGACAATTTTCTCCGTGTGGTGCAATATCGCAGGTAAATCACTGATTATTCCTTGGATGGAAATATCGGATTTTCCTGCTTTTAAATTGAAATATTCCAATTTGGCGATATTCCCTTTCACGGTACTGCTGATGTCAAGATCTTGAACCGCCACGTGGTATTTTGGAGATGAAAAACTAAGGTCTTTTACCAACAGTTCGGTAAAATATGATTCGTTTAATTTTTCTATGCTGCGCTCAGGATGCTCAATATCAATGATATCCCTGAAATTCATGGTGAGTTTCACACTGCCTTTAAGATTTTTCAATGTCTCCAAGTTGAGGAATTTGGCCAAGAAATCCAGTTGAAAATCAGAGACCAACTTCAGGTTGATTTCCGGTGAATCAAAATTTTTAACTAAAATATTGCCGTTAAATATTCCCGCTTCAGGACGCGCACCAAAATCCGAAATGGAGAATTCCGAGGTTGAGGCGTTGTGAGCGTTTCCATTTGTGAAATGTCCTTTAAATTGCAGTTTGTCTAGCTTTTTTTGATTGATGGTATTGGTGAAATACGCTTCGGAGCATCCAAAGTTGGCATCAATTTTAGGGGTATGACCATTGATCGACTTTCCCTTAACGGTACAATCGAAGTATACTTTTCCTTGATTATCGTATTTTTTTAATGCAGGAGCTAATTCTTTGGGAGCAAAAGCAATAAATAAATCGAAATTGGGCTTAGCCCCTTCAAATTTCAGGTCAACATTCATGTCATCATCGAAATCAATATTGCCTTTCATTTTAAAAAGTGCATCTTCTAAATAAATTTCAGAAGGCTCTAACTGCAGAATTTGTGTGGCATGAGCAAAACTCAATTTGGTGTCGATATCAAGGTTTTTATTCTTTATAAGGGTTGTATCCCCGTTTTTAATAACGGTTATTAAGAATTTAGAATCAAGTGAGAAGAGAGTTTGATCATCGTTGGTTTTAAATTTTGATTTCGCTTTGCTGATTGCTACATCAAGGAGTATCCTATTGCTTTCGTTAAGCTTTGTAATGTCAACGTTCTGAAGGTCAATTCGCCTTAAGTCGATATGCATTGTTTCCGCTGAAACTTCGGTTTTTTTATTAGTAGCAAGTGCTTTAACTATATTGAACTCACCTGCAGTATCTTGAACAATATGGACGTATCCATCTTTGATTTTTATATAATTTACATCGAATTTTCCACTGATAAGAGACCATAAGTTAAAGCCCAAGTAGAAATCTTTCACGTCCAATATTGGATTGGTAGACTTTATTTTATCGGGATAAATTTTTACGTCTTTTAAATCGATGGAGATGTGAGGAAAGTTAGCAAACGGCGAGATTTGAATTTTGTTTAGGGTGATTTTTCCTACAAAATCCTTATTTAATTCTGTAATTAAATCATCAGTTATAGTATCTTCTTTCAAAAATAACAGGGTAGTAACTACTGAAAATAGCAGTACCGGCATTGCGATTACTCCAATGATTACTTTTTTTAATTTCGGTTTCAACACAGTATTTTGGAAGATATATAGGATGCGAAATTATTATAAAAAGAAGTCATTGGGTGATGATTAGTGTTTATTTTCATTTAATATGGCCCAATAGAAATCAAGGGGATGAATGGAATTTTTTTAGGGAAAAAGTCAACATCGAGAATGAATAGTTCCCATAACCATAGTGTGGAGATTAGGGTTTCCATGTATCATTGTATTATGCTAAAACAGGTATTCAAGGGGATATTGTTGTTGCCTATATTTTTGATTTTTCACGCTTGCGAGAAGCCAGAAACACCCAATAATAATCAGAATCCCACCGATTCAACGGTAAAATTAGAATTAGGACCACCGGTTGAAACTAGAACAACCGTGACAAAATATTCGCCGGCCTTTTTAGGTCAAACAAGAGTTGGTGGTTTAAAATCTCAAACCCCATTTTCTTTTGAAGTTATAAATAACACCTTGACAGAGCCCTGGGGGATTGGAGCATTGCCCAATGGAAAGTTAATTATCACTCAACAGAATGGTGTTATGCGGGTTTCAACGGTTGATGGAGTACTAGGGCCCAACATTGCCAATGTTCCGGCGGTTCAATTTGCAGGACAAGGTGGACTTTTAGGGATTTGTGTTGACCCTGATTTTCAAACTAATAGAATGGTGTATTGGGCGTTTACTGAGAGTGTAAGCGGGGGGAGTATAACATCC
>JACCDM010856665.1_pt1 | contig 11675 bp, 7 predicted proteins | sample 7445851 | NCBI WGS metagenome assembly JACCDM01 (sample SAMN15323438, study PRJNA562643) | freshwater metagenome | isolation source: river surface water | place: USA:Blue River Watershed | collected 2017-08-16
CATCGATATCAGACCCACCCAGCCCAGCGCGCCCGAGTGCACATGGCCCACGGTCCAGTCGGTGTAATGCGAGAGTGCATTCACGGTTTTGCTCGACATCATCGGACCTTCGAAGGTCGACATGCCGTAGAAGGACAACGAGACCACCAGAAATTTCAGGATGGGGTCATTGCGCAGTTTGTGCCATGCGCCCGAGAGCGTCATGATGCCGTTGATCATGCCGCCCCAACTCGGCGCCAGCAGGATCAGTGAAAACACCATGCCCAGCGACTGCGCCCAATCAGGCAACGCGGTGTAATGCAGATGATGCGGGCCGGCCCACATGTAGGTGAAGATTAGCGCCCAGAAATGCACGATAGACAGGCGATACGAGAACACCGGACGCTCGGCCTGCTTGGGAATGAAGTAGTACATCATGCCGAGGAAGCCGGCAGTCAGAAAAAAGCCAACTGCATTGTGGCCGTACCACCACTGAATCATCGCATCCTGCACGCCGGTATAGGCCGAGTAGGATTTGGTCAGGGTGGCGGGCATCGCTGCCGAGTTCACGATATGCAGAATGGCGACGGTCAGAATGAAAGCACCATAAAACCAATTTGCGACATAGATGTGGGATGTTTTGCGTTTCCACAGCGTGCCGAAGAACACCACTGCATACGACACCCAGACCAGTGCGATCAGGATATCGATGGGCCATTCGAGTTCGGCATATTCCTTGCCGGAGGTCATACCCAAAGGCAGCGTGATCGCCGCAGCAACAATGACCAGCTGCCAACCCCAGAAGGTGAACGAAGCCAGTGCATCGGAAAACAACCTGACCTGACAGGTACGCTGCACCACGTAGTAGGACGTGGCAAACAAGGCTGATCCGCCGAAGGCAAAGATCACCGCATTGGTATGCAATGGTCTCAGGCGACCATACGTCAGCCAGGCGGTATCAAAATTCAGCGCAGGAAACGCCAGCTGGGCGGCGATGATCACCCCCACCAGCATGCCCACCACGCCCCACACTACGGTCGCGATCGCGAACTGCCTGACCACGCGGTAGTTGTAGTTGAGTGCTGTGTCCACAAAAACTCCCCTTGGTTTACGACGAAGATAGCGTCAGGGTACGTTTCAGGTAGGCAAATTTCCTTGACTTGAGTCAAATTTGACCAGATGGTTCACCGAGTGAAAACAGGCTCATCGAGGGATGACAGGGCTTTACCGGGCAGTCACTTGTCACACTGCCGGGTCTAAGCCAACAGAAGCTTACAGACCATTGAAATGAAGGTGCACATCGCAGGCAGCTCAGTCTTGCTTGTCTGCCTTCTCGGAAGGTCGATCATCATCCTGCAGAATCCGCATGCCAGGGCCATCGAGATCATCAAACTGTCCACCATCCATCGCACGAAAAAAAATCCACAGCGCGATAAATACGATGATGACCGACAGCGGTATCAGCAAGTAGAGCGATTCCATCAATGTACCTTTCGCATGGCAGGCGAAACGCGTTCAAGCCGCAACGCATTGACAACGACGAACGCAGAACTGAGCGACATGCCCAATCCGGCCATCCACGGTGTCAGCAATCCAAACGCAGCCGCCGGAATGGCCAGCAGATTGTAAAGCGTTGCCCAGGCGAGGTTCTGTCGTATCACGCGCATGCAAGCTGCTGCTGCGTTGGCGGCATCCAGCAACAAGGACAACTGCGCATGAATCAATACAGCATCTGCGTGCGACTGCGCGATTGCTGCACCTGATCCCATTGCAAACGAGACATCCGCACCGCGCAACACGGCAGCATCATTCATGCCGTCGCCCACCATCACCACCACCGCGCCTTGCTGCTGCAATTGCTGAACATAGGCGAGCTTTTGATCGGGCAGCATGCAGCCATGCGTCTCATCCATGTGCAGAGCAGCGGCCACCTGTTCAACAATGGCGGGTGAATCGCCAGAGAGTAGAACCACACGACGCCCCTGCGATCGAAAATGGCTCACCACCTCCAATGCATTGGGCTTCAACGCATCGCTAAACGCAAAACGGGCGAGCCAGCCTGAACGACTGCCGAGATAAACATAGCTGACGCCGGACATTTCATCGGCCAACATCTGGCGATTGGCACTACCGGAGATTTCAGCAACGAACCCTGCCGTACCCAATCGATAAAGCTGATCATCCAGTCGCGCTTCCAAACCCTGTCCTGCAGCGTGCGTGACACGATCAATCTCTATCGCAGTAGCAGATTCAGTGTGAGCAACGGAGATAATTGCCTGCGCCAATGGATGCGCGCTACCCGCTTCCATCGCGGCCGCTATGCCGATAACCGTATCGCGCTGCAAGCTGCCCAACAAGGCAAGTGACTGCAGCTGCGGCCGGCCTTCAGTCAAGGTACCGGTTTTATCGAAGACCACGTGCGTGGCGCGATGCAGGGTTTCCAGCACATGCGGCTGCATCACCAGCACACCCTGACGCAGCAAGCGATCAGTCGCCGCCGCCAGCGCTGAGGGAGTTGCCAGCGACAACGCGCAAGGACAAGAGACCACCAGCACTGCAATCGCAATCGGCCATGCGCGCGAGACATCATGCGAAAGCCAGAACAACAAAACACCCGCGGCAAGCACCAGCAGCGCGGCCACAAACCAGGCAGCGACCTTGTCTGCCCAATGTGCGATCGCAGGTTTACCTTGTCCTGCGCGCTCGATCATGCGAATCAGTGCCGCCAGCGTGCTCTCTTTTGCAACGCGCTCGACGCGCAGGATAACGGGCTGGCGCATGTTGACAGCACCACCCACGACCTGCTCACCCATGCGACGGACCTGAGGCTGACTCTCACCCGTCAGCAGCGACATATCCAGTGCAGTGTCACCCTCGATGATCACACTATCGGCCGCAATCGGATCGCCGGGCTTGGCGATAATCACATCACCAGCGCGTAACTGCGCTGCCGGTACCCGGCTTGCTTCGCGACTGTTCGGAAAATCTCTCAGCAGCCATGCAGCATCAGGCAGCGCATGCTGCATGGTTTCGAGTGACGCCGCTGCACGGCGACGCGCCACCAACTCTATATAACGACTGGCGAGCAGCAAAAAAATGAACATGGTCACCGAATCGAAATACACCTCGCCTTCGCCCGTCACCGTCGACCAGACACTGCCTGCGAAAGCAGCCGCAATACCCAAGGCGACCGGCACGTCCATACCTGCCACCTTGCGACTAAGATCAGCCCATGCCCCCTGAAAAAAAGGCTGTGCCGAATAAAAAACGGCAGGCAGCGTCAGTACCAGACTGGCCCAGCGCATCAGCTGCACCATATCGGTCTCGATGCTGCCCGCTTCGGCAAAGTACACCGGCACTGCATACATCATGACCTGCATCATCGACAGACCAGCCACAAACAAACGCTTGAACATCTGCCGCGCATTCTTGCGCAGCATCTCGCCGTGCTGAATGGGATCAAAGGGATAGGCGACATAACCCACTTCGCGCACTGCTTCAAGGATGTCACTGGGCTTGCAATGCGTCGCATCCCAGCTCACCTGCAGCTTTTCTGTCGCGACATTCAAATGCGCAAACTGCACACCCGGCACCTGCGACAGACGCTTTTCAATCAGCCACACACAAGCGGCACAACGTATGCCTTCGACGGAAAGCGTCGCCTCTGCGTTACCGTTCTCGCCCTGAAATTGCGAAGCCAGCTCGGGCGCATCGTACAAACCCAGTGCATCGGGCACAATCGCAGCTGCACCCTCGGGTAAACTCTGACGTGTCCGGTAGTAGTCAGTCAGGTCGTTATCAACAATGGCTTGCGCCACCGCTTCGCAACCCGGACAGCACATGGGCTGCGCCACGGCTTCAATGAACACTGACCATTTACTGCCTGCAGGGACTGGCAAGCCGCAATGAAAGCAGGTCTGCATAACGGTCTGCATAAGGGTCGTCATCGGACCACCGCCGGCGTCATGCACACGGCATCCAGCCAGTCATGCGAGAGGCCTGTTGCGGCGCGAAACAAACCCAGCAACCCAAACATCAGCACCAGCAGACCTGCCAGACGTCGAACGGCTGTCTTCTGCAGGAACACCTGTATGGAAGTCCCGAGTACACCGATGATGAACAGCAAAGGCAGCGTACCCAGACCGAAGGCCAGCATGACCATCGCCCCCTGCGTGGCAGAACCGGTCAGCAATGCGGTCATCAAAACACTGTAGACCATGCCACACGGTACCCAGCCCCACAATCCACCGAGCGCCATCGCCTGCCACATATGCGTCACCGGCAGCAGCCTGCGTATCAGCGGCTGGATGCGACGCCATAAAAACTGCGCGATAGCCTCGACACGACTGAGCCCATGCCATACATTCATCAGGGTCAGACCCAGCGCCACCAGCATCAGGTTCGCCAGCCAGTAAGCCGCCGTCTGCAACGCGACAAGATCGAGCAGCGCAGGCACACTACCCAGCAAACCCGCAAATACACCCGCGAGCATATAGCTGCCTATGCGACCAGCATTAAAAGCGAGCACGCGCGGACCACCATCAGCAATGATGCTAAAACGGTGGCTCTGGGTAGCAATAGCGACGGGAAATGCCCGGTGGCGCGGCGTTGCGACGGAAAACGCACTGACGATGCCACCGCACATGCCCACACAATGCACACCACCCAGAAGACCCACCAGAAAAATCGGCAGGAGTGAAAGCGTCGTCAACGGGCGAAATTAAACTGGAAATTTATACGGTACGGGAATAGCGTTGCGGCTCTGATTGTAACCGCCGTGCTTCCTGCAGATGGCGGTCGAAGACCATGCAGATATTCCGGATGAGCAGCCGTCCCTTCAGACTGACCGTGATCCAGTCATCGTCCATGGTAAGCAGACCCAGCTCGGCGAGTTCATGGAGTTGCTCGAGCTCTTGCGCGAAATAAGCAGGAAAGCTGATCGGATAAGCCTGTTCCAATGAACGCAGCGATAGCTCGAAATTACACATAAACATCTGAATGATGAAGCGTCGCAGTACATCATCCATGGATAACTTGTAACCCCGCGCGACCGGCAGCTCGCCCTGATCAAGACGGTCATAGTAGTCATCGAGCGTTTTGACATTCTGGCTGTAACACATCCCCACCGAACCAATCGACGACACGCCGCAGGCAACAAGATCGGCATCAGCATGCGTGGAATAACCCTGAAAATTTCGATGCAAGCGTCCCTGCCGCTGCGCGATCGCCAGCTCATCATCGGGCTTGGCAAAATGGTCCATGCCGATGTAGATATAGCCGGCATCATTGAGACGCTGAATGCACAGGGCCAGCATCTCCAGCTTGGTATCCGAACTCGGCAATTCGGCTTCATGAATGCGGCGCTGTGGCTTGAACAGGTGGGGCAAATGCGCGTAGTGATACACGGCGATGCGGTCGGGACTGGCGGCGATCACCTTGGTCAGCGTCTCGCCCATGGACTGCACCGTCTGTCTGGGCAAGCCGTAAATCAGATCGATACTGATCGACCGGAAGCGCGCCTCGCGTGCAGCGCGAATCACCGCCAGCGTCTGCGCTTCAGGCTGCAGACGGTTGACCGCCTTCTGCACATCGGGATCGAAATCTTGCACACCCAGACTGATGCGATTGAATCCGAACTGCCGCAGTTTGTGTACACGATCCGGTGAGACACTGCGCGGGTCGACTTCGATCGAATACTCCCCAGTCTCGTCATCGGCAAACACAAACCATCGCCGCAGATGCTGCATCAGATCATCCATTTGCGCATCGGACAAATAAGTGGGTGTACCACCACCGAAATGCAGCTGCTCGACCTGATTGCAATCTGAGAACAGCTTACCCTGCATTGTCACTTCGCGCTTCAGATAGTCGAGATAGGTGGCGGCTTTCTCGCGATTCTTGGTGACGATCTTGTTGCATCCGCAGTAGTAGCAGACCGTGTCACAAAAGGGAATATGAAGATAGAGCGATAACGGGTAGCGACCGCCCCGTGAACGCGCCTGGATGACCGCCTGAAGATAATCGCGATAGCCAAAGCTGTCGCTGAATCGATCCGCCGTCGGATAGGACGTGTAACGTGGCCCGGACTGCGTGAGCCGGCTGATCAGGTCAGCGTCAAACTCGACATGCTGCAAGTGATGTGGGGCCAGGGTAGAAACCATCATTGTCTTTGCTCCGTGCTTCTCGCCTCTGGACTGGGCGAGTTTCAGGCGATTCGGAGTCTACGGACGCAGCCCTGTAATTACCTTGACCTAAGTCAAAATTGACCTGACGCATAGCGTGCAGGTAATGTCAGCACAGGGACAATCTCAGCTCGACAGTGCCGGTCCCGGGCTGACTGCGGATTTCAAAGCCTAGATTTTTTGTTAATTCGATCACTGCATGGTTGTCGCTGAGTGCCTCGCCGACGATCATCTGCGTGCCTCGCTGGCGAAAATATGCAATCAGCTTGGTCATCAGCATCTGACCCAGCCCCAGACCTTTGAGGTCGGAGCGAATGATGATGGCAAATTCAGCATTGATATTGTCCGGATCCGCCACTGCGCGCACCACACCCAATGTTTCATCGCTGCCATCGTCACAAGATCGGACGGCGACAAAGGCCATCTCGCGGTCGTAATCAATTTGTGTCATGCGGGCCAGCTGCGAAGGCTGCAGTTCGCGCATATGCATGAACATGCGAAAGCGTACATCGACAGGATCGAGCGCGCTGAAGAAGCGCAGATGCGCCTCGCCATCCTCCGGCCTGATCGGTCGCAACGTCAACGTACTGCCACGCCACTGCACGACCTCTTCCAGCGCCTGCGGATAGGGACGAATCGCGAGACGATCATGCGGGTGACGCAGCTGCAATGGCTTGAGCAGCACACGCGCATCCAATGCGATCACGCCACTGGCATCGGCCAGCAGCGGGTTGATATCCAGCTCGGCGATCTCAGGCAGTTCAGCGGCCAGATGGGCAACCTGAATCAGCACCTGACTGATTGCATTCATGTCTGCTGCGGGTCGGTTCCGATAGCCTGCCAGCAGTTTCGACACGCGGGTACGCATTATCGTGTCGCGCGCCAGCACATCGTTCAGTGGCGGTAGTGCAAGCGCATGATCCTGCAGCACCTCGACAGCAATACCACCCTGACCGAACAGAAGCACCGGACCAAAAATCGGATCGGACGTGATACCAACGATGAGCTCTTGTGCATCGGGCCGTCGTATCATGGCTTGCACTGAAAAGCCGTTTAGCTTTGCATCGGGTCGCAGTAACGCGAGTCGTTGTTGCATCGCTCTTGCCGCCTCTTTTACTGCCACGACAGATGCCAGATCCAGCGCAACGCCACCGACTTCGGTCTTGTGCGAGATATCCGGAGACAAGAGCTTCACAGCCACCGGAAATCCTATGGCTTGTGCCAGCACTGCGGCCTCTTCAGGTGAATGTGCAACACGTGTTTCTGCAATCGGTATGTGACAAGCTTGCATCAGCATCTTCGCTTCAGGCTCGGTCAGCATCATCCGACCTTCGGCCAGCGCACGATCAATCACAGCGCGCGCGGCTGCCAAATCCAGGTCATCGGTGGGCGTGCCAGCCGATGGCACTTGCATCAGCAAACGCTGGTTGCGCCGGTACTCCACGACTTGCATGAAACCTTGCACGGCATCCTCGGGAGTACCAAAGTGCGGCAAGCCCGCCTGCGAAAATATCTGACGCGCTTCACCCACGGACGCACCGCCCATCCAGCAAGCGACCACATGATGGCGGGATTGCGCTATTGCCGGCGCCAGTGCATGCGCAATATCTGCGCTGGGCACAATCGCGGTCGGCGCATGAATAAACAGTAGGGGATTCGAGGACTGATGTTCGAGCAGGATGGAAAGCGCCTGCTGGTATCGGGTAACCGGTGCATCGCCAATGATGTCAACAGGATTACCGTGCGACCAATTGGGCGGCAACACCTTGTCGAGCGCCGCCATGGTTTCTTGTGACAGTGTGGCCAGCGCCCCGCCTGAAAGCATCAAGGCATCAGTGGCCATGACACCGGGCCCACCACCGTTGGTCAGAATGATCAGCGCTTCATCGATCAATGGCCGTGCTCCCGCCAGTGTTTCAACCGCGTCAAACAAGGCCTCGGTCGTCAGCACACGCAGCAGGCCGGCGCGACGAATGGCAGCGTCATACACTGCATCATGGCCCGCCAGCGCCCCGGTGTGTGAGGCTGCGGCACGTGCACCTTCCGGTACGCGACCGGCCTTGAGGATCACGACCGGCTTGTTGCGTCCTGCTGCACGTGCGGCCGACATGAATTTGCGTGCATTGCGAATGTCTTCCAGATACAAAAGAATGGATTGTGTGTGCGGATCCGTGGCCAGATAATCAAGCACATCGCCGACATCGACATCACTCGCATCACCAAGCGAAATGAAATGCGAAAAACCGATATCGCGCGCTCTCGCCCAATCAAGCACGGCAGTCACCAGTGCGCCCGACTGGGAAACGAAGGCCACTTTGCCCGGCAATGCATCGGTTGGCGCAAAACTGGCGTTGAGTTGCAAAGTGGGTACTAGCAGACCAACACAATTCGGTCCAAGAATACGAAATACATCGGGCTTTGCTGCATCAAGCATCGCCTGCCGATACGTGCGGCCATCACCGTGATCGCCGTCCATACCCGCAGTCAAAACGACGGCAGCACGCGTTCCCCGTTGTGCCAGCTGTGTAATCAGTGCGGGTACGGTAGCAGGTGGCGTTGCGATCACAGCCAACTCGGGTGTTTGCGGCAGGCTCGCGACATCCGGATAAACCGGCCAGCCCTGCAACTGCGTGAGGCGAGGATTCACCGCCATCAGCTTGGGATCACCTTGTACTGCATAGCCTCTCGACAGATTGGTCCAGACAGTGGCGCCCACACTATGTGGACGATCACTCGCGCCGATCAACGCTACTGACTTGGGAGAAAAGAGATGATCCAGGTTACGCAGACTCATCAGGTGATTATGGTGATATCTGTGACGTTCGGGGGGTTGATTAATTGACTTGAATCAAAAATTTCGAAATCGCAGCAGCGATGAAGCTATCTGGTACTGGACGCTGGTGAGGATAAATCTTAGAGTTGAAACAAGTTATTCGTTACCTTTAAAACGCGAAGGTCTGATCTGTGTTGATCACGCAAAGCTTGGGTGATCACATACACAATGAAAGACGCTGGATCCCGGCCTGCGCCGGGATGACGTTTTAAGCGCTGATGGCCTCAAATTCGTCATCCCGGCGAAAGGGTGTAGCGGGGGTTTCAGACCGCATGCGGTCTGCCCGAGAAACAGTCATGGCGTACTCGCCATGGCGCGCCCTGCAAGGGGGGATCCAGCGTCTTTACTTTGCCAAAGTACATTTGCTTAATTAACGACTCACCCACACAGTTCGCAATAAATTTGCATCTGCAATTGGATATCCAAACTGTTTATCAGGTATCAATCCGTTCTCAAAGGTAAGTCACGATGAACTTCAAAACTCTACTTGTCCACGTCGATACATCCCGACAATCTGCCACCCGAATTGATCTGGCTGCACAAATGGCGATGACATCCGACGCTCACTTAATCGGTGTTGCGATGACCGGAATTTCCCGCATCGTCTTTCAAGACAATCTCATACGCCCGCCCGATCCGGTGCTATTGCATCATGTGGATGCATTGCGCGACCACGCGCGGCGGGCGCTGCAACAGTTTGAAGACAGGGCGCATCTGGCGGGTGTGACGTCAGTAGAATCGCGACTGGTCGATGATGATCCTGCCGCCGGCATGGGAATGCAAACACCCTATGCTGATCTCACCGTTATCGGACAATTCGATCCGGATGATCCTGTACCCGGCCTGATGTCGGATTTCCCGGCTTCAGTGCTGATGCAGAGCGCGCATCCGGTACTGATCGTGCCTTTCGCAAGCCAGAGCATCAAGCCCTTCTCGCGCGCACTGATCGCCTGGGATGCCAGCATGACCGCAACTCGCGCAGTGAGCGGCGCGTTGCCATTGCTGCAAACGGCTTCCGTGGTCGATGTGGTGGTCTTCAATGCATCGGCTCAAGACGAAGCCCATGGTGAAGTACCCGGCAGTGATCTTGCGCTTTATCTGGCGCGACATGGTGTGTCAGTGAATGTCATCAGTCGCCGCACCGACATTGATATCGGCAATGCCTTGCTGTCGCTCTGCGCTGATCAGGGATCTGATCTTCTGGTCATGGGTGGCTATGGCCACACGCGCTTTCGGGAGATTCTGCTGGGTGGCGCTACACGGACTGTGCTGGAATCAATGACGCTGCCTGTGCTGATGGCTCACTAGTGCTCGTCCTGTCATTTGGCATCCGGATCACGATAGACCAGTACCGGTATGTGCGCATGCGACAGCACTCGCTGGGTTTCGCTACCCAACAATAGTTTATCCAGACCTTTGCGCCCATGCGACGCCATCCAGATCAGATCGCAGCCGTGACTCTCGGCAGTCTTGATGATTTCTTCGTAAGGATGCACGCCACGTGTAGACAGCACTTCGCACGTGACACCTGCATCTGCGGCCATGGCCTGCAGCTTTTGCATCGCCTGTTGAGCGGTCTTGTCCTGAATCTCTTCATACGACGTCAGATCCACCATGGCGCCGGCTTCGGGCATGAGCATGAAGGGATAAAGCTGCGCGACCGAAAGGCCGACCACCGATGCCCGCGTGGCAGATGCAAACTCAAGTGCGGCTTTCGCAGATTTTTCAGATAGCGCCGAGCCATCTGTGGGAATGAGCAATTTCCGAAACATGGTGCATCCTTTCAGATCAGCCGTTTGCCTGAGACTATCAAAATCGAGAAAGGAAAAAATTGACTCGGATCAAAGCGGCCACAATGGTGGCTCATCCATCAGCGCAATCTGCTCGCGCAGTTCGAGAATGCGGTCCTGCCAGTAACGCACCGTATTAAACCAGGGGAAAGCCGCAGGGAAAGCGGGATCATCCCAGCGTCTGGCCAGCCACGCAGAGTAATGCAGCAAGCGTAAAGTCCTCAAGGCCTCAATCAGATGCAGCTCGCGCGGATTGAACTCGAAAAAATCTTCATAGCCAGCCAGTAGCGTGGCCAGCTGCGCGCTGCGCTCCTGACGCTCACCCGAGAGCAGCATCCACAAGTCCTGGACCGCAGGTCCGCTGCGACTGTCATCAAAATCGACGAAGTGAGGTCCATCATCCGTCCACAGCACATTCCCGCCATGACAATCGCCATGCAAGCGCAAGTAGCGCAGGTCTCCGGCGCGCTCATAGCAATGCCGCACGCTCTCGAGTGCCTGTGCCGTGACGCTCTGCCAGCTGTCGAGCAAATCGGGTGGGATGAAATGATGGTCCAGAAGCCAGGCACGGGGTTCATCGCCAAAGCTCAGTACATCAAGTGCAGGTCTGTGCTGATAGGCGCTATCAGCGCCCACCGCATGAATGCGCCCCATCAGACGACCCATCTGCTCCAGCGTGTCGTCACGATCCAGCTCGGGCGCGCGACCGCCTTGCCTTGGGAATACTGCGAATCGATAGCCTTCGTGAATATGCAGTGTATCGTTTGCGATGCACATTGCCGGCACGACCGGAATTTCCTGTGCATACAGTGCATCAACGAATTGATGCTCTTCGCAAATCGCAGCATCAGTCCAGCGACCGGGTCGGTAGAATTTCGCAATGACCGGTGC
>JACCDM010848302.1_pt1 | contig 11666 bp, 11 predicted proteins | sample 7445851 | NCBI WGS metagenome assembly JACCDM01 (sample SAMN15323438, study PRJNA562643) | freshwater metagenome | isolation source: river surface water | place: USA:Blue River Watershed | collected 2017-08-16
AACGGCCCACTGTCATCCCTTCTCCTCGTAGCAGTTCCTGGTAGTATTCCCCAGGAGTGATTCGGAGATCTGCTCGCTCCCAAACGGCTGAAGTAATTCCGGTAAATCCTTCCAATTTCTTTGCAATGGAAGACTTCTCTGCAGCAGTAATTCGGTTTCCCTTAAACAAGGCTGGGGCATATTCTTTTTCTACGAATTCACGTACCTGCTGTACAAAGGCAGTAAGATTGCTTCCTGGGTTGGCCACCTTTTTATGGTACCAGCTGGTCGCTGCTACCGTAGGCAAGTAAACGATGTAAGGCAAGTCCTCGTTAGGCGCAAAAAACAAGGTGCGTAGGTCAAACACTGCCGATACCATAATGACTCCATTCAAGGCATAGCCCTTGTCTAGCAAGTAATTCATCACCCCAGCATTTCGGAAGGTACCATAGCTCTCCCCCAAAATGTATTTGGGTGAATTAAGACGGCCGTGCTCCTTCAAAAACTGCATGATAAATAAGCTGGTGCTGCGGATATCCTGGTCCACACCCCAGAAATCAGCGCCTTTGGAATCGCCAATAGGCACACTCAAACCTGTTCCTACCGGATCCATCATGACCACGTCAGCCACATCCAGAATTGAAAACTCGTTATTAGTCAGTTCGTAAGGAGCAGCAGCATTGTAATTGGGATCGTCCACCACAATTCGCTTCGGACCCATAATCCCCATGTGCAACCAGTAAGAAGAGGATCCAGGACCTCCATTGTAGGCAAATACGATGGGCCGATTTTTCTCAGGATTCTCCTTAAAATAAGCCGTGTAGCCATACAGGGCGATGGGCTTATTGTTCTCGTCTTTCAATTGGAGGGTTCCAGCCTCAGCAAGAAGTGGAATCACTTTGCCATCTAAGGTGACGGTTTGCTTGGATTTTGCCACCTGCGCAGCTGGTAGAGCGGCAGCGCTACCCTCTTTTTGAGTTTGAGCCATAGCCGCTCCAGAGAGCATCAAGAGGCAGATTAGTGCTTGAATTTTCATAAGATATAGCGTGTTGGTTGAGTTGGGAATATAGATTTTTTGTATGCCTTATTGCTTGTAGATTTTACCTTCCTTCATGACGAATATGACATCCTTCATTGTTTTGATATCTTGGTCTGGATTACCCTTTACAGCAATAATATCGGCTATCTTGCCGCCCTCAAGCGTACCTAACTTATCCTCAATTCCCATCATCACTGCTGCATTGAGCGTAGCTGCTTGGATTGCTTCGAGGTTGGGCATGCCTACCTCGGTCATGTAGATAAACTCGCGGTAGTTGTCTCCATGGGGAAACACACCTGCGTCGGTTCCAAAGGCAATCTTCACTCCTTTTTTATAGGCCGTTGCAAAAGTTTGTTGGATTTGTGCACCAATACGCATGGCCTTATCGCGGACTACGGGTGGATAGTATCCTGGGATTTTGGCATATTCTGCGGCAGACATGCCTGCAGTGACTGTAGGAACTAGCCAAGTGCCTGCAGCAATCATCTCATCCATAGTTCCTTCAGTCATCAAGGTGCCGTGCTCGATGGAATGTATTCCTGCCTTCACGGCTCTTTTCATCCCCTCATCGCCATGGGCATGAGCCGCTACGTGCATGCCAAAATCCTTGGCTGTCTCCACCACTGCTTCCAATTCGTCTTGTTGAAATTGGGGAGCAGATCCATCCCGAGCCACGGAAAGTACACCGCCTGTTGCCGTTACCTTGATGACATCCGAACCGTATTTTACTGCTTGACGAACCGCCTTTCGGGCATCGTAAGGGCCATTGATAACCCCAGACTCAGGTCCTGGATCTCCCATCAAGTCACGCTTTACGCCATTGGTAGGGTCCGCATGTCCTCCTGTTGGAGCGATGGATTTTCCGGCAGTATAGATTCGAGGGCCCACCACTAAGCCGGCATTGATTGCATTCCGGAGGGCAATATTCACGCCCGTACCGCCCATATCGCGAACTGTAGTAAATCCAGCCATTAAAGTCACCTGGGCAAAAGGCAATGCCTTGTAGGCCACATCCGCTTCATTGTCTCGAAATCCATCTACGTAACGTGATGGGCTAGTTTGCTGTTCGATGTGCACATGCATGTCCATTAGACCTGGCATCACCGTCGCTTTTTTCAAATCCACGAGGGTTGCCCCTTTGATCGGCACTTGGTAGCCTGCATTCACTGAAAGAATAGTTCCTCCCTCCACTACAAGGGTTTGCTCGGTGAGCACTTTTTTATTTTTTACATCGATAAGCCTACCCGCATGAATAAAGGTAGTTTGGGCAATTCCAGTCCAGGAAACTCCAAAAGCAAGTAAGGTAAGAAAGATCTTTTTCATTAAAGGTTAGGGGTTGGTGCAAAAGCAAGATAATGGAATTGCTAGAAAAGTTCTTCTCCGGCCTTCAACTGATAGCATCGTTCGTGTAAATGAAAGCCCAATTTTTCATAAAAAGGCGATGCGTCTTCTGCTGAAAAAAGAAAGAGTCTAGCTTCCGGCACTTGATTTCGTGCCATTTGGATCAACTGCCTACCAATCCCCATTCGTTGAAAGGAACGAGATACTGCCAAGTCAGCGATAAAACTGCGGTAACAGAAGTCAGAAAGCCCACGAAGTAAACCAACCAATTGCCCTTCCGATCTTGCAGTAATCAGCAAATTAGCTCCTTTAATCATTCGCTCTAAAAGAAGTGTATCTTCCATAGGTCGTCTAGCAGATAAGCCAGAATCTTTTAGGATGAATTGAAACTCTTGGAGTGAAATCCCGTATTCTAATTGGAAGTCTAAATTTTTCATTTGAATTTTTAATCAATTTTTAGAAACACTATGACAGGAGGAATAGGATTCAGCAGACAAGCTACACAGTCGTTTCAAGATAACTTGAATTTAAAAAATTCTCGACAAAAATCGTTTCCTTCGACTTCAATCAATAGAAATACTGAAGGAGTAGATATAATTGATTTACAGGATTCTATTACACATAAAAATAAGCGAGCTAAATCAGTTCTAATCCAATCTTGGATAGTTTTGCTTCTGATTTTTAGCATCGTCTTTGTTTGCCTAGCAACTCTCCTATTTGGATAAGAAGATAGGTGAAGGAACAAAACATGTGAAGCTAGTTTACATGAAGTAAGCAAAATTGTTTAAATACAATTTTTGTTTTTTGGAGAAGAGAGATAGTTCGCAAGGTATTTTTGGCTATGTTTACACCTCGCTAAAAGAAAAAGTTCTTTAGCTCAATTTCGGGGTGTAGCGTAGCCCGGTATCGCGTCCCGCAAGGGTGCGGGAAGTCCGTAGGTTCGAATCCCTTTGAGTAAGTAATCAGAAAAACTCTTCTAGCAACGGCTAGTTGAATCATTAATTAAAGTTCGGGGTGTAGCGTAGCCCGGTATCGCGCCACATTTGGGATGTGGAGGTCGTAGGTTCGAATCCTGCCACCCCGACTTATTTAAGATTAACATCAACTAAAGCCTGCAAAATACTTGTTGGCTTTTTTTGTTTCTGGGGTGTAGCGGAGGCCGGTATCGCGTCCCCGAAATTCTTCGGGACAGGCCCGCAGGATTGCGGGAAGGTCGTAGGTTCGAATCCTGCCACCCCGACTTAATAAAAATCAACATCAACTAAAGCCAGCAAAATACTTGTTGGCTTTTTTGTTTCTGGGCTGTAGTGTAGCCCGATATCGCGTCCCCGAAATTCTTCGGGACAGGCCCGCAGGATTGCGGGAAGGTCGTAGGTTCAAATCCTGGCACCTCGACTTATTTTTTTATTTACTTTTTTTCGCTTGAGAATTTCTTTCTCAAGACTTTCCAAAAGTTCTCCACTCCTTCATTTACAGGAACATCATCGCTAAGTAAATAGCCAAAGGCTTTCAAGTTGGTGCTTCGCTCCAGGGTAATTTTTAACACCCCGATCAAGGGGATAAACAAAACCATACCTGAAATACCCCAAAGCCAGCCACCTAACAAAATAGCTAAAATTACCACTAGGGCATTGACCTTCACTTTGGATCCCACCACTAGTGGGGTAATCAGATTGTTTTCTAAGAGTTGAATGCCCCAAAGGCTCACAAAAGTCAAAAAGGGGTAGACCAAACTATCAGTAGTCAAGAATACATAGGCTATTGCAACCACTGAGGAAAGGAAGACACCCACATAAGGAATCAAATTCATGATGGCAATAAATGCGGCAAATAGAATAAAAAATTTGACCCCAATAAAATAGAAAAACACCCCGGATAGGACAGCCACAATTGCCGTAACTCGGATCATTCCAGCCAAATAGGATTGAATCACTTGTCCAGAATCATTCACCCAATGCAAGATGGCTTGCTGATTCTTAGACGTATACCTCACCAGAAATTCAATAAAGAAATCCTTGTAATACAACAACAAAAACGTGTATAAAGGAATAATTCCAATCAAAGTTAGGGATTTGCCTGTAGCAAATAGGGTCTCATTCACATCGAAAAGCTGAAAAATAGAGCCCACATCGGTAGGTGAATGGGACTCCATCCACCCTTCCCCCATGAGGAGATTGACCTGTTCTGAGTAGCGGACCAACTTTCCCTTGACGTTTTCTCCAATCTCAGGAATCTCGCGAATCAAGCCAAACACTTGATTCAGGAGCAGGTAGAAAACACCAAAAGCGAGAATTGACACCAACAATATACTTAGCCCAACTGCTAGACCTCTAGGAATTCGCTTCTTCTCAAACCAAGAAGAAATAGGATACAAGGCAAAAGCAAAAAATACTGCCCAGAGTAAAGGAACAAAAATGAAAGACCCTTCCTTGGCCACTATGGCACCTAAAACTAAGACTAAAAGTAGGTAGGCTGCTTGTTGAACTAATTTCATTTGGTCTTCCAATTATTAACTTAGGTAAGATAAGAATAAGGCACATGAGTTGGAAGCTCCTTGCCTTAAATTCACATAATTAGATTATTGAGTGGCAAGTTGCTAGATGCAAGGAATGTCAGAAATCAGCGAATTGAGAAATAGCAAAAAATTAATCCTTATTTTTGAAATGGCACCATCTCCAAAAAGTTGGTTGGGGAAGATCAATTAGTTTCTCTCCTTTTGACCTTCATTAAAAAAGTAACTTATACCTCGCTTAAACTTATGAAAACTCTAATCTTAGTCTTCCTCATTTTTTTACCGATTCTTGGTTTCACCCAAGCAAAAGTGGATACCATTTCGGTCTACAGCCCCTCCATGAAGAAGTCGCTCAAAGCGGCTATCACCTTCCCCTCCTCTTATGCCAATGGTAAAAGCCAGTATCCTGTAGTTTACCTACTTCATGGTGGTTCAGGAGCATTTTCAGATTGGCATCAAAAAGTAACTGAAAAAGAATTGGTTAACCGCATGGCAGAGGAGCATGACCTCATCATCGTCACCCCAGGTGTAGGACCTGCTAGCTATTATTACGATAGCCCTTTGCTTGATTCTGTTCGCTACGAAACTTACATGACCCAAGAATTGATCTCTTTTATCGATCAGCAGTACCGAACCCTAGCAAAAAAAGAATCTAGAGCCATCACAGGGCTTTCTATGGGTGGTCACGGTGCCATCACCCTAGCTGCAAAGCACCCCGCATTATTCGTAGCTGCTGGAAGCATGAGTGGGGTGTTGAACATTGATACTGACCTATGGAAGGTGGGTGAAGACTTTAGAAACTTGCGAAAAAAGGGGCAAATAGAAATGCTTGGAGCAATCAATTACCAAGCACCTCAATTCAATCCGTATACCGCCGTAGGGCTAGTAGACCAACTTAAAAACCAAAAAATTCACCTCATCATCGATTGTGGGGTGGACGACTTTTTGATCGAGACCAACCGACAAATGCACTCCCTATTAATTGAAAAGAAAATCGATCACGAATACATTGAAAGACCCGGTGCCCATACCTGGCCTTATTGGACCGAAGCATTGCCGGTGCAGTTTTTCTATTTGACTAAATACCTCGAAAGAACTCCTTGATTGCAAGGGATAAATCAATTTTCGATCCCTCCTAAATTCAATTAATTTTACTTCCTAGTTTTCGCTTACATCCTCATGTCCCAGTTTGACCCCATTCGCCCATATTACGATGCAGAAGTAAATACTGCTATTCGAGAGATTGTGGACGACAGCATGCTTGCCGCCATGATGCAGTTTACCTTTCCTGAGGACGTGAACCTCACCTGGAAAGATCAAATGAAGCATACCCACTCCTTACGGGATTTTCAAATCAACTTCATCTATCCTGCTGTGAGGAAAGTTTTGGAAATGAGTTCCGAAGGGTTGACTCTTGGTGGTTTTGAACAATTGGAACCCAATACAGCCTATTTATTTATTTCGAACCACCGGGATATCATTCTCGATACCTCGATACTGAATGCCTGTTTGTACGAAAACGGATTGGTGATGACCACCTCTGCCATTGGAGACAACTTGATCAAAAAGCCTTTCATTCATATTCTCTCCAAACTAAATCGAAATTTTGCTATCAAAAGAGGTGTAACCGGAAGGGCATTATTGGAAAGCTCCATACTTGTATCCCAATTCATCCACAAATCGCTCTTGCGCGAAAATCGGTCCGTGTGGACAGCTCAGCGGGAAGGCCGAACCAAAGATGGAAACGACATTACCCAAAAAGGAGTACTCAAAATGCTTACCCTAGCGGAAAGCGGAAGCAATCCTTTTGGATTTTTTGAAAAAATACAGGTTGTACCCGTATCTATCTCGTACGAATACGATCCGACAGACTCTTTAAAAATTCCTGAATTGATAGCTAAAGCCAAAGAGGAGAAATATGTAAAAGGGGAAAATGAAGACTTTATCACCCTGTTGAGTGGGATCATGGGGGCCAAAAAGCGAATTCATGTCCAAGTCAACAATCTATTGAATGAAGAAATTCGCCAAATCCAAAAAGAAGACCTTACTCAAAACGAAAAGTTGAGCAAACTCGGAGAACTGATCGATCGAGAAATTTGGAAAGGGTATAAACTTTGGCCTAGCAATTACATCGCCTACGATCTTCTCTACAAGAAAAATCAGTTTACGGATCAATACAGTACCACAGAAAAAGAAAGCTTTGAGAATCGCCTTACCCAAAAGGTAAATCCAAGCAATCCCTTGGAGGTTGAAAATTTCCTGCGCATGTATGCCAATCCTGTGGTAAATCACCTAGGACTTTAATTTAGGAAGATCCCTTATTGATTTGAAATGAATCAGGAAGACAGTCTTTTTGTCTTCTTTGGTGGTGAAAAATGAAGCTTTCCTCAAAAAGGAAATAAAATGTAGCAGAGAAATCCGTAGTTTAGGAAGTAAACTTTTTCTTCTATGAAAAAAACGATACTTCTCTTTAGCTTATCCCTTTTCATCTGGACTGGAAGTCATGGCCAAACAAGAAAAATAGCAGTAGGCCACATTCAAACCTCCTTAGGGGAACTTTGGATAGAATTGGATGATCGCACACCTAACCACAAACTAAGTTTTATTGAACTCGCTGAAGCAGGTTATTGGGACTCACTCACCTTTAATCGCGTCATTCCAAATTTTGTAGCCCAAGGGGGATGCCCGGATACTCCAGCTGGCTTTACTGATCCAGAATACCTACTGGAACCTGAATTTCACCCAGAATTGAAACATGTCTATGGAGCACTGGGAGCTGGTCGTGACGATAATCCAGGAAAACTTTCGGCTCGTTGTCAATTTTACATCGTCCAGAATCCAGCAGGAATTCCTCGTCTGGATGGTGATTACACTATATTTGGAAGAATCATCAAAGGGATGGATATCGTCGACCGTATGGTGAATGTAGCTCGAGATCCAAAAGACCAACCGCTGGAACCCATCTCCCTTCAGGTCAGCATAAAATACCTGAACAAGAAAGAATTCACAGCACTATATTCCCCTCCTTCCCATGATTAAGCCCATCCGGATATTGGTAGTGGGCTGCGGAAATATGGGAGCATCCCATGCCAGCGCCTACCATCACAACCCCAATTTTGAGATTTGTGGACTTGTTTCTCGAGGGGATTCCAAGTTGCGCCTCCAAGAAAAATTAGGAAGTAACTATCCCCTTTTTGAGGATTTTGAAACCGCCTTAGCCATTAGCCAACCCGATGCGGTATGCATTTCCACTTACCCTGATACCCATGAGGAATTTGCCTGCAGAGCCATGGAGGCAGGCTGCCATGTCTTTTTGGAAAAACCCCTAGCCTTCAGCCTAACTGGTGCAGCACGAATTGTCTCCAAGGCCAAGGAAACAAACAAAAAGGTAGTTGTAGGCTACATTCTCAGACACCATCCCTCCTGGATACGATTTATTGAGGAAGCGCAGAAACTAGGCAAGCCCCTGGTGATGCGGATGAATCTCAACCAGCAAAGTCAAGGCTACATGTGGGAGGTCCATCGAAATTTGATGAAGACACTTAGCCCAATCGTGGACTGTGGAGTCCATTACATTGATGTAATGTGCCAAATGACCCGATCTAAGCCGGTTTGGGTTTCTGCGATTGGTGCACGTCTGAGCGAGGAGGTTGCTGAAGACAATTACAACTATGGGCAACTCCAAATTCGATTTGAGGATGGATCGGTCGGATGGTATGAGGCAGGATGGGGACCAATGATCAGCGAAACGGCTTTCTTTATCAAAGATGTCATGGGTCCCAAAGGAGCAGTATCCATTGTCGCCAAAACTGCTGGTGCTGCAGGACAGTCGGATCAAATCGATGCACATACCAAGACAGAATCCATTCTAGTCCATCATGCAGATTTGAATGAAAAGCAACTTTTCGCTAAAAAAGACGAATGGATAGACCTCACGGATGAACCCAATCACCAGGAATTATGCAACCGAGAGCAACTCTATTTCCTCCAGGCAATCCGTAATGACATGGACCTTACCGACCATTTGGAAGATGCACTGAATAGTCTAAAAATAGCCTTTGCTTGCGATGAATCCGTAAAAACAGGAAAAGGAGTAGCCTTATGAATAGCCATAGAATAATCCTATCCAGAATCCTTATTTCGAAAGAAAATGAAAAATAAAACCATCCTCATCACGGGTGGAGCTAGCGGTATTGGGCTTGCCATCGTTGAAAAATTTGCTACCGAAGGAAGTCAAGTTTTCTTTATTGACTTCAATAAAACGGAGGGTACTCGAGTAGAAAAAAGTAGCAGAGAAAAGGGAGGGAAAGTCACCTTTTTGCATGCCGATATCCAAGACGAACAACAAGTACTCGAAGCCGTTCGATCCATTCCTGGCAAACTAGATGTGCTTATCAACAATGCTGGAATAGCCCATGTTGGAAACTTGGGGAATACCAGCCCGGTAGATTTTGATCGACTGTTTGCAGTGAATGTCAAAGGCCTATTTCTCTGTAGCCAAGCAGCCCTCCCCAAGTTGATCGAAGATGGAGGTGGATCCATTCTCAACATGTGTTCCGTAGCAGCCACAATAGGAATCCCTGACCGCTTCGCCTACAGCATGACCAAAGGAGCTACCCTATCCATGACCTTGAGCATCGCACGAGATTATGTCAGCCAGGGAATTCGTTGCAATTGCATCTCTCCTGGAAGGGTGCATACTCCTTTTGTGGATGGCTTTTTGGCCAAAAATTATCCAGGCAAAGAACAAGAAATGTTTGAGAAGCTGGCCGCCACTCAGCCTATAGGTAGGATGGGGACTCCAGCAGAAATTGCTGAAATGGCCTACTTTATCTCTTCCGATGCCGGCAAGTTCATCACCGGCTCCAATTTCACCGTAGATGGAGGTTTTTCAGGAATTAAAATGTAAGTACCTCCACCCTATTCTAGTTTTTAAAAAATACGCTAACCCCAATATCCGCATGAAACTAATCCGATTTGGAAAACTTGGCCACGAACTACCTGGCATTGAAACCAGTTCAGGCAAACGCCTTGATTGCTCCTCTTTCGGAGCCGATTGGAACGAAGCATTTTTGGGTAGTCAAGGATTGGATCGACTAAGTCAGTGGCTAAAAACTCACGAAAGTACCTTACCAGAAATCCCATTGGGAAGCCGCCTTGGATCTCCTATCGCTAGACCTTCCAAGATTCTGTGCATTGGACTCAATTACCGAAAGCATGCAGAAGAGGCCAAAATGCCTGTTCCAGAGGCCCCTATCCTCTTTATGAAGGCCAGCAGCTCCCTCTGTGGCCCTTTTGATCCCATTTACATTCCGCGAAATTCCACCCAAACCGACTGGGAAGTAGAACTGGCAGTGGTCATTGGCAAACGCGCAAAGTATGTCCCTAAAGAAAATGCCTACGACTACATCGCAGGCTATTGCCTCCACAACGACGTGAGTGAGCGAGACTTTCAACTTCGACAAGGTGGACAATGGACCAAAGGAAAGAGTGCGGATCACTTTGCTCCCCTTGGCCCCTACCTCGTCACCAAAGAAGAAATTCCAGATCCACATCGACTCTCGATTTGGCTGAAGGTCAATGGAGAACTTCTTCAAAATAGCACCACGGCAGATTTGATTTTTGATATTCCTACGCTTGTCTCCTATGTCAGCAATTACATGACACTTCTCCCTGGAGATGTAATCTCCACAGGTACACCTTCTGGTGTTGGGATGGGGCTTCCCGAACCCCGGTACCTAGTTGCAGGAGACCGCGTTCACCTTGGAATCGAAGGCCTTGGCGAATCTGAACAAGTAGCAATTTTCGACCCAGAGGCATGAAAATTGACTCCCACCAGCACTTTTGGAACTACCATCCGGATCGCCAAGAGTGGATAGGCCCAGAGATGGGGAGGTTGAAACGAGATTTTCTTCCCGAAGACCTCTACCCCGTCCTTCAAGCCTCTCAAATCGATGGATGCATCGCGGTGCAGGCAGAAGAACACCTGCGAGAGACGGAGTTTCTGCTCGAGCTCAGCGACTCTCATCCCTGGATTCTAGGTGTAGTGGGCTGGGTTGAGGTGGCGCAAGATAACCTAGATGAACTGTTAGATTCCTGGAGCCAGGCTAGCAAATTGCTAGGATTTCGAGAGATCCTCCAGTCAAAGGAACCGGAATACCTACTTCGCAAAGAATTTGTTCGTGGCATACAAAAACTGGGAAGTCGAGGCTATACCTATGACATACTCACCTATCCTCAGCAGTTGCCAGCTGCCTTATCCTTGGTGGACAAATGCCCCAACCAGCGCTTTGTGATTGACCATTTGTCCAAGCCAGATATCAAGAATGGAGACTGGAAAGCATGGAAAAAAAGCCTCCAGCACTTTGGAGAGCGCGAACTTGTCTATGCCAAGATGTCCGGACTAGTTACCGAGGCTGATTGGAAGAAATGGAATACCCACGAACTCTACCCTTACCTGGAAATTGCCTTGGAAATCTTTGGTCCAAAACGTCTCCTCTTTGGAAGCGATTGGCCAGTATGCTTGGTAGCAGGAGAATATGATCAGGTGCTTGAAGTCATCGAATCCTTTACAAACCAACTTTCGACAGATGAAAAAGAAGCGATTTTAGGGGGAACGGCTCAAGAGTTTTATTCGATCTAATCTTTACAAAAAGAAAATATGGACTTACACCTGCAGGAAAAAGTGATTCTAATCTCTGGCGGAGCCAAGGGAATAGGGGGTGCAATAGCTAAAGGACTCATTGAAGAAGGTGCCATTCCTATCCTCATCGATCCCTCTGAAAAAGAGGGACA
>JACCDM010253889.1_pt1 | contig 11662 bp, 9 predicted proteins | sample 7445851 | NCBI WGS metagenome assembly JACCDM01 (sample SAMN15323438, study PRJNA562643) | freshwater metagenome | isolation source: river surface water | place: USA:Blue River Watershed | collected 2017-08-16
CCCGCACCACCAACAAAATCTTGCGCGCTTACCTCAAGAGCAAAGGCGTGGCTGACAAAGACATCGATGAGAAGTACACGCCCTTTGGCCACTCCGATTACCAAACCATCGTGGCCGACATCAAGAAGTTTTCTGCCGGTGGCAAAACTGCGGTGGTCTCCACCATCAATGGTGACTCCAACGTCCCCTTCTACAAAGAGCTCGGCAACGCTGGCTTGAAAGCCAAAGACGTTCCAGTCGTGGCCTTCTCAGTGGGTGAAGAAGAACTGCGCGGCGTGGACACCAAGCCTTTGGTCGGCCACTTGGCGGCATGGAACTACTTCATGTCCATCAAGAACCCAGCGAACGACGAATTCATCAAGAAGTGGTCGGCCTATGCCAAGGCCAAAAACATCGCGGGTCACAAAGACAAGCCTTTGACCAACGACCCGATGGAAGCCACCTACATCGGCATCAACATGTGGAAACAAGCGGTTGAAAAAGCCAAGTCCACAGAGACCGACAAAGTCATTGCAGCCATGGCTGGCCAGACCTTCAAAGCGCCAAGCGGCATCACCTCCAAGATGGACGAGAAAAACCACCACTTGCACAAGTCGGTGTTCATCGGCGAGATCAAGGCCGACGGTCAGTTCAACGTGGTTTGGAAAACACCAGGCCCCGTCAAGGCCAAGCCATGGAGCCCCTTCATCGAAGGCAATGCCTCCAAGCCTGATGAGCCTGTGAAAAAGTAAACCTTTCTCCGAGGGATGAACTTGGGGGAGGGCCGTGCCCTCCCCTTTTTTATGGGAATTTGGATGACCTGTTTTTCTTTATCCGCACTCACACGCTCGCTGCAACAGCGCCTCGCACAGCACAGCCGTTTGGCACTAAGAGTCGCCTGCGGATTGGCTGTGGTTGTAATGGGCCACACCCACGCACTGGCGCTCACTGCAGAGCAAGCACGCGCACTCACGCTTGGCGACACCGATGCACGCGTGAGCGCATTGCAAAAAGCACTCGCCTCACCCGACGCACAAACCGCCGCCTTTTTAAAAGCCATGGCCGATGACGCGGTGAAAGTAAATGGCACGCAAGTGCTGATCGTGCGCGATGGCAAAGCTTTTGACCCCGTAAACGGAGAAGCCACAACCCTTCCCGACACCGCAGAAGATGTGATCAACAACAACCGCATGCGCGGCGAAATTGACGCCGCCCTGTCCGCCTTGCAACTACTGAGCCCCGATGCTGCACAGCGCTTGCAAGCCGCCAAGTCGGTGTTGAAAGAACCTGACCCTACCAAGTTGGCCATGCTGGAAAAAGCACTGGCTGCCGAAACCAACGAGGGCGTGAGAAAACAAATGCTGTTGGCTCGCGCTGCTATTTTGCTGAACAGCGACAAAGCTGACGAACGCATGGCTTCGGCCAAAACTTTGGCAGACAGTCAAACCCCCGATACCCAACTTTTGCTCAACCAACGGCTGAGCCAAGAAGAAGACAAGCAAGTGCGCGCCCATTTGCAAACCTCGCTGCTCACCATTCAGTCTGCATTGAACTGGGGCGAAAAACTCGGCGCGTTGTTCACGGGCATCAGCTTGGGCTCCATCTTGTTGTTGGTGGCCTTGGGGCTGGCCATCACCTACGGTTTGATGGGCGTGATTAACATGGCGCACGGTGAGCTGATGATGATTGGCGCTTATGCCACCTACGTGGTGCAAGGCTTGTTCCGCCAATATTTGCCGAGCATGTTTGACGCGTATTTGTTGGTGGCCATTCCTGCGTCCTTCCTTGCCGCCGCTTTGGTAGGAGCAGTGCTAGAGCGCTTGGTGTTGCGCCACTTGTATGGCCGCCCGCTCGAAACGTTGCTGGCCACTTGGGGCATCAGCTTGGTGTTGATGCAAGGCGTGCGCAGTATTTTTGGCGCGCAAAACGTAGGCGTTGAAAACCCTTCATGGATGAGCGGTGGTGTGCAGCTTCTGGCTAACCTTTCGCTGCCCTACAACCGCTTGGTCATCATTGGTTTTGCGCTGTTTGTCTTGGTGGGGATGACGCTGTTGATCAGCAAAACAAGGTTGGGTTTGTTTGTGCGCGGCGTAACCCAAAACCGCCCCATGGCTTCGGCCTTGGGTGTGAACACCGCACGCATTGACACCTATGCGTTTTCACTCGGCTGCGGCATTGCGGGCTTGGCCGGGTGTGCGCTCAGCCAAATTGGCAACGTGGGGCCAGACCTAGGCCAAAGCTACATCGTCGACGCCTTCATGGTGGTGGTGCTGGGCGGCGTGGGCCAACTGGCAGGCACGGTTTACGCCGCCATGGGTTTGGGCCTCATGAACAAATTGCTTGAGGGTGTGGCTGGTGCGGTGCTGGCCAAGATTGCGGTGTTGGTGTTCATCATCGTGTTCATTCAAAAACGTCCGCAAGGCATCTTTGCCATGAAAGGCCGCAGTGCGGAGGCATGACATGACAACACACAACTCTTCAAGTTTGCAGCTACCCAAAGCGCCTGCACTTTTGGGCACGAGGGGCTGGATATTTTTCTTAACCGCGCTCATCAGCATCTGCATGGTGGTGCCTGTGCTCAACCTGTGGGTGCCTGCTGACAGCGTGTTGCACATGAGCGACTACGCTGTGGCGTTGGTGGGCAAAATCATGTGCTACGCCATTTGTGCGCTGGCGATGGATTTGATCTGGGGCTACACCGGCATCTTGTCGCTTGGCCACGGCTTGTTTTTTGCACTCGGCGGCTACGTGATGGGCATGTACCTGATGCGCCAAATTGGCACGGACGGCAACTACAAAAGCAACCTGCCCGACTTCATGGTGTTCCTTGATTGGAAAACCCTGCCTTGGCATTGGACATTCAGCGACAGCTTTGTTGCGACGCTGATGATGATCGTGTTGGTGCCCGGCGTCTTGGCCTTTGTGTTTGGCTACTTCGCGTTTCGCTCGCGCATCAAGGGCGTGTACTTCTCCATCATCACCCAGGCCATGACGTTTGCTGCAATGCTGCTGTTCTTCCGCAATGAAACCGGCTTTGGTGGCAACAACGGCTTCACCGATTTCAAACGCATCTTGGACCTACCCATTGCCACACCCGCCATGCGCATGTCCTTGTTTGTGCTAACCGGCTGGGCTTTGTTGATGAGCTATTTATTTGCCCGCTGGTTGGTGCAAAGCAAATTTGGCCGCGTGCTTCAAGCCATTCGCGATGCCGAAAGTCGCGTGATGTTTTCTGGCTACTCGCCACTGCCCTACAAGCTCACCATCTGGGTCATCTCCGCTGTGATGTGCGGCATTGCCGGTGCCTTGTATGTGCCGCAAGTGGGCATCATCAACCCCAGCGAAATGAGCACCGCCAACTCGATTGAAATCGCGGTGTGGGCCGCCGTGGGTGGACGCGCATCGCTGATTGGCCCCATCGTCGGTGCATTTTTGGTCAACGGCATGAAGAGCTGGTTGACGGTGACAGCTCCTGAGTTTTGGTTGTACTTTCTTGGCGCATTGTTCATTGGGGTGACGCTGTACATGCCAAACGGTGTGGTTGGCTTGATTCAAAAACTGAGCGCCAAAAAGAATTCAGAGGAGCGCGCATGACACCCGATCTGTTTGAAGAAGGCACCGAACGCTTAGCCACACACCAAGCACGCGCGGTGGCCGAAGTGACCTCGGGCGACCGAAGCGCAGGCTACGGTCGCGTGCACGAGCCCGGCAGCCTTGACCTGACGCATGGCCGCATTTTGTATTTGGAAGATGTGCATGTGAGCTTTGATGGGTTCAAAGCCATCAACGGCTTGTCGCTCGACATCGCGCCGGGTGAGCTGCGTTGCATCATTGGCCCCAATGGGGCGGGCAAGACCACGATGATGGACATCATCACCGGCAAAACCAAACCCGACTCGGGCCACGTGTTCTTTGGCAGCACCATCGACTTGCTGCGCCACAACGAACCCGAAATTGCACAGCTAGGCATTGGTCGCAAGTTCCAAAAGCCCACGGTGTTTGAACATTTAAGCGTGTTTGAAAACTTAGAGTTGGCTCTAAATACCCACAAGGGTGTAGCGGCCTCGATGTTCTTCAAACTCAACGGCACGCAACGCGACCGCCTAAGCGAAGTGCTGCACACCATCCACCTGGAAGACAGCGTGACGCACCAAGCCGGCAACCTGAGCCACGGCCAAAAGCAGTGGCTAGAAATTGGCATGCTGCTCATGCAAGACCCCAAGCTCTTGCTGCTAGACGAACCGGTGGCCGGCATGACCGACTTTGAAACCGAGCGCACCGCAGAACTTTTCTTGACCCTCAAAGGCAAACACTCCCTCATGGTGGTGGAGCACGACATGAGTTTCATCAACACCATTTCCGACATCGTCACCGTGCTGTGCGACGGCTCGGTGTTGGCGCAAGGCACGTTGGCACAAGTGCAAGCTGACGAGCGCGTGATTGAGGTGTACCTAGGACGCTAACTCTGAAGTTGACTATGCAAACACACGACACCCCCATTCTTCAAGTCGCCCACATCAACCAGTACTACGGCGGCTCGCACATCTTGCGCGATGTCAGCTTTGAAGCCAACCTAGGCCGCATCACCGTGCTGCTGGGTCGCAACGGCGTGGGTAAAACCACGTTGCTTAAATCACTCATGGGCGCTGTGCCCATTCGCGATGGCAGCATCACCTTCAATGGTCAGTCCATCGAACGCGCCGCGCCCTACGAACGTGCGCGTGCGGGCATTGGCTATGTACCGCAAGGCCGCGAAATTTTTGCGCGCCTCACAGTGGAGGACAACCTGCGCATGGGGCTGGCCACACAACCTTCGGGCACAGACATTCCTGAAGAATTATTTGAACTGTTCCCCGTGCTCAAACAAATGTTGCATCGCCGTGGTGGTGATTTGTCAGGCGGTCAACAACAGCAACTTGCCATTGCGCGTGCGCTGGCCTCTGGTCCAAAGTTGTTGGTATTGGACGAACCCACCGAAGGCATTCAACCGAGCATCATCAAAGACATTGGCCGCGTGATACGCATGTTGGCGGGACGTGGTGACATGGCCATCTTGTTGTGCGAACAGTATTACGACTTTGCGGAAGAACTGGCTGACGACTACTTGGTGATGGAACGCGGTGAGGTAATTGCACGCGGATTAGGTTCAGACATGCAACGTAACAACGTTCGCCAATTAGTGGCCATCTAAAAAGGAAAAACTACATAGACCAAATACGCGGCGGCTTATCTGACATAGTCCATAGCCCGCGACGCCATGCAGCCCAAACCCCACGCAACAAATTTTGCGCAGGCTCTACCAACGGCGACAAAGTGCGCAACACCACCATGCGCGGATGCGGCGACGTCACACCCACCACCAAGCCCGGAGGTGCAGCGTCGGTCAATTCACGGGCCAGAGACAAAGCCACATCGCGTCGATCACGTGGCAAATCTGCACCACACGCAAACACCAAGGTGGCCATGCATCGGCGCTTGGCTAAACCCAAAGGGCCATCCATCAATCGCGCGTCTTGTGCATCAATCAAGCCACGCTCTAGCCACACACCAAAGACTTCCATGTGTTGCTGCAACTGACCTCGCTCAAACGGTAAATTGGCATTGGGCAAACCCAAAGCTGTAATGTCCCAGGCCATCATTTCGGCCGTAGGCGCTAAATCAAAAACGGCATGGTTCAGTCCATGGCAACCGCTGTAGGCAATGGTTTCTAGAGGCAACCACTCTAAGCGTGCGCCATCGCCAACATGCGCTTTCACCTGCTGAGTCGCTAGCCCTTGCTCGCTTCTGTAAAAACGTGTAGCGCCAGGCGTGGTCAACAACGCATGTGTGCCCGCGCCCAAGTGCAATTGAATGTCCAACAAGTCGCCGCCCACCAAACCACTGGGTGGATGCACCAACACGTTGTGGCACACCGCATCGCCTTCAGGGTAAAGACTTTGCAACACGCGCAACGGGCCTTCATGCTCGAACTTCGCCACGGTACGCTCTGCGTCACGCGTGTAGTCGAGGGTGAGGTGTGCTTGCCAGCCAGTCATGCACTAATTTTCGCTCAGGATCAGAGACATATGCTTACTAAAACTACCAAGGAACCTATGGCTAGCGTTTCCCCTCTCTAATCGGAGATATGCCGCACTGTCCGCCTTCAAGACATAAGAAATAGTAAATTGATCAACGCAATGCCTCAGCGTCAAGATTCTTGACGTCCACTACCTGTCCAGAGCAATTCTGGAATTCAGAGGTTTGCGAAATGCCAAAAGATATGCTTTTTTGGTTAAAGCCAATCAATGGCTTGATCTTTGCTTTATCAAACTGGTACTTTCAATTGCCCAAAGGCAATTGCACACATGAAACCCAAGACAAAAAAAATAAAAACTCCAATAGCCCTAAAGATCGTAGTCGTCGTTCCAGACTTGGATGTTCAAGATCCCAATGATGATCACGCGATTTCACAGGCTGAACGCTCTAGAGCTCTGCGCATCGGCCTGCTCGAAAGCGGTTTTAATCTGATTGCGTCTCTTCCGGCAGATGTATTTTTAGCCGACCGTATCAACCAGCTACAACCTGATTTAATCATTGTCGATGCTGAATCTGAAGCACGCGACGCATTGGAGCACGTGGTGTTCGCCACTCGCGACGAACGTCGCCCTATAGTGCTCTTCACCGACGACAACGACACTACCCATGTGCGCGACGCCATGGCGGTCGGTGTATCGGCTTACATAGTTGATGGTCTTGCTAGCAAACGCATTCGACCTATCTTGGATGTTGCGATGGCTCGCTTTGAGTACGAGGAGCGTCTACGGGACGAACGAGACGATGCACGTAATGCATTACAAGAGCGGACATTGGTTGACCGCGCAAAAGCCTTGCTGATGGAGCGTCAAGGTCTTACTGAAAAAGAGGCTTTCACTAAGCTACGAAAAATCGCGATGGACAAGGGATTGAAGATGGGCGAGGTTGCGCAGCGAACGCTCGACATGGCTGACCTCTTGTCCTAAATTGGTGCGCCGGCTTGGTGCACTTATGTTTAAACGCTCCTCCTTGGGGCGTTTTTTGATTCGGGAGAACTCTAGACCGCTGGCACAGCTATTGCAATATCAAAGTTAAGAGCCAATGACGGTTCAAGGACAAAGGCGTCCCCACCCATGCACACAAAGCGTATGCGGTGAGGACGCCTTTGTCGTTTCTTTCCAAATTATTTACATAGGAGTGATGTCATGACGAAACTTTTGGAGACCCCCATGAGCCGCCGCAACATTTTGCAAGCCGCCACTGCAGGTGCACTCACCATAGCGCCCGCCTTGCGTGCCGCGGTTTACGCACAAGGTTCGGACAAACCAGAAAAAGAAGAAGTCAAGATCGGCTTCATTCCACTCACCGATTGCGCGAGCGTCGTGATGGCTTCTGTGCTTGGCATCGATAAAAAGTACGGCGTGAAGATCATCCCTTCTAAAGAGTCCAGCTGGGCTGGTGTGCGCGACAAGCTGGTCAACGGTGAACTTGACTTTGCACACGCTTTGTATGGACTGATTTACGGCGTACACATGGGCACCGCTGGTCCCAAGAAAGACATGGCTGTATTGATGAACTTGAATCAAAACGGACAAGCCATTACTTTGTCTAAGAAGCTCGCAGACAAAGGCGCAGTGGATGCCGCCAGCCTAGCCAAACTAATGTCCACCGACAAACGCGAATACACCTTTGCACAAACCTTCCCCACCGGTACACATGCGATGTGGCTGTATTACTGGTTGGCGAGCGTGGGAGTGAACCCACTCAAAGACGCCAAGGTCATCACCGTGCCACCACCTCAAATGGTGGCCAATATGCGCGTGGGCAACATGGACGGCTACTGCGTGGGAGAGCCTTGGGGCCACCGCGCGATTGCCGATGGCATTGGTATCACCGCAGCCACAACACAAGATATCTGGCGAGACCACCCCGAGAAAGTGCTGGGTACCACAGGCGACTTCGTCAAGAAATATCCCAACACAGCACGCGCTGTGACCGCCGCGATTTTGGAAGCCGGCAAATGGATTGACGCGGGCTTGCAAAACAAAATGAAAATGGCCGAAACCATCGCCGATAAAGCCTATGTCAACACCAGCGTGGATGTGATCAATCAACGCATCTTGGGCCGCTACCAAAACGGTTTGGGCAAAACCTGGGACGACCCCAACCACATGAAGTTCTTCAACGACGGCACGGCCAACTTCCCTTACCTGTCTGATGGCATGTGGTTCCTGACTCAGCACAAGCGTTGGGGCTTGCTCAAAGACCACCCTGACTATTTGAAAGTCGCCAAAGAGATCAACCAGATCGACATTTTTAAACAAGCGGCAGCCGCTAGCCACACACCTGTACCCAAGAGCGACATGCGCAGCAGCAAATTCATGGACGGCGTGGTGTGGGACGGCAAAGATCCGAAGAAATACGCCGACAGCTTCAAAGTGCACGCTTAAACCGCCGACGAACTCTTTCGGACAAGGACACATCTCATGTATATGAAAAACCTGTTGTCACGCGTGGTGCCACCCTTCACGGGTTTGGCACTGCTGGTGGGAATTTGGTCGCTGGTGTCCATCACCAGCACCAACAATTTTCCCAACCCCACTGACACCTTCTGGCAAGCCGTGGATGTGTTCAGCAACCCGTTTTACAGCAACGGTCCCAACGACCAAGGCGTGGGTTGGAACGTGTGGAGCTCCCTCAAGCGCGTGGCACTTGGCTTTGGCTTAGCCGCGTTAGTGGGCATTCCCTTGGGCTTCTTGATTGGACGCTTCGAGTTTTTGTCCCGCATGTTCAATCCGCTCATCAGCTTGCTGCGTCCTGTGTCGCCCTTAGCTTGGTTGCCAATTGGATTGTTGGTGTTCAAAGGCGCCAACCCTGCTGCCATTTGGACGATCTTCATTTGCTCGATTTGGCCCATGGTCATCAACACTGCTGTAGGTGTGCAGCGTGTGCCACAGGACTACATGAACGTCGCGCGCGTGCTCAACCTCTCGGAATGGAAGATTGTTACCAAGATTTTGTTCCCTGCCGTACTGCCCTACATGTTGACGGGTGTTCGCCTTGCAGTGGGCACGGCTTGGTTAGTCATCGTCGCAGCTGAGATGCTGACCGGTGGCGTGGGCATTGGCTTTTGGGTGTGGGACGAGTGGAACAACTTGAATGTAAAAAACATCATCATCGCCATTTTTGTGATTGGTGTCGTTGGCTTGGTGTTGGAGTACGCCCTCATCAAACTCGCTACCGCATTCACCTTTGAGGAGGTGCAGTCATGAACGCATCATTGACCAGCAAGTATTTGCAAATTCAGGGCGTGGCCCAAACCTTCAAAACAGCCAAAGGTGATTTTCCTGCCCTGCGCAACATCGACCTGACTGTGAGCAAAGGTGAGTTCGTCACCCTCATTGGCCACTCGGGCTGCGGTAAGTCCACCTTGCTCAACCTCATTGCGGGCTTGACCATGCCCACTGAGGGCACCTTGATTTGTGCCAACCGCGAAATCGCAGGCCCAGGCCCCGAGCGTGCGGTGGTCTTTCAAAACCACTCGCTGCTGCCTTGGCTTACCTGCTTTGAAAACGTCTACCTTGGCGTAGAACGCGTATTTGGTCAGAACGGCGTGGTGGACGGAAAACCCAAAGAAAACAAAGAACAACTCACCGCACGCACACATGCGGCCCTAGAAATGGTGAGCCTGAGCCACGCAGCCCTCAAACGCCCAGGAGAGATTTCGGGTGGCATGAAACAACGCGTGGGCATTGCACGCGCCTTGGCGATGGAGCCGCAAGTGTTGTTGATGGACGAACCCTTTGGTGCTTTGGATGCATTGACCCGCGCCAAGCTGCAAGACGAGCTGTTAGCCATCGTTGCCAACACCCAAAGCACGGTAGTCATGGTGACGCACGATGTGGACGAAGCCGTTTTGCTATCCGACAAGATCGTGATGATGACCAACGGACCTGCTGCCACCATCGGCGAAGTGCTGAGCGTGGATCTGCCCCGCCCCCGCTCACGTGTGACGTTGGCCGACGACCCAGCCTATTTGCACTACCGCAAAGCCGTGATTGACTTTTTGTACACGCGTCAAGCGCACGTGGAAAAACACTGAGGAGCTGAACATGAGTAACAAACTCAAACTCGTGATGGTGGGCAACGGCATGGCCGGAGTCCGCACCTTGGAAGAGCTCATCAAGCTCACGCCAGACCTCTACGACATCACGGTCTTTGGCTCAGAGCCTCACCCCAACTACAACCGCATCTTGTTATCGCCGGTATTGGCGGGTGAGCAAACCTTGGATGAAATCATCCTCAACCCACTCGACTGGTACAGCGACAACCACATCACGCTGCACACCAGCTGGACCGTGACCGACGTGGACCGCGTCAAGCGCGTAGTGCATGCAACCAATGCCGCAGGTGAAGTTCAAAGCGTACCCTATGACCGATTGATTTTGGCCACTGGCTCTAACCCCTTCATGCTCCCAGTGCAGGGTCGTGAGTTAGACGGCGTCCTGGCCTACCGCGACATCGCCGACACACAAGCCATGATTGATGCCGCCACTCAATACAAACATGCGGTAGTGATTGGCGGCGGTTTGCTCGGCCTCGAAGCGGCCAACGGTTTGATGAAACGCGGCATGAGCGTGACCGTGGTGCACGTGGGCGAATGGCTGATGGAGCGTCAGCTCGACAAAGTGGCGGGCGGCTTGTTACAACGCTCGCTCGAAGAACGCGGCATGCAGTTTCGCATGCAGGCTCACACCCAAGAATTGCAAGCTGACAAAAAAGGACGCGTGGCGGCTGTGTTGTTCAAGGACGGCACACACGTACCCGCCGAGTTGGTGGTGATGGCGGTGGGCATTCGCCCCAACACAGCGCTGGCCGAAAAAATGAACCTGCATTGCGAGCGCGGCATTGTGGTCAGCGACACGCTGCAAACCGTGACCGATCCACGCATTTATGCTGTGGGCGAATGCGCGGCTCACCGTGGCATTGCCTATGGTTTGGTGGCACCCCTGTTCGAACAAGGCAAGGTGTTAGCCAACCATTTGGCCGAGTTCGGTATTGGCCGCTACACCGGCTCGCTCACCTCGACTAAGCTCAAAGTCACTGGCATTGATTTGTTCAGCGCAGGCGACTTCATGGGCAGTGATGACGGCACCACCGAAGAAATTGTATTGAGCGACCCGCACGAGGGCGTTTACAAAAAGCTCGTCATCCGCAACGACCAATTGGTGGGCGCGTGTTTGTATGGCGACACCGTGGACGGCAGCTGGTACTTCAAGCTGCTGCGCGATGGTCGCAGCGTGGCTGACATCCGCGAGAAGCTGATGTTTGGTGAGTCCAACATCGGCGATGTGGGCCATGAAGGCCACAACAAAGCCGCCAACATGCCCGACGATGCCGAGGTGTGTGGTTGCAATGGCGTGAAAAAAGGCGCGATTTGCAAAGCCATCAAAGACAAAGGTTTGTTCACCTTGGATGAGGTGCGCAAGCACACCAAGGCTAGCGCGTCGTGCGGCTCATGCACGGGCTTGGTCGAACAAATTTTGATGTTCACCGCTGGCGGCGACTACTCGGCCACGCCAAAGAAAAAAGCCATCTGCGGCTGCACCGAGCACAGCCACCAAGAAGTGCGTGACGCGATTTCGCAGAACAAGCTGTTGACCAACGATGC
>JACCDM011518287.1_pt1 | contig 11660 bp, 17 predicted proteins | sample 7445851 | NCBI WGS metagenome assembly JACCDM01 (sample SAMN15323438, study PRJNA562643) | freshwater metagenome | isolation source: river surface water | place: USA:Blue River Watershed | collected 2017-08-16
GATGGAATTGTTGGCTCTTTAACTTGGTCAAAGCTGAGTACATATGGTCAAGTAAAAGAAGCACCAGTTCTAATTGATGAGATACCACTTGAGGTTTCTCATGTTGGTCAAGGAAATTTCAAGATTTATGATTGTCTTTTAGATGAAGAAGAATATTATAAAAATGAAGTAAAAAAAGATACTATCTATTTACACCACACTGCTGGTGGTTCAAGACCAGACTGGACAATTGGTTCTTGGGAAAGAGACTTTGTAAAAGATAGAAAAGGAAATATTGTTTATGATGGTCAAGGAAATCCAAAACCTTTGAAAGTAGGAACTTCTTATGTTATTGGTAGAAAGTCTTCTACTACAGGTGATAGAACTTGGGATGGTAAAGTGTTAAGAGCCTTTGATGACAAATATTGGGCTTATCACTTAGGTGTTAATGATCCAAAATTAGATTTCAACTCAAGGTCAATTGGTATTGAAATTTGTAATTATGGACCACTTACTTTAGGCAAAGATGGTAGATTTTATAACTATGTAAATAAACCAATTATGGAAAGTGAAGTTGTTAAATTAGATAAACCATTTAGAGGATATGAGTATTGGGAAAGATATACAGATGCGCAATTAGAAAGTACAAGAAATTTATTATTTCATCTTATCATAAAATGGGGTATGACTATTGAGGGTAAAATCTATAATGAAAAATGGTTTGATTATGATGCTACAAGATTATCAAATGGTGGTATCAGATCTCATACTCAAGTAAGAAGAGATAAATTTGACATTTTTCCACAAAAGGAAATGATACAAATGTTGAATAGTCTTTAATTGTATATTATTGAAAGACTTTTATAAACTAAGAGTTGTTGTTCAGAAGTTAACTCTTCAAAGTCACAGAAATAATCATAGTCATCTTCTTCAAAGATGTGCATTAGTATCTTATCTTCCTCAGGAGACCACTCTATTGAATTAAATGTAGTTTCACCAACATTGATGTCTATAACTAATTCATTAATACCCATTCCGAGTATCAATATTAAATCTTTGACTTTATTTTTCATGGGAAAACCTATTTTTTTGACCATAAGATATATATAAACAAATTTTTTTGAATTAAAAGAATAACTTTTGAAAATTTGATTTTTAATATATATTCTAATAAAAAAAATATCTAAATGAGAATTCTTCAATATTCAAACTTTATAAATGAGCAAAAGGTCTCTGAACTGATATTAGAATCTAAAGTAGTTTATTCTAAAAAGTTTATCAATATACTTAATAAAATGAGAAGTAATAAAGTTGCAAGTGAGTTAATCAAACTTTATTCCAAAGATATTGATGTAGTTCAAAACTATTTAGACATAACTGACCAGAAAGATGCAGTTAGTTTCACACCAGATAGAAAAGTTCAGGAAATAACTAAAGATAAACCAGAGACTTGGAAAGTAGTTGAGTCTGGTAGATACTTAACTTCTAGTGATAGAAATAATAAAATATTTGAAGCACTTGGTTATGATAAACAAAAGTATGGATGTTGGTCACCTGATACAGATTCAATTGGTTTAATACTATCTGAGACTGTTAGTTCAGTTTCTGGAAAAATATATGTTATGTTTCAAGAGTATGGTGTTACTGATCCAAGAATTGGTGTAATAAATAAAGCAGCTCTTGAGCCTGAAGATGCAGAAGATAATAGAGTCTGGGGAATGTCAAGAAATAATATTAAAGTTGGTAGATTAGCAAGAGCTATTTTATCTGCTGCGAAGATTTCATTTACAGATGCTGATATAGAACAATTTACTAATCAATACAAAGCAACTTATGATTTTGCTAAGGACATTCTTAAACAATTTGATATTGTCACTGGTAATAAAATCGCTTATTGGTATGATGAAAATAATTATACTTCTGGTGGTGGAACATTGAATAATTCTTGTATGGCATCAGTAGATTCTGATTACTTTGATATCTACACACAAAACTCACAAGTTAGTTTAGTTATATTATACTCTGATAATGGTGTAATAGATGGTGATAAGTATAAATCAGATTTAATAAAAGGTAGAGCTATTTTATGGGATGCTGAAATTAATGGACGCATTGTGAAGTTTATGGATAGAATTTATACAACACAAGATGCTGATGTAGAATTATTCAAACAATTTGCTGAAAAGAACGGATGGTATTATAAGAGAAGTCAAAGTATGGAACCTGGTGAAACTATAACAAATGGTTCTGAGTCTATAAGAGTTTTAATAAAAGTAAAATTAGATAATTTTGATTTTGAATATTACCCATACTGTGATACTATGTGTTACTTAAATGAGAATGATGGTTGTTTATATAACCGTGAAATGGGTGATGGTAAAGCACTGAGAGATACTGGTGGTGGTTATGATGAATATTATGAATAAAATAAAAAAACCCAGTCAAAGACTGGGTTTTTTGTTTACCTTACGATTTCATTATTTAACTTCTTCGTAAGATGTGTCTTCAACATCGCCATTACCATTGTCGGTGTTGTTAGATGGTTGTGGTTCTGATTGAGACTCTTGATACAATCTAGTTGAGATTGTTTGCCAAGTCTCATTTAACTTCTGAGAGGTTTCATCAATTCTTTGAAGATCCTTTTCAGAGTGAGCTGATTTAAGAGATTCAAGGTCAGTGTTAAGAGCCGACTTATCTTCTTCAGTAAGCTTTTCAGAGAACTCTTTCATTTGCTTTTCTGTTTGGAAAATAAGGTTATCAGCCATGTTTAACTTGTCAACCTTTTCTTTCTCAGCCTTGTCAGCCTCAGCATTTGCCTCAGCTTCTGCTTTCATTCTTTCAATTTCTTCTTTAGTCAATTGAGAACCACCTTCAATACGGATTTTGTTTTCCTTACCAGATGCTTTGTCTTTAGCTGAAACTGAAAGAATACCGTTGGCATCAATATCAAATGTTACTTCAATTTGAGGAATACCTCTTGGAGCTGGCATAATTCCATCTAAATGGAAGCGTCCAAGTGAACGGTTATCCTTAGCCATTGGTCTTTCACCTTGTAGAACATGAATTTCTACAGATGGTTGATTGTCAGCGGCGGTTGAGAACGTTTCTGACTTACGGGTCGGAATTGTTGTATTCGCCTCAATCAACTTAGTCATTACACCACCCATTGTCTCAATACCAAGAGAAAGTGGTGTAACATCAAGAAGAAGAACATCAGTGATACCACCAGTCAATACTGCTCCTTGGATAGCCGCACCAAGTGCAACAACTTCATCAGGGTTTACAGATTTGTTTGGTTTCTTACCAATGTATTTTTCAAGAGCTTCTTGAATAGCTGGAATTCTTGTAGAACCACCAACAAGAATTACCTCATCAATTTCAGATGGTTTAAGATTAGCACTTTTCAAAGCTGATTTAGCACAAGCGATAGCTCTATCAACAAGACTTGAAGTCATTTGATCAAACTTAGCTTTTGTTAAAGTCTTTACAAAGTGTAATGGAAGACCATCCTGAGCAGTGATGTAAGGTAGGTTAATTTCAGATTGAGAAGTAGATGATAACTCAATCTTAGCCTTTTCAGCTGCTTCTTTCAAACGCTGTAAAGCCATCGGATCTTTTGAAAGATCCATTGAGTATTCACTTTTGAATTCCTCAACCATCCAATTGATGATTGCATTATCAAAGTCGTCACCACCTAAGTGAGTATCACCATCAGTAGATTTAACTTCAAATACACCATCACCGATTTCTAGAACTGATACATCATGAGTACCACCACCACAGTCAAATACTAAGATTTTAGAATCTGTATTCTTCTTATCTAAGCCGTAAGCTAAAGCTGCTGCGGTAGGCTCATTAATGATACGCTCAACTTTCAAACCAGCGATTTCACCAGCTTCAATAGTTGCAGTTCTTTCAGCGTCTCCGAAGTAAGCCGGAACAGTAATTACTGCTCTTGTTACTTCATAACCTAAATAGTCTTCAGCGGTTTTCTTCATTTTCTGAAGAATCATAGCTGAAACCTCTTGAGGAGTATAGTCTCTATCATCAATTTTAACAACTGGAACATTGTTAGTTCCTTTGCCAACTTGATAAGGTACTCTTGTTACTTCATCAGTACATACAGAGTAGTCTTTACCAATAAATCTCTTAATAGAGTATACTGTTTTTTTAGGGTTAGTAACCGCTTGTCTTTTTGCAGGGTCACCAATTTTTCTATCATTGTCGGTAAATCCAACAACAGATGGGGTAGTTCTCTTACCCTCAGAGTTAGTGATGACAATTGGTTCACCACCTTCAACTACTGCTACACATGAGTTAGTAGTTCCTAAGTCGATTCCTATAATTACGTCTTTTGCCATATTTTTTTGTTTTTTTAGTATGTGTTATATCAATTTATTTGCCAAAGTTTAATTACTGACATTTTGTCATATGTATTAAACACTGATTTTATATACTTTGTTCTAAAAAAAGTTTAATATATAATGTATGAAATTTTTAAAAGAATGGTCAAGTTGGAATCCAGACTTAAATCAAAGAGTTAGAGACTATATTGATACTAATAAAACTAACTTATTGAGTATGTGGGATGATGAAAAATCTGAAGAAGAGAATATGCAAAATCTAATTGACTATTTCACAGAATATCCAGATGAAATGAATCCAGTTGTAAATCCAGATAGAGTCAAAACAATTAGTTCTAAGTCTGGAATGAAAAATTCAGCACCTGTTATGATGAATATAGGATGTGTGAGAGACTTTAAAAGTTTTTAATTCTTATCAAATTCAAAAACTCTTTCTTCATAATTTAATTAACCAAATTGTAGGATTTATTCCACTTAAAACATAATAAGTCATTCTACGATTACCTCCAATAATATACCATTTACCACCTATTTCAATTGCAGATGTTAATGGCATTTTACCACCTTTTTCAATATTTTTATCAAAGAAATCAAAAGATCCTCCGTAATAATTAACAAACTGACAAGCTTCTGCATAAGCCTGTTTATCAATATCTGGAAAGTCTTTGAATACCTGTGGTGTGTTTAATCTATCTTCAGCACCTTTTGATTTTAAAAAATCCATAGTCTTATCATAAGAAGCTTTTAATCTTTGATACTCACCAGCATCTTTTAGAAATTTTGCAAAATCTCCTCTACCAATAGATTGAGAATCATCTGCTAATTTCTTTACTCCTGATTCATTCAATTGAACTTTTTGACCAGTCCAAAATAATTTTCTACAAAGCTTAATAAAATCATAGTAAGGCTTAGCATCTACCTTTTCACCATTTTTTAGTGTGTAAGTTTTTTTTCTTAGTAAATCTTCAGATGTCGTTCTTAGTTCTTTAGAAGTGTCTGTGTGTTTTCCATTTGAATCTTCAACTTGCTGTTCAAACTCTTCTGGTTCAAAATCCATAGATTTTCCTTTAGTTCCAAAAATTGATTTATCTAAAGTAAATTTCTCACCACCTACCAAAAACTCATCTGGTAAATCATCACGCTTATCATTAAAGACTCTGAACATTTCTTTGACTTCAAATTCGGCGTTTCCCCAGTTTACCTTAGTAGCCTTTGAAATTAGCTCTTCAGTAATAAATTCTAAATACTTTTTGATTCTCATAACACTATATATAAAAAAAAGAGAGTTAAAAACTCTCTTTCTAATTATCATCCGACTCTTCAGGATCTTTGAAGAATAAAGTTGAATCTTGATTTTGTAACCACTCTCTTGCTATAGATAACCTTTTTGTTTGGTCTCTCAACCACTCTTTAGCCATTTCATATGGTTCACATCTTTGTAAAGCTCTTTCATAATCATCTACACTATCATAGATATTGAGAATTTCATCCTTTGACATTTTCTTTAATTGTCCAGCTTTATCCATGTTCATAACAAAAGCAAAGTTAGGATTACCAACTCTATTTTTGATTGCATAATCTTTTTTAGTCATACCAGAATTAATAAATTGTCTATAAGCATTTTCAATTTCTGACACTTTATCATTGATAGCTCTCTTCACAATTACAATTATTTTGTTAATTCTTTCATGAGCTTCTTTTTCATCTTCCGGAACTTGACCTAAAATATCATCAATCTTATCATCTAAGATATAACCAATAATTATATTTTCTCTATATAAATCTTCAGTAAGCAAACCGTGTCTTTCACAATACCAAGGAGTCTTTAACTTAAAGAAAAAGTCTCTACCAAATTCATCCTCACAAGTTACAATAGAACCTTCTTTATCAACCTGTGTTGCATTAAGTTCAATTAAGTGGTCTAAATCTTTTATTTCATCTTCAAATGGAGCAACTCTAACTGAACCTACTTTATCTAAATGATTTCTAATATCAATATGCTTACCAGTTTTATTATCTCTAAGTCTTAGAAGAATTAATTCTTCACTTGGATATCTTAAGACAATTCTATTATTTGGTGCAACATATTCAAAGATTGGAACAATATTATTATTTAAAGCCCAATCAACTAAAGATTTTACTTCTGGGTTAGTTTTATATACTCTATTAATACCATCTGCTTGGTCATTATCAAATCCCATTTTAGATTTACCAACTACTTTACCATTAGGTAGTTTGACAAATGATGCAATAGATCCATCTTCCTTGTTATTGATAAACTTAATTTTATAGTTTTTAACAACAGAATAAAGAGAGTCTGGAACTTGATTCAAGTTAAAGAACTTTTCTAAAAGAACATATCTATCAAATATCGAACCGTCTTTATTAAATACAAATGTTAATCCTCTCATTTCATAACCTTTAAGTTCAGGTTTTTCTGGAATAGGATTAGAAAAGTCTTTGTATTGAGCAAGTCTGTAATTAAACACAGAAACTGGATATCCATCTACTACCATTTTAGACTCATAGAATGGTGAGTCCTTTAATGAGCATAGTTCTAAGGCTTCTTCATAAGAAGGTATTTTATTTGCAGAGTTATTTTCATTGATAAAATCAATATATCTAAATAGTTTCATAATATTATATATTAAACCAGAACTAAGAATTCTCTTTTAAGAATCTATCAATAACTCTTTTTCTTAATTCAGTAGTTGAGAATGAGTGTTTTCTTGAGTTGTAATAAATTTGAATATGTGAAAGGTCTTTGCCAGTAAACTCTTTATCTTTATATTCATCACCTACAACTCTTACATTTATTGGATATGAGTGAAGTATATCTAAGAGGTCTTTTTCTGTAGCATAGACAACAATTTCATCAACATACTTACAAGCCTCTAACTGAACATATCTTTCAAAAACACTTTGAATTGGTTTATTCTTTTCTGGTCTATCAATAGTAGGGTCTGTTTGTAAACCCACAATTAGATAATCACAAATTGATTTCGCTTCTTTTAACATCATTATATGACCAGCGTGAAACAGGTCAAAACAAGAACAAGTGAATCCTACTTTCTTCATTTAGTTTTTATAAATTTAATCTCAAAAGGTTCAAAAACCTTTCACTTTTTTCTAAGACAGATCCTTGTTCATCAGAAACCATAATCTCTCCAGTCTCAAAAACTTCAATAAACCAATAGACTTCACCTTCAATTTCTGAACCGAAAAAGGCAGCTTCGCTTGTCTCGTATACAAATTCTAAGTCAAGATTTTCTTTTTCTTTGAAAAGTTTTGTCTGTGTAGTTTTTTGTGAATAATTAGTCTCCAATTAGTTTATCTAAGTTTGCGTTTCTATTAATTATCTTATCTCCTCCTATCAAGTTCTTGATATGACTTACTGAAAATTTATACTGAGTGCTACTTGACAAAGATTTTGCAATTACTGGATACTTTCTATTCTTTGTTTTGATATCAACAATCTCATAAAGACCATTAGACCCATAGAATTGCATCCCAATTATATTTTGTGTGAATCCAAGTCTTTTACAAAGAGTTCTTAGAACATCATCTACTTTTTCATTTTTATCAAGAGTAGTAACAGTCATTGCTGTTGAGTACTTAGCAACATTGTAAGAAATAGTTCCAAATTCAATTTTAACATTTTCTTCTTTTTCTATAAGAGCTATTGCTTCTTTTAGTTTTTTCTGAATACTCTTTATCTTAGTCTCATTAATCATATTACAATATTTAGAATACAAATATAGTAAAACTATTTAATATATACAATATGCCAAACAGACCTTTAACACAAAAAGAAAAAAGAGCTTGGAAATTCGCTAAAGAACTTCATAAAGACCAGGTAAGAAAGTTTATAGGAAGTCCTTATTTTGATGCTCATGTCAAAAAGGTAAACGCTATTGTAAAACAATTTACAACAGATGAAGATTTATTATGTGCTTCATTACTACATGATACAATTGAGGATTGTTATGATGATCCAGATGTTGGATATCACATCATATTGGAAGAGTTTGGTAAAAGAGTTGCTGATATTGTTATGGAACTTACTTCTTCAAAAGAAGAGATTGAAAATGAATTTGATAGTAAGGCTGATTACTTAATTGTGAAAATGATTCATATGACAGATGATGCACTTATCATAAAGTTGGCTGATAGACTTCAGAATATATCAGATGCTTTCACTGCCTCTGAAAGATTTAGAAATAAGTATTTTCAAGAAACTGTGGAGATAATAAGTGATTTGGAAAAAAATAGAAGATTCAATAGAATACAATCACTTTTAATTAATCAGATTAAAATGAAGTTACAGAATATTGGTTCAATCTTCAAAATAAAAAAGTTTGGTGAATTTAATGAAACATTTAATAACATATAAATTATTTGAATCTCAAAACTTTGATTGGTTTAGAGATTTATTTCAAGAACTAAAAGATGAAGGATTTGATATTAGTGTGAAAGAATCCACTACTCAAAAATTAGATTTTTCTGAGTTAGATTCTTTTTCCTCTCATAATCTAAGAACCAAAGATGGTACAATCAAAACAATTGATGTTAAAGTTGAAAAAAGATTTATAGATGAAGCTGGACAACTAAATGTTGGAAGGTTTAATATAGAAGAAATTAAAGAAACATTACTATTTGCAGAGTCTTATGCAAAAGATGAATTAGGTTTAGAGCTAGAATATATCTACACAATGAGAGTTCCAATATTTAACTATTATAAGTCAGTTAGCGCATTACCATATAATCAAACAATTAATTCTGTAACATTTTCCTTTAGAAAAACAGACTAATCAAGTGAGTTCAAAGCAGCATCATACTGTTTGTCACTTAGAATCTTTACCATTTTTCCTTTCCACTCAACTTTGTTCAAATACTTATTTGTCTTAAGTTGTTTCTGGAGAGAAAGAACAAAATTATTTGTTCCTTTGTAAGCTCTAATCTTTTTGTTAAGTTCAATTTTATCTTGTAGTTCCATACTAATAATTTTTTACTGTTTTGCAAATATAATAAAATTTCAGAATAAAAAAAGAAAAGTTGGTTATGAAACCAACTTTTCTTCTAATACTATCTTTTTTGTCCATTCAGTCAATAGATTAAATCTCTCTGACTCTAATAAGTTTTTGATTGACCCGATTCTGTGATTAATAAATACTTTCTTTTTTGGGTAATACATTTTTGCCATTATGTAACCTAACTCGGTCACATAGATTTCCTTGAGAGTGGCTTTTCCGTCAGGGGTATCCACTTCTGAATTAACAATGTTTTTCAACTCATTTAGTTATGATTTTTTATGCTTTTACCAATAGTAAAAGTGATTTTATATATTCAGTTTTTTCTTCAAAAAATCAACTTTTTCAAGTTTTTAGGTAAAAAAATATAGATTTTTCTAGTGAGGGTAATTTTCAAACTTTGTCACTATTAATCTCTATAATTAAAAAAATATCATAAAAAATATGACAATTAAAATTTATCCTGAAGATATTGTAAGAATGTGTCTGTGGGACCACTATGTTTACTACATAGTTGGATCTGAGAAAGAAGCTGAAAAGATTCTTAAAGAAAATAAGGAAATGGAAATCTCAGAAAGAGATGCTCTTGTTATCGGTTTACTTAAAGTGATTGAGACTGATAATCTTATTCATAAGTTTAATACTTACATAATGGAATTCTTAACAAATAAATCCATTAAAGAAAAAGAATACTTGTTAGTCAGAAAGAAAACATTTGATGTTGCAATTGATAAGTTTGTTGATAAGTTTCCAGATTACTGGGTTCCTAACACAACATTTACTAAAGCTCTTAAAGATTTAGTTGACTATGTGGAGGTAATGAAATCGGAAATTGAAAAACTTGAAATACACAAAATTGTAGACAAGAATGTAACTTATGAGTTTTATAATTCAAATAATGTTAGAAAACTACTAAAATTTAATTATTAAAATATGGAAGAAAATAAAGAAATCATTGAAAATGAACAAGTTGAGAATACTCAACCAGAATTAACATTAGAAGAAAAGTTAGCTCAGGCTGAAGATAAATATGTTCGTCTTTATGCTGAGTTTGATAATTACAAAAAAAGAGTCTTCAAAGATAAAGAAGAAATCAGATTCAACACAAAAGTTTCTATGGTTACTCCTATTTTAGATTTAGATAATGATATATCTATTGCTATCAAGAATATTAAAGATGAGTCGGCTAAAGAAGGTGTTCAATTGATTGCTAATAAACTTGAGAACTTTCTTAAATCTCAAGGCATTGAATCAATTCAGACAGAGACCTATGATGAAGACTTACATGAGGTAATTAGTGTTCTTGAGACTGGTGAGTCTAAGATTTTAGATGTTGTTAGCAAAGGATATATGTTAAATGGTAAAGCCTTCAGACATCCAAAAATTGTATTGAGTAAGTAGTGGAAAAAAGTCTTGTAGAATTATTAAAAGATAATTTATACCGTGAAAAGCTCATAGAAGCTTTATTATCTGGTATTCCAGATAATTTAGTGGTTGCTTTCAAAGAAGTTATAAATTATGTAATAGATGAAAAGTTTCATTTATTTAAAATAGAGGAATTTGAGACTTCATTCTATTATAATGATGATAATACTATGGACTTGGTTTTACCAGCTGTAAGGAGAGTTTTTGCTAAAGTATTTATTGATCCGCCATCTTTATTCAAAGGTGATACGGAAAGTTTAAGATATCAATTATTTATACTTTATTTCAACATAGATGAATTTTTAGAATACTTAGTTGATATGATGTTAAAGTGTAAAAAATCATTAGAACATTTTGAACATATAGATAGAACAGCAGAAACTCTTACCTTAATAGTTGACAACTTTGTTGCTAGTCTTGTAAAGAAAGTAAGAAGTTGTGATGATATAGAAATTGAAATCAAAAATCAAAAAACTATTATAAATAGAGAAAGTTCATTAAATCAAATATTAAACAATGACTGATTGGTATGTTGAAATATCTGAGTGGGCTCCTGAGACTTTTAGAACGGATGAGTATCTTTCAAAGATAATAGACACATCATCCCCATATATGGATCATTTTTGTAAGAGACTTACTGAGATTCATAATTGGAAACTTGAAGAAGCTAATCAAATATTCAAAGAGATTATTGAGGAGTTTCCTATTCTAGTACCACAAGTCTATGACAATGAATTTAGAATAAGATATAACAAATGGGTTTATATAAAACTGACGGAAACTCCGATACAGATATATAGAGACTCTAAGATAAAACAACTATTAGCATAAAAATTTGAACAATAAAGATTATGAGTAAAGA
>JACCDM011659949.1_pt1 | contig 11658 bp, 16 predicted proteins | sample 7445851 | NCBI WGS metagenome assembly JACCDM01 (sample SAMN15323438, study PRJNA562643) | freshwater metagenome | isolation source: river surface water | place: USA:Blue River Watershed | collected 2017-08-16
AGCTGCGTCATCCAGCCGGGCGCTTGCTCCTGCACCCATGCCCACAGCCCGCCCACCCAGGTCGAGAGCGTGGTGAGTGCTAAGCTCAGGTACGGCGTGGCCCAATCGACCAATGCCTGTCCCCAGGTGCCAAGTGTGGTGAGCCATCCCGGTGCTTGCTCCTGCACCCATGTCCACAGTCCGTCCACCCATGTTGAGAGCGTGGTGAGGGCGAGCGCGGCATAAGGGGTAATCCAGTCAACGAAGGCGGAACCCCAACTCATAAGTTGCGCGGCCCAAAGCGGCGCTTGGGTTTGTATCCAGGTGTAGATGCCAAGCACCCACTGCCCGAGATACACCAACGCAGTTTCTGCGAGCGGCGTGATCCATGAGAGGAATGAATCGGCCCAGGTAAGGACGTTTGTGGCTATTGTGGTGCCGAGATCAAAAAGGAGCGTGCCGAGATTGGCGGCATAGGTTTGGAAGTCAAGAATAAGTTGAGCAAAGCCAGCAGTGAAGGCAGCCCAGGCACCCGCAAGATCGCCATTCATGAGCGCGGCGGCAACGTTGTAGATCGTGGTACCAAAGTCCGTCCATATTTGAATGGCGTTTTGCACGACAACTGCAAGCTGAGTCAGTAGCCCGCCAACTGTGCTGCCAAAGGTGTTCATAAGCGAGAGGGCAAGTCCAAGCACGTCCATGCCGCTACCAGCACTCATAAAGAATGTGGCAAGTGCATTGCCAGCCTCCATAAGCACCGATATTGTTGGTTGCGCTGCATTCCACAGGCCAACAAAGAACGCGCCGGCGGTCTGGATCGCGCTCGCTAACCCTTGCCCGATTGAGGCAGCCACAGCGGTAGCGGCTGGCGCGACGGTTTCGAGCAAGCCATTCACCTGCCCCAGTCCAGCCGAGAACATATCAAAGATCGGTTTGGTTGCCGTGGCCGCCAAACCTTGGATTGTATCTTTGAAGGTAGACCAACGCCCGCTTGCTGTTTCGGCAAGGTTGCTCACCAAATCAGAGTCAAGGCCAAGCTGTTGCATTGCCATGCTGACTGCTTCGGCGGCGGGTACACCTTGCTCTTTAAGCTGATTAAGGTATTGCCGGGGAAGGTTGAAGCGTTCAATAACGGAGGTGAAGTCGCCTGATACCGCCTCTTTCAAGGCAAACGCCGCGCCTTCCAAGCCCTCAGCCGGGTTGCTTGCCGCAAGGATTTCGGCTTTGGAGATCAGGTCTTCAAGGCCAATGCCGGATGCCTTTGATACAGGCAGTAGCGCGGCGGCGGCGTCTGCCATCGCTTGAAACTCGAATGGCGTTTTGGAGGCGCGATCTTGGATCATCTCCAGGATATTTGCCGTTGCTGCGCCGTCCTTCGTGAAAGCGTTGATCTTTGCGCTAGTCATCTCCATTGCATGGTTGAGAGAGAGGCCAGCCGTAGCCGCGCCAACTGCGCCAGCGGCGATACCGGCAAACGCCGCAACGCCAGCGCCGGCCATGAAGCCAAACGCATTTCGCAGCATACCGCCGCTTTTTTCAGCCTGCCCGCCAACCGCGTCGATTTGATCGACGAGTTGCGCAACACCGGCCTCTTCACCAACGACGCGAATTGTGAGAACGTAATCGCTCATGCGGTACCGGGCTTCTCTACTTTGCGGCCTTTCGGACGATTGTGGTATTCGGTGTCGGCGGCCATTGCGGTGAACAGCTCCAGGATCTCGGCCATTGGGATGGCGCGCACCTCGCTAGGCGTCCATCCAAACTCGCGGTAGAGCAGAAAGCGCAGATACGCGGGCGGCGCAGGTTGCTTGGTGTGCAGATGCGCCAGCACCTGCACTCTTAGTTTTTTGCGTTGTTCGCTTTTTGGATCGAGGTGTTGACGGCGCGCAGCAGGCGCTGAAGCACGGGCATGGGGATCTTCTTCCCGCGCACGCCTTCAACGCGCTCTTCGATGTGCTCGCGCGTTTTGGCCTCACCGTCTTCCTCGTACTCTTCCCGCGTGACCTTGCGGGCTACGAGCACCTCGCCGCGCAGCGTCACCTTCGTCACGACGCGATCAAAGAAGTTCAGCAGGTCGGTGTTGGTCTTGCCGCCGTCGGTTGAGAACAGGTCGAGATCGTCAAGGGTCGAACGCGGATCGCCGTCCGGGTGTATGCCCTGCAGATCGACTTCGAACAGGTATTCGTCGACACGGGGCGCCAGCGCGGGCGCGTTCTCGGCGGGAATGTCGTCGTATGGCATGGGGAGGCTCCTTTATTACAGAATAGGCTGCGCTCGCGGGGAGGCGCAGAGCCTCCCCAGGTCGGACGCCGCCCAGCGAACGCCTAGGGAATGGCGGCCTTGGTCCAGCCGCCGTGCTGCACGGTGAACTCAACCATTTGCACGTCGCCGCTGGAGGCGTCGAGCTCGTGAAAGGCCGGGAACTGCGTCACCACGCCTTTGGTCGAGGTGAAGCGGAAGTTACCCGACGTGCTGCCATTTGGCGCGACGCGCAGATACAGGGTTGAGTTGGTCGAGTCGAACGCGTTCTTGGCGCGGTCATACGCGCCGTTGGTGTCTTCGGTGTACGTAATCGCCACCGTGCTCTCCTGCGCGTCGAGCTTGCCGGCCACGATGATCGGGCCGTTGCCGTCGAAGGTGTGGGCGGTGCCGGTGAGGCGCGTGCCGTCGCCCGGGCTGACGCTCTGGGCATAGCCCGAGATATCGGTCCAGGTGCTGCCGTCGGTGGAGATCTCCACCACGGCATTACGCGAGCTGGTTGCAAGGGTTGTTTGGGCCATAGCGAATTACTCCTGTGGTTCTGGCTGCGCCACGCGGCGCGGTACGGCTGGCGGGTCAGGGTTGGTGACTTCGGGCGCTGGCGCGGCCTCGTCAACGGGTGCGATCACGCCCTGTTCAATCAGGCGCTTGATATTGGCGGCGCGCTCGTCGTCGGTGTCACCCGAGAAAAGCCCCTCCTCCACCAGCACGGGTTCGGGTGTAGGGTTGTCCGCTGTTGCCACAGCCGGTTCGATGATCGCGCCCTCGGGTGGCGAAATGGGCTTCAAGACGATGTAGCGCATCACGCCTCCTTACGGGTGCTTGATCAAACCAGCGGTGACGCCCGTCACATTGTCGATATCGGCGGCGGCCTGCCCGCTGAAGGCTTCGACCGGGAAATGCACGAACGCATAGCCGGGCGCGCCTGACGACGCGGCAGGTACGGTGACGGTGGTGTCGGCTGGCGTTAGGCCGCCCACCTTGCCCACCACTTTCTTGGTCAGCGTTTTGGTGCTGGTATCGGTGTTTTTGACAACGAAGATCTCGTCGCCGGTGTTCGAGAACGACCAGCCGTTATTCGCGCCAGCGCCACCAGGTGCAGTGAAAGTGAGTGATGCTGATGTTTTGTCGGGCAGTTCGACAGTGATAGGTACTCGGGCCATAGTGCCTCCTTATAGGCGGGCGGTGATTTTTAACGGAATAATCTCGCGCTTGTATTCCGTGCCGTCGAGGATCGTGAGAAACTCAGCGCGACTGCGCCCGTCGTAGTCGATGGCTGTCCAGTGTTCGCCAGTCTGCACCGCGCTGATGAGCGTGCCAACCGCGTGCTCCAGGCTGTCGAGCGTGTCGTCAAGATCGGCCACGCCCACGGTGTTGCCGCTGCCGTCGATGCCGGTTGCGCGGACGAACAGATGCACGTCGAGATAGTAGATTGGCGCGCTGCCGCGAAACGTCAATTGCCGCCGCTCCGATCCCGCGCTCGCCACCACCACCACTGGGCTTTCGCCGCTGAAGTCGAACGGCTGCGTCACGCGCTCGTCGTCGGCCGTCAGCGGGTACACGCGCTGCGCGTCGGTCACGTGGCCGCGCGCCAGCTCTGCAAAGGCGTCGCGCACCTGTCGGCGTGTGCTCATGGCAAGGCACTCCGCAGCAGCTGGTCAATGTCCGCGACAATGCGCGGCGTATCCTGCTGGTAGGTGGTGTTGTAAAAGGCGTGTGGTCCGCCGCGCCCTTCTTCATAGGGTGCGTAGGTGCTGGCCGCCTGTCCGGTGCGCGGGTTGCTCGCGCTGGCGGTGTAGACACGCCCCATGAGCCCGCTCACCTCGGCAGTTTGCGCGCCGGCCATCGTGCCAGTATCGCGGTGCGCATTGCGGGCCGTGCCCTGCGCGTAGGCTTGGGTTGCAGCTGCGACGGCCTTACCCAGCGCGCCGCTTGGCAGCGCCGTGTCGCGCAGCTGCCGTGCAATGGTGTGCAGGCCGGACAGCCCTTGAATAGTGACACTAAACGGCACTAGCGCACCCCTTTGATCTCACTCAGCGCAACCAGTATCGCATTCGTCCACGTGCCCACGCCTTCCACCTTATAGCGCTTCGTGCCGTCGCGCAGTTCGTCGCCGTAGCGCAGATCGGTATCCACTGCGGCCTTGCCGAGGTGCGAGACGGTTGCCGCGTTCACGGGCTGTGCGCGGGTGATCAGCCTTGGGTTGTCGCCCGCTGGCCGAATGCGCATCGGGATCGCCGCCGTGTGCAGCACGGGCGCGCCGGTTTTGCCATTCACGGCGGCCGGACTGCGGTACAGGTCGACCACCTGCTCGCCGTCGATCGAGGGGCCGCTCACCTGCGCCACAATATCAGCATTCTCGGCAGCACTCAGAGTTGGCATGACCTACACACTCCCTGACGTGTCGTGCAATTCGCGCGTGAACGCTGGTGCCACGCGGTCAGTATTGGCAGCGTTCGCATCCTTGCTGGCCTGGCTGATGCCGCCAGCGAACGGCATGGCCAGCCGACTGGCATTCGCGCGCAACCGATCAGCTAGCGCCCGATAGCGTGCCGACCGATCGCCATAGTTGGCACTCTGGCCAATGTCGTCGGTCTTGGACTGCGCCAGCGACGCAAAGTGCATGGCCAGCGCATCGGCTCCAGCAATCGTGGCATTTGTCACGCTTCCGGCGTCCGCAAGCAGCACGTCGATCTCTTCGTCCTGCAGGAGCGCGCCTGCTTCGACGGTGTCGCCCAGGCGAAACCGCACCTTGTCGCGGTCGCTGGCCATCGCGGGATCGTAGGTCCAGCTCATGGTTTGGACTGGCCTTGCGCGTCGGCTCCCTTCTCGGCTTTCTTGCGCGCCTTCTCGTCGGCGTCAGCCTGTGCCTTCTGATAGGCGGCAATCTCGTCGGCGTTGGCCGCGCGAATGGCGCCGTCGCGCAGTAGCAGGTCGGTGTGCAGCCAGTCGCTGGCATCCACCACACTGCCCACCTGCGTCTCTGGCACGCCAATCGCGCGCACAATCGTTACCAGCATGCATGCCTCCCTTAGGCCACGATCGAGTCGAAGAAGTAGCCTAGATCGGTGGCAACGACCTTGTTATCGAAGGCCATTTCACCTTCCACACGGTCGACCTTCAGCTCGCGAATCGGGAACTTCTGAATGGCCACGGTCTGACCTGCGCCCTGGCTGATACCCTTCCACTGGAAGGTGTAGCCTGCGCTTGGCAGCAGTGGCGATGGACGTGGGGCGGCATACGCCAGCAGCGCGCCCTTGCCCTGCACAAAGCTGTAGGCCGCGGTCTCGCCTTCGTTGTTGGTGGCGTACACGCCACCGGCCACCAGCACGCGGTCGATATCGAACAGCTTGGCGAGCATGGCGGTGGTAATCACGTCGGAGTTAACGTACTTGTACTGATCTTTGATCGCCGTGTGGCGCTTCAGCTTGGTGAACACGTCGTAGCCCAGGACCAGGACGTTCGGGTTCATGCCCGTGGTGAGCTTGATATAGCGCTTGGCAACATCGAGATCGCCGGCCGGGTCGCTGCTGGCATAGTTCGACCACTGGATCACCTGGTTCGCGCTCGGCGCCGACGCCACGCCGGTGATGGTGGTACCCCAGATGCCCGCGCCAAAGTACTTGCTGGCCCAGTCGCGCTCGCGCCGCAGGAGCAGGCGCTGCGTGACAAACTCGGTGGCGTCGCGATCCAGGTCAATGCCATCGTCCTGATTGGCGCGAATATCCCACGGTACGTCTTTGTGAAACGCCCAGGTTTTGGTGTTGTAGTTGTCGGTGCCGATACCGTAGCCACCACCGGCCGACTCGGTCGCGGGTGGGCGCACCTGCGCCTCATCACGGAACCAGTCGTTCTTGGTGTAGACGTAGTACGAGTCCGACGCCTTGTCGACCGGGATCACCGGAAAGACCTTGTCGGAGATGTATTCGTCGGTGCCTTGCATATAGGCCACGCTGATGTTGGTCAGCGGGCGATTGACATGCACCGCGCTCTGGGTGGGCTGTGTCATTGCGTGCTCCTGCGAATAGTGGCGCGATGCGCCGATTGTGTCGAATGAGCGACTCTTACGCGCCGCGCGCCGGGTTGATACAGTTGATCACGGCGGTGCCGATGCCATTGGCCGCGCCGGTAGCGGTGACCATTTGGCCGGTGATACGCTTGGTGGTGTCGGTGCCAGGCACATAGGCGGCCGCGCGACCGTTGGCGCTGGTGCCAATTTCAGCGCCAGCCGCAATCGCGGCACTGGCCACGATCTTGGTCTCGCCGAGTGCGCAGACTTCCGCCGGCATGCCGCTGATCGGGTTGTTCTGCAGCACGCCGATCGGTACGTCCGTCACGGCGCTGCACACATCGACCAGGCCCGCGCCAACGAGCTTGACGTAGTAGTACTGCTTCGCGCTGAGATCCGCATTCGCGGTCAAGCCAGGCAGTTTGATCTGTGGTCCTTCGTAGGCCATGAGCGGAGATCTCCTTTAGGCTGTTTCAGCCTGATATTGGCGGTAGAGGCTTGGGTTCTGCTCCAGCGCCTTGGCCGTGGCCTGCTCGATCGAAAGGTCGGGATCGGCGGCGCGCAGTTCGCTGGCTTTGCGCTCGATCTGTGTCCAGGCACTCTCGGGCCGGCCGCTCGCGTCACTACCCAGCTCGCGAAACGCGTCCGAGGTGGCAATCTGCGCGGCCACGGCCTGCTGCTGTGTCACATAGGCCTTGAACTGCGGCGAGTCCTCGCCAAACGCCTGAGCGAACGACTCCAGCACCGTGACGTGTTGCGCCACCTCGCCAAACCAGCGGTGTGGGTGGGCGCTATCGCCGGTGCCGCGAATGAGCGCGGTGAAGCGCTGGGTGCGCGCGTCGGTTTGCATCTTGGTGATCTGCTCGGCCAGCTGCTTATTCGACGCGGCGGTCGTCTCGCTGGCCGACTTCAGCGCGGCGTTTTCCGCCTCCAATGCCTTGAACTTAGTTTCCAGTTCAGCAAATTGCTGTGCGTCCATGGTGTCTCCTTGTACGCTGTCGTCTATCCGAAGGCTGCCCTCACTCGCAAACAGCGGGCGCAGTGCCGGAGCTTTGAAAAACGGGCGGGTGGTAAGCGCGCCGCCAATGGCGACGTCGCGATGCTGGATGCGCGTGGCCGGGTCTTCCCAAACGTCGTACCACTCGGGCGAAAAATAGCGGAAGCGATCTGCCTGGAAAAACGCCCGGCCACGGTCAGTCCACTCTGCTTTGGCGTCCGCTGAGCCATCCGCGTTTTGGCGCATATCCGCAACCCAGCCGACCGCGCCCGAGAGCTTGGTTTCGTGCTCAGCATCGATGGGCAGGCGATCCTGGTACACGCCGTCCTTGTAGTTCTTCACAAAGCGGGCGTTGCGCTCACGGGTGATGGCGATTGCGCCATAGCGCGGGTGGGCGTAGGTCCCGGGCTTGGGCAGGAACGGAATCCACTCGGGTGCTTCCGCACAGGCGATGGTGTTGAAGAGTCGGTGCGTGTGGCCGGTGGCAGCCAGGTCAGCCAGTTCGCTGGCCATAAGCTCGAAGGCGTCTTCGGGCTCGGTGCGGTCGCGCTTGATGCCGAGCACTGCGTCTGGCAGCGGCGTTCCATCAGGTGTCGCGCCGAGCGCGGCCATGAAGCCAGCCGCGTCTTCCGCGTCTACGCCATCCATTCCAAGTAACGGCACGCTGAGATGTTCAGGCCCAAACCACACGCCAAGCGTTTCAAAGCGCACCGGCCGCGCTTCGACACTTTCAATTGGACTCGGCATGCCCGAATCCACCATCGTGAGCGTGATATGCGGCGTGAAGCCGTGGTCTTCCGCCAGCGCGAAGCCGGCCGCTTCCAGCGCGTCGCAGACGTGTTCGCGCAGCTCATTCAGCGCCGGGCTGTCGAGCGAGGCGTAGATCACATCCTGTTCGCCATTGGTGAAGCGCCCAATGCCACTGATCTCGCCCGCAAGCGGCGCGCAGCACGCCGCCGCGTCACGCACGGCGAGGAGCGCTTCGGCGCGCTCAATCGGCCCGAGGAGCTCGATGTCCCCAAACAGACACAGCGTCAGGTGCAACTGCTCGGGTGCCAGGCCACCGCCAACCGCCAGCGTCTGCGCAGTGTCGGAATCGGGCACGAGACAGACAATGCAGCCGGTGGGATCGCCCTCGGCCGCCTGGGCTGCTTCCGCCCGCGCCTTACCGCCCGCATGACTGCGCGCCTGCTTCCACAGCTCGGCAAACTCGTCGGCTGACAAGAAGCCGCCGTCCGACAGGCGCTCTCTCAGTTTGGCGTAGACACGCGCGAGAAAGGTCATTTGGGCCATCGCACCAACACAGAAAAGCGGCGCTTGTGTCGCCTCCCCACACTGAGGAAGTGACGCAAACGCCGCTCAATCGAACGACTATGGAGTTGTAATGACTTGCATAAGAACTATGCACCATTAAGTATAGAGATCGTCTATCGAATTGTCAAGAACTATTGATTTTCTTTATCGACGCCGTTCGCGCCGCTCAGCCTGGGTCTCAAACGATCGCGGCAGGTTCGCGAACTCTTCCACGGCGCGCAACGCAATACGCAGCGCCTCGCGCACCGCCCAGGCGAGCGCCACCGCGCGTGGGCTAAGTGGCTGCTCTGGTTCGTTTGGTGATAGGGTGTTCGTCACGCGCTCGACGTCCATCACGACGTCGCTCCATACGGACTCCCGGCCGCTCGCTCCCGGCAATCGTCGCAGTGCTCTGCACTGCCCATGATCCACCACACACCGTCATCGCGCGCTTCAAGGTGGCATTTACAATTCGTTTTGCATGCGGTTTGTCCATCGCCAGGGTACGAGGGCAGGCCTGGAAAACGCGCGCCGTAATAGGTGGTCCGTACTGCGCCCAGATAGAGCGCTGCGCGCTGCGCCACCTGGGCCTCGCTCAAATCGGGCGCGGCCTGCACAAACCCGCGCAGGAAGTCGGCCTGCTCACTCACACGCACCTTCACGTCATCACGCTCGGCCTTGCTCAGTCCTTTGGGCATGACGCCGGTGCGATCGGCCGTGCCGCGAATGTAGGCCGCCGTGTGCGCCTTGGCCAGTGCGCGCTGCATGGCGCGTTCAAACGCCGCCGCGTTGTGCGAGGTGAGATACGCCTTGGTCGCGGCGCGCAGATCGGGCGCTATGGCGTCAAGCAGGCGATCGGTCACCGCTTCACTCCTGATGCCAGCCACGCTACGGCGTAGGAGGCCAAGTGAAAACCACAGCCGAAACAGAAGCCGAGCGCCAACACGGTCAACGCGAATTGCCAGGTGAGATCAGGCATTGTCCACCTCTTTCGCCAATGCAAACGCCTCGTCGAGTACGCTGTCGATCACGTCATCGATCTCCGATGCCCGGCGCGGCTCGCTCGCCTGCTGCAGCGCGGTCTCAGCCGGTATGGGCAGCCCGGCCTGCTTGAGCAGGTGCGCGTACAGTTGCTGGCCGCCGTCGCCCTGGAAGAGCGGCGCAGCGCTATTCAGCGCCTGGATAAACGTGCCCAGTTCCCCTAGCTCCAAACTTTCCACATCGCCGTGCGTGAGCGCTGGCGCGCGGCTGGCGTCCATCCCGTTCAGGCGCAGCAGTTGCGGAATCGCCTGCGTGTTCACCGCCTGACAGATCGTATCAAGCCAGGCGCCGAGCGCCGTTGAGAACAGCGACGTTTTACTGCTTGCCAGCGCCCAGCTGCCGGTTGCCTGGTGGCCCAGCATCATAAAGTCGGCCAGGACCGCCATGGCGATCTGGGTGTTATAGCGGTCGATAATCTTGCCGGTATCGAACTGGCGCGTGCCGCCGGTGCTGAGTAGCTTCAGGGTGTAGAGCTGATTGCCTTGCTGGTCGTGATCCGAGGGCCAAAGAATGCCCTCCTGAGCATCGCGCCGAATATTCACGACAATATCGCGCACCGCGTTAAATACGGCGGTCTGCTCGGCCGTGCGCGTCGGACTCAGCAACTCGGCCGGGACTTCCGCCACCGGCAGGCCGGCCAGGTCGCGCTCCACACCAATCGCCTCGATATTCTCAATGTGCTTCTTGAAATACCACGGCCGATAACACGCGCGCAGCACGCTCACACCCTCGGGATTGCCCTTGCGTGCGCTCGTTTTCAGGTGCAGGCACTTCGAGAGCGGAATAAACACCGGCGCATAGTTCGGCGGCGCTTGCTGCACAAAGCCGATCGGGTCGCCGCCCTCGTTGAACACCCACTGGAGCAGGGTGTCCTGTGCGCGAATGCTCCACGAGGCCCAGCCGACCTTGCCATCATCGTAGCGACTGCTGTGCAGTGGGGCGTCGGCTTTTTCGCCGCCCCGGAGCTTGTAGGTAATCTCCAGCGGCGCCCAGCCCCACGGTAAGAGGCTGAGCATTTCGGCCAGCGAGAGGCTCCATGCTTCGCGCATATCGTGGAGACAGGCGTTCACAAAGCTCGCAAGCTCGATATCAGCGTCATCGGTGCTGAACGGCGCGACGGTCCAGTCGACCTGGCGCATCAGCATTTCAATGGCGAAGAGAATGCCGCCGATCATCGGGTCGTTCGTGGTCATCTCGCGAATGACACGGTGCCAGCGATCGCCCTGTAGCTCGGTCAGATACTCTTCGTTGATGCGCCCGCCCCAGTGGGTGAGGCCCGACACGCCAAGCGGGTGGAAAGCGGTGTTCTTGTCGGTCATGTGCGATTCCATTTACTCAGGCCGGCGAGGCCGATGGGAGCGACTGTGGGTGTGGTGCCGCGCACCATCTGCGCGGCACCAATGGCCAGGCTCATCACTTCATCGGCGGTGTGATCGTCATCCCAGGCCGCTGATGTCAGGGCCGCGCGCTCGCGCGAGTCGTCCCAGGTCATCTTCAGTTCGCCACGTTCAAATAAGAGCTGAACTGCCTCAATGGCTTGTACCTTGCTGCGCGCAGTTGTGACAAAGGGAATGGCCTTCACGCTCAGGTTTTCGATCAGCGGATCGCCAATGCCATTACTCTCAATATGGAGTGAGCCAGGATAGGCGCGCGCGCGTGCCTCGATCGCTGACTGAATGACGGGGTAGGACACACGTTCGAGTCGATCAAACTTCACCCGCTGATAGGGCAGCGCAGTGATATCGAACGTGTTGATAATCGTGGCGTCGCGCCGGCGTCCCACATCCACGCTCGTCAGGTACTTGTGCCCTGCAATCGGCTCCTGCTTCCCAACCGCGCCCTGTGCCGCAACGTCAAGGTGCTCAAGCGGGAAGATCGCGAGACCTGAGCCGACGAAGTCACAATCGAACTCTGCCGCGAACTGCTGGTGCGTGTATTTCGGGCGCTCCGTTTTGTACCACGCGCCTGCCTCGCCGACAGCTCGCGTCTCGGTGTCGGGCAGGCTATGCCCGTCAGGGTTGTAGGCGGGACAGCGATACCAGGGAACAACCATGCGCGTGAAACCCTCGCCGTGGATATA
>JACCDM010395945.1_pt1 | contig 11653 bp, 5 predicted proteins | sample 7445851 | NCBI WGS metagenome assembly JACCDM01 (sample SAMN15323438, study PRJNA562643) | freshwater metagenome | isolation source: river surface water | place: USA:Blue River Watershed | collected 2017-08-16
CAAAGACTGGTAAGCCTGTGCGCTATATCTCTGAGGAGCTAGAAGCCGTTGTGGCAGCCAACAAGGACACAATTAACGCCCGCGTAGATTATGAGCGCGATTTCCTGTTTGATTACTTCGGATTCAAAACGCTAGAACGCGCCTATCTCCTAAAAGACAGCTCGGGGAAAATTGTGGAGCGGCCCCAAGATATGTGGATGCGCGTGGCCCTCGGAATCTGGGGCGACAACCTGGACGAGGCCTTCCGCACCTATGACCTGATGAGCCAGAAATTCTTCACGCACGCCACGCCGACGCTCTTTAACGCCGGCACGCCCAACCCGCAGCTCAGCTCATGCTACCTAATTGCCATGGATGAGGACAGCATCTCGGGCATCTACAAGACCCTGAGTGACTGCGCGAAGATTAGCAAGCACGCTGGTGGAATTGGTCTGCATATTCACAATGTGCGCGCCAAGGGCTCCCTCATTCACGGGACCAATGGGACCTCTAACGGAATTGTACCAATGCTCCGTGTATTCAATTCCACGGCGCGCTATGTTGACCAAGGTGGCGGGAAGCGCAACGGGTCTTTCGCCATCTATCTGGAGCCCTGGCACGATGACGTGGAGGACTTCCTGCGTCTCAAGCTAAATACTGGTACGGAGGAGGAGCGCGCCCGTGACCTCTTCTACGCAATGTGGATGCCTGACCTCTTCATGGAGCGCGTGGAGGCCGGCGGGGATTGGACGCTCTTCTGTCCTGCTGAGGCACCTGGACTTGCCGATGTGTGGGGCGACGAATTCAAGGAGCTCTATGAACGCTATGAGGCCGAAGGACGTGGGCGCCGCAAGGTTCCTGCGCAGCAGTTGTGGTTCCAAATCTTGTCAGCCCAGATTGAAACCGGCACACCCTATTTGGTCTATAAGGACGCGGCCAATCGTAAGTCCAATCAGCAGAACCTGGGGACAATTAAGAGCAGCAATTTGTGTGTTGCACCTGAGACGCTAATCATGACAGATCAGGGTGAGTTCCCCATCTCGGAGCTCGCTGGACAGGCTGTTAGGGTGTGGAATGGGTCCTGTTGGTCCGAGACCCGTGTTGTACAAACGGGTGCCAATCAACGTGTGATTGGAGTTGATATTGCCGTTTCTACGGTGGATAACGATGGCTCTACACGTCTGACGATGAAGCACATTGAATGTACGCCTTACCACAAGTTCTTGCTGGAGGCTGACAATGTGTGTATTGCAAATGCCCCTCGCATTGAGGCACGTGAGCTGAAGCGAGGGACTTGCTTGCGTTCGTGGATGGACAATACTGGTGTTGTACATGAGGCTGTTGTATGGAATGTTGTGGATTACAATCGCACATGTGATACCTATTGCTTCAATGAGCCCGAGAATAACGCCGGCATCTTCAACGGAGTCTTGACAGGAAACTGCTCTGAAATCATTGAGTATTCCGATAAGGACGAGACGGCCGTGTGCAACCTCGCCAGTATCGCCCTACCGGCTTACGTGGATCTTGTAAAACGCAAGTTTGACTTTGAGCGACTCCGTGAGGTTGTCAAGCAGATTGTGCGGAACCTGGACCGTGTCATTGACATCAACTATTACCCGACGCCTGAGACTCGCCGTTCCAACATGCGTCATCGGCCGATTGGGATTGGCGTCCAAGGCCTCGCCGACGTGTTTGCCATGCTGCGTATGCCGTGGGAGGATGCGCGCGCCGCTGAGCTCAACCAGCGCATCTTTGAGCACATCTATTACGCGGCGATTGAGACATCCGTGGAGCTGGCCGTAGAAAAGGGCCCGTACGAGTCCTTTGATGGCTCTCCAGCGTCCATGGGCCAACTCCAGTTTGACATGTGGGGTGTCACACCGCGGTCCGAAATGGATGGCACGTTGGAATGGGATGCACTCAAGCTCCGTGTCATGCGTGTGGGCCTACGCAACTCCCTACTAGTCGCTCCGATGCCAACCGCAAGTACGTCCCAGATTCTGGGCTATAACGAGTGTATTGAGCCTTTCACGAGCAACATTTACACGCGCCGCACGCTGGCCGGCGAGTTCATCATTGTGAATAAGTACTTGATGCGTGACCTGATTACGTTTGACCTATGGAACGAAGAAATGAAGCAGAAAATCATCGCGCACAATGGGTCCGTACAGGACATTGCGGAAATCCCGGATGCTCTCAAGCGCCTCTACAAGACTGCGTGGGAGATTAAGCAGCGGACACTGATTGACATGGCGGCGGACCGCGGGGCATTTGTGTGCCAGAGCCAGTCACTAAACTTGTTTATGGCCGACCCGAACTTCTCCAAGCTGACGTCCATGCATTTCCACGCATGGAAGCGCGGACTCAAGACGGGCATCTACTACCTGCGCACGAAGGCCCCCGCGGCAGCCCAGAAATTCACCGTGGATCCTGAGCTGCTCACTGCAATTGAGGCGGACAAGGCCAAGCGGCGCGCCGAGGAGCTTGCCGCGGCCGAGGGATGTCTGCATTGCTCCTCTTAGGGGAGCTGCGCTCCCCTATAACCCCTAGCCCTTGAATGAGGGCTTCGCATTCTAATCCCACAGCACCACCTAATAGTAAATATTATAGCTAATATACATTAATAGTAATTATATATTATCTATATAATTATCTTAATGCGAAGCCTTCATTCAAGGGAGGGGGTTTAGGGGGACGGGACGTCCCCCTAGGAGTCTGTGTGAGAAATACGTACAAAATACCACACTACTAAATAAGTATGGAAACGGCATCACCAACCGAAGAATCAATGCCCGTCCTGATGGACCGGCTCGGCGTTATTTTTGAGCACATCGCCGAAAATCCAAATATGCCCACGCAAATCTACGGGCTCTTTTCACTCGTCAGCAAAATACTATTTGAATATAAGACCGCCTTAGAGTCCGGTCAGCCCACCGGTTGGGCCGACAAAATACAATTAGAGGATGGCACAGCAGCCTTCCAGCCCCACGAGGCGCGCATGCTAGAAAATGCAGTTGCGCCAATGGCCAACAATGTTCGCGCCATGTTTGCACCGCCACCAAGCCAGAAGGAGTTTAATGCCAGAGGTGGAGCGAAATTCTCTCTACCGTCCCTAAAAGTCCCAAATCCAGCCTCCGTCGCGTCATCTGCAAAAGCCCTTACAGGAGTTATGAAGGACGACAGTAATCTGTCACTGGACTACCTTGTAGAGCTTGTGGCAGATTATATAGACAAACTCAATACAACTAGTCGGCACATTGCTGAAAAGGCTGGCATCATCCGCTTTGAGAAGGCGTTTCCCGTGATTCCAATTCCCACACCATTTGCCGGCATCCCCCTACAAGTCCCATCGCGCCTATTAATTCTTATTTTACAGGGAATCCTAGAATTTGTACGTATTTCGTTTGCATTTTCGGAATCACGGGCCGGCGTACTAGCCCGTATTTTTGCGTCCATTGGTGCTGCATGTATAGATGCCGGCAAGGGTGATTGGAAGAGTGCGCTCTTTACTATTATAGGTGTATTGAATGGGCAAATGGTCGTAATAGGGGCAGTTGGAAAAATGATGGTGAAAATTTTGTCATTTATCAGCGACGACATTTCGTCTCAGCTCGGCTGGGCGGCATACGACTCGGCGAAATCTTGGATGGCTGGAATCTGGATTTTCGTATTTTCCGTATTTGCCCCTGGTCCTGTACGGGGTTTAGTAGAAGCACATTTAGAGGAACTCAATAGCATTATTGATACAATTAATCAAAAAATGGGCGAAACAACGGCCGCCTTACAGTCCAACCCAGCGTTTGCGTGCCACGATATAAAGTGGGAACAGCAGGCGCCAGTTGATTTTACATCACTTGAACGCCTACAAAATCTTATGAATAACCCTGGATTTTATTGCAGTAAGGAAATACAAGATTTGATTCGCGGGCTGAAATCAAATCCTCCTGTGCGGATCATTTTAGAACTGCTCGGATTGCCGACGACGGATCAGGGAATTGCACGTATGTGCGCGAAATTACCTGCTCATTTGGTCGGTCAGGACCTGGGTGCTACCCTAATAGCCAGCATGGAGCCTGAAGTGGTGCTGAAATCACCTGCGCCAGCGGGCTGTGAGGCCCCATCTTCTGTGGAGGCTGTGCGGCAGACGTTGGCCTCGGTATTTACACCAGGAGTTAGTCCAAATTAAGAAGACCCCGCCTCCACTTTCACCCCTGCAAGTCCATGTAGGAACACAAGTAAATCACGGTCAAAGCCCCAGAAGCAGCTCACAGGCGCCTCCGCCGGCACCTTGCGTGAGCTCAAGTTGGCATCGTGACTGAGTGCCACAATGATTTGCTGCGGCGGGATCTCCAACACCTCGTCCTCACGGCCGGCCAACCACGCCTCCCCTTCCGCAACATTTACGGACGGGAAAGCGCGCTCGCTCCAGAACGACTTATAAAATGCCATACTAGCCTCGCTCACACGCGCACCAAGGGGTAAAGCCCAAGGGGGTACATTGACAGCCGACTTACCGCTCATTAGGTCGTACATGGCCAACATCGTCGCCGCCACAGCCTTTGGCTTCAATCCTAGACCAGGTCCAAATGCCCCCTTTGTGAGCCAGGCCACGCGCCGGCGGAACGACGTTGCAGGGTAGAAATCGTCGTCGTCCATCATCACCACAATGTCGTGGGCCGCCCGCTCAATCCCCGCGTTCCGCTTCTCTCCAATTGGCGTCTTCTTGGCCAGCGGCAAGTAGCTCACCGTAATTTCGGGGTGGTCCGCTGCGAACTTCAGGATTTTATCCGACGCCGCCTTCTCCTGGTCATCACTATCCTCCACTACAAGCCACTCAATCTTGGAGCGCGGGTAGTCCGTCGTCAGCAAGTTGAACATCGGCAGGTCAATGAATTTGCGCCGATTGTACGTCAGTGTCAGCACTGTAATAGGCGGGCAATCATCAGGAATTAACACAGGTGGGAGTACGCGAGCACCAACCTTTGCGCCTTCTACACCCTCTACAAGTCGCCCTACAGGCCCTTGGGCACTCACAATGGACTCCTCCCAACGATTCCGTGCCAGTGCCTGGCGAACACGTACATCATCTGCATCATAATCGTAGAGACGCATGAAGGCCCGCTCCAAGTCCGAACGTAAAGTCGCTACATTTACATCATATTTCCCCCGCTCAGACCCTTCACAAACCCCTAAATAGCCGACTCCTGTGAGCTCCTCATCCCCATAATAGTCTTTGAAGACAGGCAGGCCGGTCATAAGTGCAAACGCGCCGGCCGCCTCGGCCTCTGCCGCAGCATACCCATAGCCCTCACCACAACTGACAATTAGGTGTGCGGCGTGGTACTTCTGGAGACGCTGGAGTTCATCGGCGGGCAACTCACGCACAGCGACCTCCACAGTATCCGTCACATGGGCCGCCGCCGCGGTCAGCCGAGCACCGACATCGGTGCGCGTCGTGTAAATACGGAGCTTGGGGTCGGCAGGCCGCCATGCAGCCAGCACAGCAGCCGCGGCGGCAGACTTTGTCTCGGACCCGCCAAGAAACGCCACGAAGCCGGCGGCCTTGCGGTCAGGGAGGCTAGCAGCAGCAGCCGCGGCAGCCTTCTTGCCGACCTCGGGTGCACCATCGGACCCGAGGGACCAGCGCACACAACACACCTTGTCCTCATGACCCGTCCCCACAATCTCCCTAATAGTCCTAGCAGCGGCCTGGTCGCGCACCCACACCTGGTCAAAAGCGGGCAAGTAGGGGTTGTAGGAGGCAGGGTCATAATGCTCCACATTGACAAGGAGAACATTTGTGGCCGCCCAAGGGACTGCAGAATACACAGGGTGCTCCAGGTGGAACTGGATGTCAGCCTGCTTGGGAGGCTCGCGAGGGTCCAGAAGATGCACATGGCCAATGCGTCCAGGGACAGCAGCGCGGACGAGTTCAGTCAAGACTGCAGCATCACGTGCAAGACCAAAGGTGTTGGCCTTATTGTATATGATATTTACATTTAATAGTGGCTGTTTAGAAGACTTAGATGGCATATACATATGCTAGAATGACTATCTTTTAAACACCCCTACTAGTAAGTATGAGCTCCCCGCTAGGGAAACCAATTAGGGACATAGGGTTCGTTGAATGGAGGGACGAGCTGGCGCCCTTGGAACATATGAAGGGTGCGCTCTGGAAAAAGACCATCGCCGCCGAAACGCGTGCCTACAAGTCAATTGCGGGTCTCCCCGCTGTCGCAAGTCAGGCCAAGAAGAACGCCGAGCAGTTGCAAGCAGCCTGGAGACTCTTTGACCGTGACGTATTTGAGGCCGGCGGAGGTATGGTCAAAATCACCCCCGACGGTGAGTGGGCCTGGACGGGCGAACCTATAGCTTTGCGGCGGCGCTTTGAAGACCTGGATGCGGACGGCGAGTATGTATGGGAAATTCGCGACCTGACCGATGAGGCGGCTAATTATGATGCGTTGAAGGACCGTAGCGAGCTCGGCCTCTACAAACGTGGTGAGCCGAAGCCCCTTTGGACACGTCGCGGTGTGGGGTCAGAAGTGGCAGTGATGGCCGGTCGTTGTTATTACACGCTGGTCAAGAATCTCCATCGTGCCTACGCTGTGGAATCATGTGACGCTTTGACAGGCACCGACCGTCGCCAGCATATGCACATTGACACTGAGACAATTCACCTCACACTCCTAAAAGCCCCGTGTGGAGCCTTGTACGTGGTGGCAGAGGATTCTGGGAAAACTAGTCTATATGCACTCTCACCAGGTAAGGCCACAAAAGCCAAACTCTTGGATTCAACCTCCCATTCACAGGTCCCCGTTGGCCCTGGTGCGTGGATTGCGCTAGACGCGAACGGTACTTCCAAATGCCGTGGCGTAACCCGTGGTTGGCCGTTGCCAAAGGACTTTGAGCCCACGTGGGGTGATTCCAAGCGCGGCTTCCTACTTGCCTACAAGTTCGGCGCAACGCGTCTTTATGGCTGGGGCCCGCGGACCCTGAAGCTGCTAGTAGAGACTGATATTGGAGCATTTGAGGCGGACTACTGGGCAGCTTGGCGCCTAGGAACTGCCGTGCGGTTCTTTGTGGCCCCGCTGACCACGGAGCCATACATTCTCACAATTGACAAGCATACACAATCGCTCACTGAATCCAAGCTTTATCAAACACCACCTGTGCCATCCCTAATAGTCCATCGCCTAGAGGCGAAGAGTCAAGACGGAACGCGTGTCCCCTATCACATGATAGGGCTAAATCCCGGAAAACCCAAGGGCTTGCTTGTATATGGGTATGGGGCATACGGCTCTACGACTCCAGCGCGCAAAGTGTGGGCACTGTGGGCCCCGCTTCTCCAGGCAGGTTGGGTCCTGGCCTACGCATATGTGCGTGGAGGCGGCGACGGGGGTGAGCCGTGGGCCGAGGCGGGGCGACGGACAGGGCGCCTAAAGGCTGTGGAGGACTTTGAGGCGGTCATACGAGCCGCCCAAGAGGTTGCAGAGGTCCCACCACAGCGCACAGTGATTTCAGGCAGGTCTGCAGGGGGTGTGCTAGTAGGTACGACAGTGGCGCGACACAAGGATGGTGATTTGATGGGCGCGGCATTTGCCGAAGTTCCCTACTTGGATGTGTTGCGGACGACAACAAACCCAGCACTCCCCTTGACGACCATAGAGTACAATGAGTTCGGCAATCCACGCGAACGCTTGGAGGATTTGATGTCGGTGGCGCGTGTGTCGCCGGTTGATTTGGCAGCGGGCCAGGGAGCGCCTGGTGTGTTTGTACTATCCCGGGCCGGCGGCAAGGATACACAAGTGCTTGCCTACGAGCCACTCAAATGGACACTACGACTGCGCGAGGGGGGCGGGTCCGAAGGGAAGTTATTCGGCTATGAGCCCGACGAGGGGCACTTTTACAGGCGTGAGGCTGAAATCAAAGCACGAGCTACGGATTTGGCTATATTAATGACCCGGTTAGATAAGCCGCGTGTGCGTGAAAAAATCGCACGTACAGATATACAAATGGCTCGTTCTACTCGCAAGATCTCAGGTGGTCGCCGTCGTCGTGTTGCTCGCAAGTCTCGCAAGGCTGGTCGTAAGTCCCGCAAGTAAGGGAGCTGCGCTCCCTTAGACCCTAGCTCAAAGGGCGCTCCACGCTTTGCGTGTTGGGCCTTACAGGCACTACCGCCTTATAAGCTATATTATATAACTTTATAATTTAAACAACTACCTATAATAGCCCCAATTGTAAGACTTTTCAAACGTCTTACATTTGTAGCGCATTCCGCTCGTCCGCTTCGCTCATGACAATCTGGCATGAGTCTGCCTCGCGCCGCTTATAGCCCCCAGCTGCCGCCCCACCCCCATAAATGAACCGCTGTCTATGCTCTTCGTGCGGGTTATGCTCCTGGAGTGCGGCCCGATGTTTGGCCGTACCATATCCTTTATTGGTCGCAAAGCCAAAGCGCTCGGCCGTCACGGGGTCCCGAGCACAGAACTCACGGACCCAATCGTCGTGTGCTTCCTTGGCCAAGATGGACGCCGCCGCAATAGACAAGTAGGTAGCGTCCCCATCTATAATTGTATATACAGTGCCGGCCTCATATTTGCACGGTAAAGTTCCATCAATGAGCAGTCGTGTAGGCTTTACTTGCAAAGCTTCCACAGCTCGTTCAAAAGCGGTCTGGTTTGCCCATGTGACTCCATGTGCATCCAACTCCGCGGCCATAACAGTCCCTACACCCCAGGCAACGGCGAGTTCTTTGATTGCGGTGGCATATTCAGCACGGCGTTTTGGCGAGAGTTTCTTGGAGTCACGAAGTTTTGGTGCAAGGGTCCGCATTTTGTCCGACCAGGTTGCTTCTGCGGGAAGAATCACAGCAGCGGCTGTTAAGGGTCCCCAGAAACAACCCCGACCGGCTTCGTCTAGTCCTGCTTCTAGGATGTCGTCTTGGATATGGCGTGTGCGAAGTGTGATGGCTTGTGTAGTCATAGTGAGGGTGCTATTAGGGTGTGCGGGTTGGCCTCCTCAATTTTAATCGGCAGAGGTAGTAAGATGGACAAGGTAACACTATTACTAGGGATACTTATAGGGGTGGTTGTTGTGTTATATTTTATACCAGTGTGGCGTGATTTAGCACGCCCTTTAGAAGGATTTACTAGTTCATCATCTTCGTCTAGAGTGAAACCAGGCGGGTCTTCATCATCAGCTGCACCAGTTGCAGGGCCTATTGGTTCGTCATCGTCGTCAGCTGCACCAGTTGCAGGGCCTATTGGTTCGTCGTCTTCATCATTTTCTACACCATCTACAAATCAACCAGGCCCTACTTGCCCTCCCCAGCCAAATATTGAGGATGCTGTATCAAAGGCTATTACAAATATATTGGGGCGGGTTGGTGGCGGTGGAACAACACACAATAAGAAGCCTATGAATTTTGGTGCATCACCAACAAATGCATTTGGGACTGGAACACCATTAGCAGCACCTCCACTCAATATGGAGGCACTTATTACACTTTCAAAGAAGTTGATGGAAAATGGCGTGACCGCGGATTACACGTCTGTGCGTAAGGAATTTACGAACAAATATGGTGCGCAGACGATGTTACAGCCGACCGACTTTGCCAGTGCATTTTTGATTTATATGGAATACACGAACTTTTACACAAATTTCTACAATATACTTGACGATGCAAATAAGAATATATTTAGAAAGGCCCCGATTGACCAACAGGCCACGGCAATTTCTATGATAAATACATTTGGTATGGAAACAATGATTTACTTGCACCAGATGTTAGACCCGAATTTTGAGGCTGACTTTGGAGATGAGTATACTATGGAGGATAGTGATACTGGGGCTGGGACTTGTAAGGATAGCCAGGCAATTATTGACAAGTTGAAGGCGTGTTTGACAAGTAGTGATGTGAATTGCGTGCAGAAAGTGTTGAATGGTCTTGATGGTGCTGCAGGAGCAGGAGGTAAAGATGGTACCGCAGGAGCAGGAGGTAAAGATGGTGCTGCAGGAGCAGGAGGTAAAGATGGTGCCGCAGGAGCAGGAGGAGCACCACCCCCAGGAACAACACCTCCTGGCGCATCTTCCAGCTCATATAAATATGTACCTCTTCCATCTGCACCACCTGGTTCCTCTAGTTCTTACGGATTAGTCATACCACCTACACAACCAGGCTCTACAAGTAGCAGTAGTGGAAGTATGGCAGCAGGGGCAGGGACAGGAGCAGGGGCAGGAGCAGGTGCAGGAGCAGGTGCAGGAGCAGCTACAACTACAACTGTAAGTACAGGTACAGGGGATGAATGTGCAGATGGTGATGTAGAGGTTGTTGTGCAAATGCCACCACAACCCAAGGCCTCTCAATCTAGTTGCCCGGTTTGCGACGGTTCTGGCTGCAATCTCTGCTCTGGTACAGGTTCGCCAAGCCTTGGGCAAGGTATGAATTGGAACTATATTACACCTCAAGTGTCAAAATGCAAATCCGATGAGCCGATTGATATGCGGTGGGGATATTAAACTGTTGCATTTTGTCGCGTGCTCGTGCAACCCTAATAATACTATACGATGTGTTATTTCAAGAAATAATGGATCGTTTAATATAGAAGTATGTCGTCTAGCAATCCACGACTGATATCAAATTACACTACACCCGAAGTGTATGTTGTTGTTTTAGGAGATTTTGTTGATTACAATACTATAATAAATGAGCTAGTGCCACAATTTCCGCTTGGAACTCGTATTGCAACACCAAATGACATTAAATCTGAAAATGCAGCTGGTAAATTAACAGATGTGTTAGCAGTCCAAGGTATTATAGACTATAATGGAACGCCTGCGGAAATATTAGGCTTGCGTGAATTTCTTAGTAATGAAACTCAAGTAAGTATTATTGATGATTATACAATACCAAATTATATATATATATATTTATATGGTTTTAAACCATACAATAAAACACCAAATAATATTCAATATTATACAACTGAAGTTGGTGACCAATATTATACTTATATAGAAAACGTAACATTGCAAAATGTACCTACCACTATAAATATATTATATAACAAGACTAATATATATAGTAATGCTACACTAAAAATTGGTTCATCTAGTAGCTCAGCTGCTCGCCAGCAGCTTGCGTCGTCAAGTAGCTCAGCTGCTCGCCAGCAGCTTGCGTCGTCAAGTAGCTCAGCTGCTCGCATTGGCTCCTCAAGTAGTAGTAGTGGTTTTCCAAATAGTTTCCCCATTGAAACTACTTATTTTATACAAGTTGTAACTTCATCTACATCAGGTCCAACAACTGTAGCGCCAGGAATTATTAATTACATAAATACAAATGATTTTGTGGTTAATGGTGTGAATTACATAGTGATTAATAATAAAAATGTTAAAGTTGTGCTTGTACCAAGTGCGCAATGGGCTACTATATCAAAGGTTGTAAATGGCGTTTATTGGAATAACTCGCTGCATACAGATGGTCCAATATTTAAAAATGGGTGGGATGGAAAACCGGTTAATGCATTAAATGCGATTGATAGTGCGGCAACACAAGTTAATTTGACAAATACGTTTAATACAAACGTATCACCTATTGGATCATCTAGTAGTTCAGCTGTTGCGCGGCAACAGCTTGCGTCGTCTAGTAGCTCAGCTGTTGCGCGGCAAC
>JACCDM010596871.1_pt1 | contig 11647 bp, 10 predicted proteins | sample 7445851 | NCBI WGS metagenome assembly JACCDM01 (sample SAMN15323438, study PRJNA562643) | freshwater metagenome | isolation source: river surface water | place: USA:Blue River Watershed | collected 2017-08-16
CATCCTATTTATTGGTGAGTATCGCCTTAGGTTTATTTACATCGGCCCGTATTGCGGAGCAGGTGCGTGCAGGTATTCAATCCTTGCCATCAGGTCAGCGTAATGCTGCCATTGCTTTGGGGATGACAACCACCCAAAGCTATCGCTATGTGATTTTGCCCATGGGCCTGCGCATCATTATCCCCCCCCTTACATCAGAGTGTATGAATTTAGTAAAGAACTCTTCGGTTGCCTTTGCGGTTTCTGTACCTGAGCTCACCTTATTTGCAATGCAAGCACAAGAAGAAACGTCACGTGGCATTGAAATTTATCTTGCGGTTACGGGTCTCTATGTCATCTCGGCATTCTCGGTCAACCGAATCATGGCCTGGATCGAGAAAAAATCCCGGGTGCCTGGTTTTATTGCCCCCAGTGCCTCAGGCTCTCATTAAATCAAGGGATATGACGACACATGGATCTTGATCTAAGTTTTTACAACTGGGCGTTATTTACCAGCTACCTTCAAAAAGGTTTGATTTTTAGTATTCAGCTCACAGTGATTGCCACTATTGGGGGAATTATTGTTGGTACCATGTTAGCGCTAATGCGTTTATCGGGTAAGCCATGGTTGGTGATGCCTGCCACGATATACGTTAATACCATGCGCTCTATTCCATTGGTGATGGTGATTTTGTGGTTCTTCTTGTTGATTCCGCTGATGATTGGTAAACCAATCGGTATTAATTTATCGGCCATCATTACATTCATTGCGTTTGAGGCAGCATTTTTCTCAGAAATTGTGCGTGCCGGTATTCAGTCGATACCGCGTGGCCAAGTGTATGCTGGACAGGCATTGGGAATGAGTTATGCCCAAAATATGCGATTGGTTGTACTACCCCAAGCATTTCGCAACATGATCCCTGTCTTTATGACCCAAACCATTATTTTGTTCCAAGATACTTCGCTAGTCTATGCAATTGGTGCCTATGATTTATTAAAAGGTTTTGAGATTGCTGGTAAAAACTTTGGGCGTCCGATTGAAACCTATTTACTAGCCGCAGTTACCTATTTCTTGATTTGTTTCACCCTATCCAGAATCGTTCGCAGGATTCAGCAAAAAGTTGCCATCATTCGATGAGTTTAGAAAGTAAATAGAAATGATTGAGTTACAAAATATTTCAAAATGGTATGGTCAGTTTCAGGTTCTGACCGATTGCTCGACCACTATTAAAAAGGGGGAGGTTGTGGTGATCTGCGGACCATCAGGATCTGGCAAATCAACCCTGATTAAAACGATTAATGCCCTTGAGCCATTTCAGGAGGGTGAGCTGATTGTGAACGGTATTCGTTTGCATGACCCTAAAACAGATTTACCGAAGTTGCGGGCAAAGGTTGGCATGGTGTTTCAGCACTTTGAGTTGTTTCCGCATCTCTCGGTCATGGAAAACTTAACCATCGCCCAAATTAAAGTACTCAATCGCTCTCTAGAAGATGCTAAACAGCATGGTCTTAAATACCTCGAGCGCGTGGGCTTGCTAGAGCAAAAGGATAAGTTCCCAGGCCAACTGTCTGGCGGTCAGCAACAACGGGTTGCGATTGCGCGCGCTCTATGTATGGATCCAATGGTGATGTTATTTGATGAGCCGACCTCAGCCCTTGATCCTGAAATGGTTGGGGAGGTTTTGGATGTCATGGTGAAACTTGCGCAAGAGGGCATGACTATGTGTGTGGTTACTCACGAGATGGGATTTGCCAAGAAAGTGAGTCACCGAGTTATATTCATGGATAAGGGAATCATTGTGGAGGATTGCTCACGAGATGAGTTTTTTGGTAATCCAGATGCCCGTTCCCCGCGGGCAAAAGACTTCCTTTCTAAGATTTTGGCCGACTAAGCCTTAGTCTTTTCTGCCTTTGCCCGTCCAAAATACAATAGTCAATAGAATCACTAGGGCAAGTAGTCCCTCTAGAACAAACAAGAGCATTGGGTATTCATCAAATAATTGAGCGAGCATGGGCTTATTCTCTTTCCTGCAGGTAATTGTAAATCGCAAATCAGCCTTCGTTGTTCCCATAAGTGCTGCAATGGCAAGTTTGCTCATGATTTCTTGCGCAACGCCCCCCACAAAATCAAGTTCCGGACCATCGACGTCTTCATCTTTACCGCGCACTCCCAAGGTCATTGAGACGGTCGTAACTGAAGATGCTGCCTCATCAGCTAGTTTGTCCCCAGTAAACTTCAGTGACATCCCAGGATGGAATGAAGATGCGCTTGCCGATGCTTGGCAGGCATGGCTACAAAGTTGCAATGCCCTACGAAAGCGCAAGACCGGCCCGGTCAATTGGATTTCGGTTTGTGATCGCGCCAATGCTCAAAAGCCTAGAGACGCCAAAGCATTTTTTGAGAATCATTTTCGGGCTTACTCGGTTCGTAATCAGGTAACTGGAAAGTTCGAGGGGCTGGTCACTGGCTATTACGAGCCTATTATGAACGGCTCGCGGGTTCGAACAGAGCGCTATTCCGTTCCCTTATATGCTTATCCTAAAACGTGGGCGAGAGCAAAGCCTAATCCAGCACCAACACGTGCAGAGTTAGTAAGTTCTGGTTTGCTAAAGGGCTCTGAAATTGCTTGGGTAGAAGATCCTATTGCAGCTGCATCTATGCAGATACAGGGGTCAGGAAAGATTCGCCTTGATGGTGGACAGATCGTGCGCTTTGGCTTTGCTGGAACTAATGACCAACCCTTTAAATCCAGTGCACAGTGGCTCTTGGATCGTAAAGAAATTACACGTGCAGAAGCGACGATGCAAGGAATTTCGGAGTGGGGAAAGCGTAATCCAAATAAGGTTCAAGAGATGCTCAATGCTAATCCGCGCTTTGTATTCTTCAAAGAACTGCCACCATCTGCGAATCAGGATTTAGGACCGATCGGCGCATTGGGTGTGCCATTAAGTCCAGGACGCAGCATTGCTATTGATCCCCGTGCTATTCCGCTAGGAGCGCCGGTTTTTCTAGAAACTACACAGCCCTTAAGTAACCAGCCTATACGACGCTTAGTCATGGCCCAAGATACCGGTAAGGCGATCGTGGGGCCAGTGCGGGTTGATTATTTCTGGGGAACTGGTGATGAGGCTGGTGAATTAGCAGGCAGAATGAAGCAAAATGGTCGTGTTTGGTTATTGCTACCGCGAAGGGATTAAAAATGTCATACAACACCATCTTAACGGAGATCGAAGGCAAGGTTGCCATCATTACCTTAAATCGACCTCAGGTCCTCAATGCGCTAAATGATGAGTTAATGAACGAGCTCGGCACTGCCTTATTAAAGTTTGATGCGGATGACTCGATTGCTTGCATGATTATTACGGGAAGCGAAAAAGCATTTGCTGCTGGTGCAGATATTGGCAAGATGGCAAAGCTTGATTTTCAGGAGACCTATCGCAATAACTTCATTAGCCGTAATTGGGAAACGCTCACCAAGGTTCGTAAACCAGTGATTGCCGCAGTATCTGGCTACGCTCTAGGTGGTGGCTGTGAACTTGCCATGATGTGCGACATGATTATTGCGGCTGATACCGCTAAATTTGCTCAACCTGAAGTGAAGCTTGGCATTGTTCCGGGGTCGGGTGGGACACAACGATTGACACGCGCAGTCTCGAAGTCCAAAGCAATGGATCTATGTCTAACTGGACGAATGATGGATGCTACAGAAGCCGAGCGCAGTGGTTTGGTGGCGCGCATTTATCCAGCCGCTCAATTGATGGTCGAAACTAAAGCAATCGCACAAACCATTGCAGCGATGCCACTTCTTACTCTAATGATGGTGAAAGAAAGTGTAAATGTGGCCTTTGAGATGAGCTTGAGCGAAGGAATTCGTTTTGAGCGAAGACTCTTTCATGCTTGTTTTGGAACTGAAGATCAAAAAGAGGGTATGGCTGCGTTTTTAGAAAAGCGATCTGCCCAGTTTAAGAATCGCTAGTTTTCTTAGCCTCTTTAGGCTAAGTAGGTTTGTGCTAGCCGAACCCAGTAATTAACGCCCACAGGAATTAGTGCGTCATTAAAATCGTATGAGGGGTTATGCAAATGGCATGGGCCCATTCCATGACCAGCAATTCGGTGATCGCCATCACCGTTCCCTAAAAATACATAGCATCCTGGCTTTTTAAGAAGCATGAAGGCAAAGTCTTCTGCTCCCATAGTGGGATCAATGCGCATATTAACGCGTTCTGCTCCAACCAGTTCTTTCATGACCTTGCTTGCAAACTCTGTTTCTTTTTCATGATTAATGAGGGGCGGATAATTACGCTTGAATGCAATACTGGCTTTGCAGTCAAATGCCCCCGCAACTTGATTGCTAATCTCATTAAGGCGGCGCTCGATTAAGTCTAATACTTCAAGAGTAAAGGTCCGAACCGTTCCGCCTAAGATGGCGGTATCCGGGATAACGTTACTGGTCTCGCCCGCATGAAACTGCGTAATGGAGATCACTGCTGCATCAACAGGGCGCTTATTACGGGTAATGATGCTTTGTAGGGCTTGGGCAATCTGAACACCAGCCATTACAGGATCGGCACTATTGTGAGGAAGTGCTGCATGGCCACCTTTCCCCTGAATTTCAATACTGAACTCATTGCTCGAGGCCATCATAGGGCCGCTTGTTACACCAAAGTGCCCCTCACCTAGACCGGGCCAGTTATGCATGCCAAAGACAGCATCGCAAGGAAATTGCTCAAAAAGACCATCATTAATCATTTCTTGTGCACCCGCACCACCTTCTTCAGCAGGTTGAAAGATAAAGACAACGCTACCCCTAAACTCACGATGATTGGATAAGTATTGCGCCGCACCCAGCAGCATCGCAGTATGGCCATCATGACCACAGGCATGCATTTTTCCAGCATGGGTAGAGGCGTGGGGGAAGGTATTTTTTTCTTGTAAGGGCAGAGCATCCATATCGGCTCGCAGACCAATCATTTTTCCGGGACCAAGCTCGCCATCAATCCGTCCGACTACCCCAGTTTTACCCAAACCCTTAAATACTGGGATTCCCCAGCTAGAAAGTGCCTCTGCCACCAACTCAGCGGTCCGGTTTTCCTCAAAACGCAACTCCGGATGAGCATGGATATTGCGGCGGATTTGTGCAATCGATTGGGCAGATTGAAGGATTTCAGGAAGGATTCTCATAGAACAATATTAGCCCAAAGCGATACACTAAGCATCAAGGCGATTTAACGGAAAAAAAGTGCAATAAATACTGATGATTACCCATAAACCATGGCGTTCGTCCTACCCTGCTGGCGTACCGCATGAGCTCGATTACGGAGCATATGACTCTTTATTAGATCTTTTGGATGAGTCATTTACTAAGTATGCTAATCAGCCAGCGTATTGGTGTATGGGGAAGCATTTTTCATATCAAGTCATTGATCATGCCTCTAAAAAGCTGGCTACATATCTACAAAGCTTAGGTTTAAAGAAAGGTGCGCGGGTAGCTATCATGCTGCCCAATATTCCACAATATCCAATTGCTTTATATGCGGTATTGCGAGCTGGATATATTGTTGTCAGTATTAATCCTTTGTATACGCCCCGAGAGTTATCGGCACAATTAAGTGATTGTGGTGCAGAGACTATCTTATTGCTGGAGCATTTTGGTAAAACTCTTGAGGATGCATTTGCAATAGAAGGGCAAGCGATTGCACTTAAGCATGTGGTGATCACTAGCATCGCCGAGATGTTGGGTTGGAAGGGCCCTTGGTTAGATCGCTTTATTCGTACATTTAAGCGCAAGGTAGTTCCATACGTATTACCCAATCACTTACAGAGTATTCAATTTAGTCAAGCGCTTGAGCGTGGAGCGCAGCTAAGCTATCAAAAACCAGCTATATCGCAGAGCGATATAGCTCTACTGCAGTACACAGGCGGTACGACGGGTATATCGAAGGGTGCGATCCTGACCCATCGAAATTTAATTGCAAATGTCATGCAAATTGAGGCATGGCTAAAACCCATTCAGCAACGCAAGACTATAGAAGCCTGGCATTTTTTATGTGCTTTGCCGATGTATCACATCTTTGCATTAACGGGCTGTGGTTTATTAGGTATGCGTCTTGGAGCACGGATACTTTTGGTTCCTAACGCCCGCGACCTGCCGAACTTGATTGGAATTTTGAAAGAATTTCCAGAAATAAATGTATTCCCAGGCGTTAACACCTTGTTTCAGGCGCTGCTCAATAACTCCAAGTTTACCGATTTAGATTTCTCGCGCTGGGCCCTAACTATTGGCGGGGGTATGGCGGTACAACGATCTGTGGCGGAGCGTTGGCAGGCATTAACAGGAACGGTTATTACTGAGGGGTATGGTTTGTCGGAAACCTCACCAGTGGCATCTTGTAACACGCCACTTGCTCAAGAATTTACGGGCTCGATTGGCTTACCGCTACCCGATACCGAGATGTGTATCCGTGATGAGGATGGGCGAGATTTGGTAGCAGGTCAGGTTGGTGAAATTTATATTCGCGGACCACAAGTGATGTCAGGCTATTGGCAACAAGAGAGCGAAACCTCCAATGTCTTGGGATCGGATGGCTACTTTAGAACGGGTGATATTGGTTTAATGGATGAGGCCGGTTATTTTAAGATTGTTGATCGAAAAAAAGACATGATCTTAGTGGCTGGTTTTAATGTTTATCCGAATGAAGTGGAAGATATCGTCGCTTCGATTCCGGGCGTGGTTGAGTGCGCTGTTGTTGGTGTGCGACAGACATCGTCTGGAGAGGCAGTTAAGTTATTTGTAGTGCGTGAAGATTTAAATATCACCGAGAGTCTCATCATGGACGTTTGTAATCGAGAGCTTACGCACTACAAACGGCCAACACAAATTGAGTTTAGAGAAAGCCTGCCCAAGAATAATGTGGGCAAAATCTTGCGCCGTGTTCTGCGCGATGAGAGTAATACTTAGTCAAATTCTTCGTTTAGTAGCACTATAGAATCGGCAGCAAACTTGATTGCCTCTAAAGAATAAGGCGCATTGACTGCTTTTTGCAGGGATTTTGGTAAGGGCTCAATCACGCCCAGTAAGGGTGCAGTAATACGGTCACGAAGTGCGTTGATGTTTTCATCGCGGTATGGCATTTCATGGCTAATACAGTTAGCGACCCAGCCGGCTAACTTCAAACCTCTTTTTTCAATGGCTTCCACCGTTAATAAAGTGTGATTAAGGCAACCCAAACGAATACCTACAGACAAAATAAGGGGAAGATCGATTAGTTTGCAAAAATCAGAGAGATCCTGCGTCTCATTGATTGGGGTCAAGAAGCCGCCAGCTCCCTCCACAATCACATAATCTACCGCTTGTTGAATTCCTTGAAAACCCTTGAGCATTTCTTGCGGATCTAATTTGACACCCTTTTCTTTTGCTACCAAATGGGGCGCAGCTGGAAATTCAAGAACATATGGGCAGAGCAACTCCCTTGGAATTTTATTACCAACAGCAATTACATAGGTCTCAATATCTTCGTTACGTAATTGACCGACTTGGTCCATGTAAGTGCCTGCAACTAGAGGTTTAAAGGCTGAAGCAGAGCCATGCTTAGATTGATTTAATTTATAGACGATAGCAGCCGTTACTAAAGTTTTGCCAACCTCTGTATCGGTACCAGTAATAAAGTAAGAATGTGTCATGATGACCGTCCCTTCGATTCAAGATCGAAAAGAGTTTTTGCTAATACAGAAATCTCAGTATGGGTGTGGGTGGCAGACAGAGTCATACGCAAACGAGACATTCCTTGTGGCACGGTAGGCGGACGAATCGCCGGAATCCAATATCCGGCAAGGTCTAAATCTTTGGCTAGTTGAAGTGCCGTTTCATTCCTTCCGACGACAATGGGCTGAATTGCAGTATCCGACTTTAATATTTGCCAGGTCTTAAATTGTGCGAGATTTTGCCAATGCGTGATATTGCTTCGCAGTTTGGTACGGGCTTCCTGACCAGCTCGACCTTTTATCAGATCAAGACTTTTTATTAAAGCAAAGGCTACAGCAGGAGAACTTGCGGTACTGTAAATATAGGGGCGAGCCTTTTGAATTAACCACTCAATCAGGAGCTCATGAGCACAAACGAACGCTCCACTGAGGCCTGCTGCTTTGCCAAGAGTGCCAATATAAATAAGACGTTCGGAGCAAAGACCACTATCTTCCAAAATGCCGTGACCCTGATTTCCTAAAACACCAAAGCCATGGGCATCATCGATTAAAAGTAAGGCATCATGCTGCTCAGCTAGTTGAAGTAGTTCGCCTATTGGTGCTAAATCGCCATCCATACTGAAGACACCATCAATGACGATGAGTTTGTGCTCAGAAGAATCTCGTTTGAGTTCATCCCCGAGCGGACCCAGATCGCGATGATCAAAGATAAACACATCGGCATTACTTTGCCCTTTGGCGAGCCGGACGCCATCAATTAGAGAGGCATGATTTAGGCGAGCTGAATAGATTCTGGAAGCACTACTCTTGAGATTGCTGAGTGCAGTAATCGCACTGATATTGGCTAGATAGCCGGTAGAAAAAAACAGGGCGTTAGCCTTAGGTATTGATTGAGCTTGGGTCTGAGCCAGTTTTGTTTCTAGCAAATCATGAATCGTTTGATGCCCGCTAATTAAATGTGAGGCGCCGCTGCCAACCCCAAATCGCCGCGCTCCCTCTGCAAGTGCATTAATTAGTTCAGGGTGGTTGGCAAAGCCGAGGTAGTCATTGCTGCAAAAGGCTTGTAGTTCTCGTCCTGCAATGTGTATTCGTGTGCCACATGGGGATTCAACGGTTCGGATCTTGCGCCTGAGTAACTGAGCATCTAGTTCTGCTAGTCCCTGAGTAATTTGGTTTTTTACAAAGAACATATCTGCTAGATATCTTTAGGACTATTTAGAGGTATTAAGGGTTTTATTAAGGGCTTGGCAAATACCCTTACTCATTAATTCTATTTCTGTATCACTCAGAATATAAGGTGGCATGACATAGACCGTTTGCCCAATTGGTCTTATCAAAACACCTTCTTGCATCCCCCTTTGAAATAACTCTTTTGAGAGGGTTTCTGGGTTTTTAATTGAGTGCTCATGAATATCAAATGCAAAGATCATACCCTTCTGACGAACATGCTTAATTCGTTCATCAGCGAGCGTCCACGCAAATGCTTCCCAAATCTTTGTTGTACTTTCTTTATTCTTTAAAAGTATTTGTTCATTTTTAAAGATATCTAATCCTGCTAAGGCTGCTCGACAAGCAAGGGGGTTGCCGGTATAAGAATGCGAATGGAGAAATGCTTGATTTAAATCATCGGCATAAAAGGCTGCATAAATAGAGTCGCGGGTTAAACAAATGGATAAGGGTAGATATCCAGCACTAATGCCTTTTGATAAGGTTAAGAAGTCTGGCCAAATACCAGCCTGTTCACAGGCAAAGAATGTTCCCGTACGCCCGCACCCCACTGCGATCTCATCGGCAATGAGATGGACGCCATATTGTTGGCAAAGCGCCGCCGCTTTCTGGACGAAGATGGCCGAGTGCATGGCCATTTGCCCAGCGCATTGGACTAATGGCTCAATAATCAGAGCTGCAATCTCAGTGTGATTTTTTTGTAAACACAGCTCAAGGTCCGCAATAGCTCGTTTAGCGATATCCTCAGCACTTTCCTTGGACTGCGCTTGCCGAGCATCGGGAGACATGACGACATAAACATCTTGTAAGAGAGAGCCATAGGCTTGTTTAAATAAGGCGACATCCGTTACTGCTAATGCACCCAAGGTCTCACCGTGATAACTATTTTGTAAACAAATAAATTTCTTTTTTGCAGACTTGCCCTGAATTTTCCAGAAGTGATGACTCATTTTTAAAGCGATTTCAACAGCAGACGCACCATCGCTGGCATAAAAGGCATGGCCTAAATGCCCCTGGCTTAATTGACTCAAACGTTCAGATAGTTCAATGACGGGTTGATGTGTGAAGCCCGCTAACATAACGTGCTCAATGGTATTAAGTTGTTCAATGATGGCTTGATTAATTTTTGGATTAGCATGACCAAATAAATTGGTCCACCAAGAACTAATGCAATCGAGAAAACGATTGCCTGCGGCATCAATCAACCACGGACCCTCCCCATGATGAATCGCCACCAAGGGATAAGCTTCGTGATGTTTCATTTGGGTACAGGGATGCCATACCGAAGCAAGGCTTCGTGCAACCCAATCCACAGAATTGGAGGGGCTATTCATAGGCTTATTGGAACACTCATTGAGGGATTTAGTCTTATATCTGTTATGTTATTGGTTTTAGAGATTAAGTCATAGAAAACGATGTCAGCCCACCAAACCACAGCCCCCCTCGTTCAGGTAAAACCAAGAGCTCCCGCCGTCAGAGTGGCATGGACCCTCGAGCAGGTGGCGGCTTTATACGATCTTCCATTTAATGAACTCATGTTCCAGGCTCAAGAGACCCACCGTCAGTATTTTCCAGAGGGTGATGTCGAGCTGGCTACGCTTTTATCAATCAAGACCGGGGGCTGTCCCGAGGACTGTGGCTATTGCCCTCAAGCGGCTCGTTACCACACAGACGTTAAAGCCACTAAGTTATTGGATTTGGAGGAAGTGTTGGAGGCTGCAAAAGCAGCTAAGGCAGCGGGCTCCAATCGTTTTTGTATGGGGGCTGCTTGGCGCGAACCCAAGGACCGTGATGTGGAAAAGGTAGTTGAGATGATTAAGGGCGTAAAAGCTCTTGGCCTAGAAACCTGCGCCACCTTGGGAATGCTCGAGCCCTCTCAGGCTAAGTCCCTGAAAGATGCGGGCCTTGATTTTTATAACCATAACTTAGATACGAGCGAAGATTTTTACCCCAATGTCATTCAAACCAGAAACTATCAAGATCGACTAGATACTCTTCAGCATGTGCGCGATGTAGGAATGTCAGTCTGTTGTGGGGGGATTGTTGGTATGGGTGAAAGTCGGGAGCAACGAGTTTCATTTATAGCTCGCTTAGCTAATCTTGAGCCCTACCCAGAATCGGTTCCCATTAATCATTTAGTGCCTGTGGCTGGCACTCCCCTTGAATCCCAAGCCAAGTTAGACCCCCTGGAATTTGTGCGCACTATCGCAGTAGCCCGAATCACGATGCCAAGAGCAAGGGTTCGTTTATCGGCAGGACGTCAGGAACTCGGCAAGGCGATTCAAGCCATGTGTTTTCAGGCGGGCGCAAATTCTATTTTTTATGGCGATCAGTTACTAACAACTGGTAATCCAGAGGCCGAAGCAGATCGTCAATTACTTACCGAACTGGGTCTCAAAACCAAAGAAAGTTGTAAGACTGAAGTGCGGGTATGACAAGCAGTTTTCCAGGTAAAAATAGAAGCCCCATCGATCAACTCATTTCGGAGTTTGATACTGCTTTACGTTCGATTGCAGGGGGCGCCCATTACCGAAGACCCATTCCCAAAACCGAATTAGAAAATGATCTAAATAATAAGCAAGTACTTACATCTGATAGTAGTATGGGCCCTGATGAGCGTGCTCATTCTGCTGGTTTAATGCGGGTTAATCATGTTGGCGAGGTTTGCGCTCAAGCCCTTTATCAGTCGCAAAGGTTGCTAGCAAAAGACCCCAAAACACGAGCTCTTTTGGATCTAGC
>JACCDM011592608.1_pt1 | contig 11645 bp, 10 predicted proteins | sample 7445851 | NCBI WGS metagenome assembly JACCDM01 (sample SAMN15323438, study PRJNA562643) | freshwater metagenome | isolation source: river surface water | place: USA:Blue River Watershed | collected 2017-08-16
GATGGATCTGGGCAACGGAATTCAACGCGCTTTGCCTTTGGTGATGAACCTGTAATTGGAATACGGATACATGCAGAGCGGTTGCGTGCTGAGTAAACGAGGTTTACTGGAGCTTCATAACCTGGAACCAAGCGACGGTATGAGTTCACTGTTGGGTTGGTGAATGCAAGAAGTGATGGAGCATGCTTCAAGAGGCCACCGATATACCAACGCGCCATATCTGAAAGATCGCCATATGTGCCGGCTTCGAAGAAGAGAGGCTTGCCGTTCTTCCATAGTGATTGGTGAACGTGCATTCCAGAACCGTTATCTCCGAAGAGAGGCTTTGGCATAAATGTCGCTGTCTTGCCGCCTTCCCATGCAACGTTGCGAATGATGTACTTAAACTTCATTAGCTCATCGCCGGCGCTCAAGATATCTGTGAAGCGGTAGTTGATCTCCATCTGACCAGCAGTTCCAACCTCGTGGTGTGAACGCTCTACGAGGAGACCTGCACGTCCAAGCTCCATCACCATTTCATCGCGAAGATCTGCAAACTGATCTGTTGGAGAAACTGGGAAGTAGCCACCCTTTACGCGTGTGCGGTATCCACGGTTTGGAGTTCCATCTGGATCTGTGACGATACCTGTGTTCCAGGCGCCTTCGTAAGAATCGATGTGGTGGTAAGCCTCGTTGATACCTGTCTTGAAGCGAATTGCGTCGAAGACATAGAACTCTGCCTCTGGTGCGAAGAATGCTTGGTCAGCAATTCCTGTTGACTTCATATAGTCAACAGCCTTTGCAACAACTCCACGTGGGTCACGTGAGTAAGGAGTGTTATCACCTGGGTTGTGAACTGAGAAGATGATGACGAGGGTCTTCTCGAGACGGAAGGGATCAATAAATGCTGACTCTGGAACCGGGAGCAACTTCATATCTGATTCGTTAATTGCCTGGAATCCACGGATAGAGGAACCATCGAACATAAGACCATCTGTGAAAACAGCTTCATCGAATGATTCAACAGGCACGTTGAAGTGGTGCTGGATACCTGGAAGATCTGTAAAACGTACGTCGACGAGTTTTACATCTTCCTTCTTAATGTATGCAAAAATTTCAGATGAATTCTTAAACATATTTACTCCAATTGAGGGTGTTTGTTTCACATCCAACTTTTACGGCCAGCTCAACATTGAGTACCGCTGATGGAGTGAAGGCTAGTTCTCCAGCGTAAAAATGTCATAATCGCCGTGTTACAGCCGTGTTACATCCTGCCGGCGACTTTGCGTCCCGCTAGGCTCTTGCCATGTTTCCACGCGTGAGCCAGGGTCGACGTCTTCTTGGGATCACTCTCGATTGGTTAGCTTGCTACGCCATCGCCCTTGGATTCTTTGCAGGAGGGGGCTCGCTTTCTGATCGGGTCCCTCAGGCAAGAATTCCGGTCCTCATTCTGCTCTTTGCCGAATACTCAATCTTCATCGCAATTGGGGGAGCATCCTTCGGGCACAGACTCGTTGGGCTCAAAGTCGTGCGCTTCTCTGACGGTGGGGCCGTTACCCCAGCTCAATCGTTTATTCGAACTGCGCTCTTAATTCCGTTGATTACCGCAATTACATTTGATGAAAATGGTCGCGGAGTTAATGAGCGACTATCAAATACTGTCCTAGTTCAGACTAGAGGAAAGTCTTAGCGGATCTTTACACCCTTTGGCATCGGACCCTTAGGAATTGGGAGTGACATTCCGCCGACAGCTTTGAGTCGTGCGCGAACTTCTCGCATCTGATGTGGAGTTAGCTTCTTTGGAAGTTTGGCCAAGTGCTTCTGCAACTTACGAAGTGGAACTTGCCCCTCGCCTTCGCCTACGAAAACTTCCGTGACGGGTACTCCCGGTGCATAGCGCTCTGATTTGCGCTTCTCATCCTGCAACATCTGACGCACTGCAAAACCGCCTTCACCTGTAAGGACAATTCCAGCACGTCCAACACTTCGGTGGACCATATCTTGCTGGCGGTTTACTGCAACTGCGGGGGTTGTTGTCCAACCTTTACGAATTGCCATAAGAACGCTTGCTCCTGCGCCCATCTGACCTTCAATATTTGCATATGCAGCAGAACCTGCAACACGAGTGAAGAGAAACATCGTTGCAAGCGCAGCGACCGGTGTCGTTACAAATCCACCATAAATTGGGTGATCAAAGATAAATCCAAGAGTAATTCCAACTGTCAACACAAGGATGAAAGTTGCAATAAGCGCACTTCCGATCCAGGGCTTTACAGATTTTGTGACCTTATAAGCATCTCGGAATGTCTGAAAACGAGGAGTCTTTATCTTTGCTTCTTTTTTATTTCGCTTGAACATGCGCGTTAGTTTAGGGGAGCAGGGGCGCTACCACCAAGGCGAACAGGCGCCCAGCGCTGGCCCTCGTGTGAATCTGGATACTTTTCTTGAACTTCATGAAGCATGGAAATCATCGTCTCTCGCAGTAACTTCTCACCCGCCTCGACATCGCTCTGCTTATCAAAGTAAATGGGAGCTCCAAAGGCCACGGTGATAGGAATCCTCCTTCGTCGTAGATTTCGCTTTACCTTCTTAGTCCAAATTCTCTGCGAGCCCCAGACAATGGTGGGTATAACTGGAACGCCTGCACCCATAGCTAATCGAACCGCTCCGGTCTTTAATTCTTTAATCTCAAATGAGACAGAGATCGTTCCTTCGGGAAAAATTCCGATGACCTCACCAGATCTCAGTGCACGAAGTGCTGCAACGAAAGAGGCAGTACCGCTACTTCTATCAACACAGATATGGTGCATTCCGCGCATCAGAGGTCCGGCTAATTTATTGTCGAAGATCTCTTTCTTCGCCATAAATCTGACATAGCGACCAGCGGGAAGTGCTGCGGTGCCAGTGAGTGCAAAATCTAAATAACCAATATGGTTTATCGAAAGTACGGCTCCACCATCGCGTGGAATGTGCTCCACGCCCTCAAAATCGAATTTCAAGCCAAGGTATTTCCAGAAGAGTTTGATCGCACCAATGACTGGGGGATAAACGAGATCAGCCACGCTTCTCCTGGGCTTGCTTGTAAAGTCGTCCAGCACGATATGAACTTCGTACAAGTGGACCGCTCATAACTCCGCTGAATCCAATATCTTCAGCCTCTTTCGCAAGTTCCACAAATTCATCTGGTTTAACCCAGCGCTCAACAGGATGGTGCTTATTTGTTGGACGTAGATATTGAGTAATTGTGATGAGATCGCAACCCGCTGCATGAAGATCGATCAGAGCTTGGGAAATCTCATCACGAGTTTCTCCAAGGCCAAGAATTAAGTTTGATTTTGTAATCAATCCGAACTCCCTGGCCTGAGTGATTACATTGAGCGATCTCTCGTATGTAAATGCGGGACGAATTCGCTTAAAGATCCTTGGTACGGTCTCTAAGTTGTGTGCGAAAACTTCTGGACGAGTTTCAAAGACTTCATTGAGGAGAATTGGGTTGCCACTGAAATCCGGTGCCAGCATTTCAACACCAGTTCCGGGATTTAACTCGTGCACCTTGCGAATTGTTTCGGCATAAAGCCATGCGCCTTCATCTTCAAGGTCATCGCGAGTAACTCCGGTAATGGTTGCGTACTTCAGCCCCATAGCTTGAACTGATTCAGCAACTCTCCGCGGTTCATCGCGATCAAGCGGCTCAGGCTTACCAGTATCGATATTGCAAAAATCGCATCTTCGAGTACAGCGTTCGCCGCCGATTAGGAATGTTGCCTCTTTATCTTCCCAGCACTCAAAGATATTTGGACAAGCTGCCTCTTGACAGACGGTATGTAGACCTTCGGTCTTTACGAGAGTACGCAAACGCGTGTATTCGGGGCCCATATTGGCACGAGTCTTTATCCACTCTGGTTTTCTCTCAATTGGAGTTTCGGTATTGCGGGCCTCGATGCGAAGTAGCTTGCGACCTTCTGGTGCGATAGTCATGCGCTCACCTTCGATAAAGTTTCAGAGACCATCTTTTCAACGATGGGTAGGACTTCAATAATATCGATTTCTCGGCCGAGTTCATCACGAAGTGAAGTAACCTCAGCATCAGCAATCCCGCAGGGGATAATCTTGGAAAAAGCAGATAAATCTGGATTCACATTTAAGGCAAATCCATGCATTGTCACTCCAGTTGCTACGCGAATGCCTATCGCCGCGATTTTGCGATCACCGCGGTCATCCTGAACCCAAACCCCAGAACGCCCTGCGACTCTCACCGCGGAAATTCCAAAATGCGCACAGACTTCAATGAGCGCGGCTTCAATCTCCCGAACAAAACCAACTAATTCATGAGGGTTTGCTAATTTAATAATTGGATAACCGACAAGTTGTCCAGGTCCATGCCAAGTGATTTTTCCGCCTCTATCGACATCAATTACCGGGGTTCCATCAATTGGCTTCTCATCATGCGAAGTCCGTTTTCCAGCCGTATACGTCGATGGATGTTCGAGCAGTAAGAGTGAATTTCCGCGAGAACCGCTTGCTACTTCAGAGTGAATTTTTCGCTGTAAATCGAGTGCAGGTAGATAATCGATTACGCCAAGGCGCTGGATATCGAAAGAGTTCGCTGAAACATCAGCTCCTTGAGGAGCGCTGGCAACCGGCACAGGTACAGCCTAAAGGTAGGCTTAGCGCCTAGCCAACCGCATCCCATCAGGGTTTGCCCGAAAGGTTCACATATCCATGTCTCTAGCTCCCAGCAGCAGTAACCGTAAGCCCTATGCCCTTGCGATGCTCGTCGTCTTCACCTGGTTCATCGTCGTTGGATTCTTTGGACCTCTTTTCGGCAAACTCACTTCAGTTCAGGAAAATAACAACTCCTCATTCCTTCCAAAGGGTGCCGAGGCAACGCAAGCATCAGAGGTAATTCAAACTTTTTCGGGTAAAGATTCATTCTCTTTTCCAACTCTTATTCTCTTTGAGGGCAAAGTTTCTCAATCGCGATTAACGGCGATCAATGAACATATGGCCGGCGTTGGCGCACTCACGCTCGATGGAACAGATGCAAAAATTTCAGATTTCGTCGCACCTGATCAAGCCATCTCAGTATTTCCATCAGAAGATGGAAAGGCGATTCTCGCAAATGTTCCATTAGATGGAAATTCGATCGCCGAGTTGCTGCCAAACGAGAAGCCGGTTTTGCCTGCAATTGTGGAGGCGTTACGCGAAGATATTAAACCGCTGGCAGAAGCCAATGGAGTTACCCATTATGTGACAGGACCGGCAGGGTTACTTGGCGATCTCTTTGGTGCCTTTGGAACTCTGGATTCAACGCTCCTCCTAACCACCTTGGGCGTAGTTGCCATCATCCTTATCTTTGTTTATCGCTCGCCGGTGCTGTGGATCATTCCACTTCTCTCTTCGCTATTTGCTCTATCGATGGCAGGTGGAATTGTTTACCTTCTTGCAAAGGAAGACATCATCGATGTTGATGGTCAGTCCCAGGGAATTCTCTCGGTTCTGGTCATTGGTGCAGCAACTGATTACGCTCTTTTGCTCATTGCCCGCTATAGAGAAGAGTTGCATCATCATGAAAATCGTTTCGATGCGATGCGTGCTGCGTACAAGGGGGTCTGGGAGCCCATTCTTGCTTCAGGTTCGACAGTTGCAATTGCTCTCTTAGTCTTGCTCTTTAGCCAGCTAACAAATACTGCGGGCCTTGGTCCAATCGGTGCAATTGGAATTGTTTGCTCAATGATCACAATTTTAACGTTGCTTCCTGCGCTCCTCCTTCTCTTCGGTCGCTGGATTTTCTGGCCACGCGTTCCAAAGAATGATGGCGATGATCATGTTCTCGAGGGCATGTGGTCAAAGGTCGGCAATAGCATCGGCCGTAACCCACGTAAGGCTTGGGTAATTACAGGCTCTGTTCTGTTGATCTTTGCATTTGCATCCACAACGTTAAAGGCAGATGGAATTGGAACAGTTGATACTTTCACCGGAAAACCTGAATCAGTGGTTGGCCAAAAGTTGCTCTTGAAACACTTCCCAGGTGGCGAAGGTGACCCAACTCAAGTTGTGGTCAGCGCTGACAAAATTGAAGCGGTAACAACTGCTCTTACGGGAGCACCAGGAGTTTCAACTATTACTCCGATGCTTGATGGCTTACCAATCCCAGGAAAGCCTGCGCCAGAAGTAAAGATCGTAAATAACAGAGCGATTCTCAACGTTACTTTGGATAAAGCGCCAGATAGCGTTGAAGCTGGAAATGATGTCCCAGAACTTAGACGTCTTGCCAAAGCTGCTGATTCCACTGCACTAGTAGGCGGAACAAGCGCCGTTTACTACGATGTTCGTCAAGCAAATGATCGAGACAATAAGACGATTATCCCAATCATTCTCCTTGTCATCACAATCATTCTTGGATTGCTCCTTCGCAGCATCATCAGCGCAATAGTTCTTTTGGGAACAGTTGTGCTCTCATATTTTGCAACTCTTGGTGTCTGTGCATTGGTCTTCAACCATGTCTTTGGTTTTGCAGGGGGAGATAACTCATTCCCGCTCTTTGCCTTTATCTTCCTGGTTGCACTTGGAATTGATTACAACATCTTCTTGATGTCTCGCGTTCGTGAAGAGTCTCAGAAGATTGGAACTCGAGCTGGCGTAATTAAGGGAGTTACAGTTACCGGTGCAGTGATTACATCTGCCGGAATTGTCCTTGCTGCAACATTTGCAGTTCTCGGACTGCTTCCACTTGTTCCATTAGCAGAGCTTGGGTTCGCAGTCGCATTTGGTGTTCTCCTTGACACAATTATCGTCCGCTCAATCCTGGTACCAGCGCTGGTACATGAGATTGGTCCGAAGATTTGGTGGCCATCAAAGCTCCAAAATAAGTAATCGCATATGAGAGTCGGAATCGCAGGATATGGGTTGGCAGGGCGCTCCTTTCATGGAGCGCTTCTAAAATCCTGCGGTTTCGATATCGCTGCAATTCTTACAACTAATGCAACTAGAGCACGGCAGGCTAAAGAGGATTTTCCAACAGTAAAGATAGTTGAAAGCTTCGATGCTTTGCTTGGTTGCGACCTTGACCTAGTAGTGATTGCAACCACCAATGATGTTCACGCAACACTGGCCCTATCTTGTATCAAAGCAGGTATTCCGGTGGTTGTAGATAAGCCCTTCGCTAGAAATCTCCGAGAAACAGAAGATGTTCTGCAAGCATCGAGAGAGTCATCTGTCCCTATAACAGTCTTCTTCAATCGATTTTGGGATTCAGATACTCTGACGCTCAAGAGAGTTATTGGCCAAGGTCTGATTGGAAAGCCATTTAGGTTTGATTCACGTTATGAACGCTTTCGCCCAACAATCTCACCGACGTCTTGGCGGGAGAGCACAAGCCCAGAAGATGGAGGCGGACTCTTACTGGATCTGCAGACACATCTGATCTCGATTGCTCTCAACCTTTTCGGAAAGTCAGAGATCACATATGCCAGCGTTCGTGATATCCGAGGCAACTCAGAAGACGATGTAACACTGGCTCTTCGACATGAATCGGGCGTTGACTCTTATCTTGCAGCTAGTGCAATTGCTGGCGCACCGGGGCCGCGCGTGCGCATTCTCGGATCTGAGGGTGCACTAGTTATTCACGATTTGGATCCACAAGAGGCCCTTCTTCGATCAGGACAATTACCTGTAAATGGAATCTGGAATCTGCCAACATCTTCACGCGCCTTCTTGCACAAGGGAGATTCCGTTGAGGAGATAGAAGGAGTACCAGGAAACTATGGAAGCTTCTACCTCCACATTAAAGGGGCGCTATCGGGCGAGAATGACTGGCCCGTTTCCCATGAGGAGATATTGGCTGTTGCTCGAATAATTGATAAGGCGCGTGAGATCAATGTCAGATAAACCAGTTGCTGTTATAGGTGGGGGATTAGCGGGCTTAAGTGCTGCGTTAACGCTGCAAGATGCTGGACGTGAAGTCGAGATATTTGAAGGTAGCGATCGCGTAGGCGGACGAGTTGCAACAGACCGCATAGATGGATTTACGCTCGATAGAGGATTTCAACTAATCAATGCCCACTATCCGGAGATTGAAAGGCTCGATGTAGTTGGCGAGCTGGATTTTCACGTCGCGAGTCGCTCCATTGATATCTCGCTAGGAGATAAACGCTATTCCCTTAGCGACCCGCGGCGTAATCCATTCTCGGCTCTGAATTCAAAGACCGGAACGCTCATTGAGAAGTTGAAGTTTGCGCAATATCTAATGAATTCCGCTCGGAACGAAAAATCTGTTGGTGAAGAACTCGAGGCAGTTGGCGCTCTCTACACACGAGTTCTTCGACCATTCCTGACTGGTGTATTCCTTGCTGACCCAAGTGAAATTGGTGCAGTTCAAGGGAAGGAATTAATTCGTTCATTCATTTCAGGAAAGCCGGGATTACCGAGACTCGGTGCTGGAGCGCTTCCTGCGCTTCTAGCAAAAAAGATAAGGACTATTCATCTCAACTCTCAAATTGATTCAATTACGCAATTTTCGGGACGAGAAGTAATTGTTGCAACGGATCTCACAACTTCTGCACAGCTGCTCGATATTCCAAACGTTCCAAAATTGGCATCCTGCACCACTTGGTATCACGAAGTTCCAACAGATTTCTCTGATTCAAACCGATTGTTATTAGATGGCGAAAAACGTGGCCCAGTGCTTAATTCAATAGTGATCTCGAACTTCGTTTCCTCTTATGCACCAGCTGGTCGATCACTTCTATCGACGACAACGATTGAGCACACATCTGAATCTGAGGTTCGCAGACACCTGGCTCTTCTATGGGGGAAAGAGACCCAGTCATGGCCGTTGATTGCCAAGTATGAGATCCCTAAGGCGCTACCAATCTTCGCACCGGGAATTTCAAAGGCAACCTCATCAAAAATCAGTGATGGCATATATATCGCAGGAGATTTCAGAACAGCTGCATCACAGAATGGGGCGCTTTTGTCGGGCCGTCTGGCTGCGCAAGAGTTATTGCGCAGTTAAATTACTCTTCGATAAGCGCACTGAGTGCAGTTGAAACATGAGGGTAATCCCAGGTAAAACCTGATTCTGTAAGTACCTGCGGTATTACCTTCTTGCTTCCAAGAATCTCACTTGAGAAGCCGCCAAGTGCAATCTTTAAACCAAGTGCAGGAGCCGGAAAGAGCGCTGGTCTATGCATCGCACGAGCAAGTGCTGAAGTGAATTCCTGATTAGTGACTGGATTCGGAGCTGTGAGATTTACCGGACCTTCAACTTTGCTATCGAGAAGGAATGAAATGGCGCGAATTACATCGTGAAGAGTAATCCAAGACCACCATTGCTTACCGGAACCTAACTTCCCGCCGAGACCTAAGCGAAAGAGAGGGAGCATCTTTCCGAGCGCTCCACCCGTTGGGTCGAGTACTAAGCCTGTACGTATTTTTACTGTGCGAACTGATCCCGCGAGATCAGCAGCAGCCTCCCATTCGCGGCACACTGCAGCGAGGAAGTCATCACCGACTCGATCGCTTTCGATTACTGAACGGTTTCCAGATTCTCCATACCAACCAATTGCACTAGCTGAAATAAAAACTTGTGGCTTTACTTCTGCAACCGCTTTGGCAATAGCTGTAGTTCCAAGTAAACGAGAATTGAGAATCTCTGATTTGTACTTCTTGCTCCATCGTTTGTCGCCAACGCCGACACCCGCAAGGTGAATAACCGCATCGACGCCACGGAGAGCTTCGATATCTACATATCCAGTTTGTGGATCCCACTGAATCTCATCGGCTGCAACTACAGGTCTACGAACTAAACGTTGAACAGTGTGGCCTTCTGCCTTGAGATGTCCGACGAGTGCTGTGCCGATAAGTCCTGAAGCGCCAGTAACGGCTATGCGTTGCGGTGATGGCATTGAGTTAGAGACCTAGATCAGCTTCGAAAGCGCCGCCTTCGAGACGCTCTTTAAGTGTGACTAGGAATCGAGCAGCATCTGCACCATCGACGACACGGTGATCGTATGAAAGTCCGAGATAGACCATTGAACGAATCGCGATTGTCTCGCCACCGTCTTCGCCCTTTACGACCATTGGACGCTTAACAACTGCACCAAGTCCAAGGATTGCTACTTGTGGCTGATTAATGATTGGAGTATCAAAGAGCGCTCCACGAGAACCTGTATTAGTCAGAGTAAATGTTCCGCCACCGAGTTCATCAGGAGTTACCTTGTTATCGCGTGTACGTGCAGCAAGATCTGCAATCTTTCGTGCAACGCCACCCATATTAAGGTCACCCGCATTGTGAATCACAGGAACGAGAAGACCGCGCTCTGTATCTACGGCAATGCCGAGGTGTTCTGCACCATGATAAATAATTTGATCGCCCTCAACAGAAGAGTTGAGCACTGGATGTTGCTTCAACGCTTCGCACACAGCAACTGCGAAGAATGGAAGGAATGAGAGTTTGACGCCTTCACGAGCCTCAAATGTTGCCTTTGAGCGATCGCGTAAACGAGCGATCTTTGTGACATCTACTTCAATAACAGTTGTCAGCTGAGCAGAAACTTGAAGCGATTCCACCATACGAGCCGCGATAACTTTGCGAAGACGTGACATAGTCACTGTTGTTCCGCGAAGCGGAGATGCAACAGGTGCTGCAGGACGTGCAGCAGGAGCAGAAGCTGCAACCGGTGCACTCTGTGATGGGGCAGATGCAGGCTTTGCAGCGATGACATCTTCCTTGCGAATACGTCCGCCGATACCAGAACCACGAACAGTTGAAAGATTGACACCAAGATCGTTAGCTAATTTGCGAACGATTGGAGTTACGTATGCATCTGCAGGTTGCGTGACAGGTGCTGCCGGTGCTGCCGGAACCACAACTGGAGGGGCCACCGGTGCAGGGGTTGAAGGAACTACGACTGGAGTAGTTGGTTGAGCTGGAACCTGTGCCACCTGAACCTGAGCAATTGGCTCGGACACTACCGGTGCTGGAGCGCTAGCAACTGCGCCACTTGTACCGATTAATCCAAGACGTGCACCAACTGCAACAGTTGTATCAACTGCGACATCAATTGCTAGAAGAGTTCCTGCAACCGGTGATGGAATCTCTGTATCTACTTTATCTGTCGAAACTTCGAGGAGCGCTTCATCTACTGCAACTGAATCTCCAACATTCTTAAGCCAGCGAGTAACTGTTCCTTCGCTGACAGATTCACCGAGCGCCGGCATTGTGATTACTGTGCCTGCTCCACTTGCTGCAGGTGCAACAGGCGCTGCAGCTGGTGCAGGCGCAGCAGGCGCTACAGGCGCTGCAACTGGTGCAGGTGCAGCGGGTGCTGGAGGTGGAGTTGATTCAACAATCGGTGCAGCTGATGGCGTTGCTGCTGATCCTGACTCATTAATAATTGCTAACTCTGCACCGACGGCAACAGTCTGATCTACTGCAACAACAATCTTTGAGAGAACACCAGCAACTGGAGATGGAATCTCTGTATCTACTTTATCTGTCGAAACTTCGAGGAGTGGCTCATCGACAGCGACCATGTCGCCTTCGTTCTTAAGCCAACGTGTAACTGTTCCTTCACTTACGCTCTCACCGAGAGCTGGCATTGTGACTGAGAATGTCATTTTTATTTCTCCTCTGACTTAACCGTGTGCGTGAAGTGGCTTGC
>JACCDM011885496.1_pt1 | contig 11641 bp, 9 predicted proteins | sample 7445851 | NCBI WGS metagenome assembly JACCDM01 (sample SAMN15323438, study PRJNA562643) | freshwater metagenome | isolation source: river surface water | place: USA:Blue River Watershed | collected 2017-08-16
AGGCACCCCAACCGGCTCCTTTACCCATGGACAATAAGAAATCACGAGAATCTATATGCATTTGGATTGGGTACGTACTTTTATGTCGTATTGAAGTAGGGTCTTGAAGTAACTCTTGCTTTGTGTCAATTACGGATTTTTCTCCTATTAATTTTAGCACACGAAAGGTTGGATTTTCACCTCCACCAGCCATACCTACCAGTATGTTAAATGATTTCAATTGTTTGTTTTTGAATGTTTTAACCTCACAAGACAATATTTGTAAGGAGGTGCCGCTGCCGGCAAAAAAAGAGGCGAGGCTGTCTTGTGGAATGAGGCTCTTACATTTTGGAATTCTATGCCAAGTATTGCCGGTGTCCCAAGTGATTAGCATTAGGTAATAACGAGGAGAAACAAAGACAGTCTTGTGAGTATTTATTTCGGGTTGGGGATTAATGATTAAATCGTTCTTGGTGTAATTCTTCTCTTCGTTTTTACTTGGTTTATCTCCTTGGAATCCACGTATAGAGTTTAAATCGCCGATGTGTAATTCTTCCAAGGTTTGCGGGTCACCAATGGCTAATCCAATTCCTGATTTCCAATCCATCGCGATGGCATCCAAGAAAACATGGGGGCTGAAATTTTGATACACCGCTTTCCAATGTTTACCGCCATCGTTTGTCTTTAAAATTCTAGCACTATCGCTTACGCTCATGATGATGGCCGTATTGGAATCCTTGCTTTCGATATCTCTAAAGTCGTAGCGATTATATCCTGCAGGAGATACTGTATCCCAGATCAATCCAAGTGTGTTTGAAGAACTCTTTACTTGAATTTGGGATTGGGGCTGCGAACATCGCAACACGACACCTCTACTTCCAGAAATCCAGATGGATTGATCTAATCCAACCGAAATCCCTCGGAAACTGCTCGGTTTTGGCAGGGGTATTGGGGTTTCCCCGTGCAATAAAGAAATAAAGCTGGTGAGCATAATGGCCATGATACCTTTGCCAGTGAAACTTCTGCTCAAAATACTTCTGCGATTAACCTGCGAAGGGAATGAATCTGTGAGAATCATGGTTTAAATCTAGGATTTAAATTTCAATTGGTGATTAAATTAGGATTGAAAATCAAGGTCTTTTGAGTGGGATAGTAAAAATCCATAATAGCAGGTATGCGTTGATTGTTTAATTTTAGTTAAGTTATCCCCAAGTACTTGATAATCTAAGGTATATTTTTCACATTTGTTTATCAATAATGATTTGCCTATGGATAGAAATTCTACAAAAATTTTCTTTTCTTTCGACAAATCCGCAAATAGTTCTGTGGTTCTTGAATCTATCACCTATTTAGCGACGCGTACTCGACAAGAATTGGTTTGGGTACGCTCATCAGAAACAGGTGTATTTGAAAACTTGGGGGTAGATGATGCGATTCAGCACTTTCGCATGCGCTACGGGGTAAGCCTTAGCATTCAAGAAGTAAACAGTCTTGTTTGGGAGTCGATGCAATCCGCTACGAAAAACGAAGATCCTTATTTGGTAGTAATTTCTGCTGCTGTTGTTAAGGAAGGGTTGCTAAATGCAGGGATGCGTGGTAAAATTTCAAAACAGAAATGCGCTGTATTGTATCTGAATCCAGATGCAACCTGGCAACCACCTGATCGCATTTTGTTGCCGCTGGATTCGGCATCGGAGACTAGACAAAAATTACCTGTTGTGGCTAAAATAGCTGCTGCTTGTTTTAGTCAAGTAACCTACTTCGGCGTGATGAAAAAAGCATCAACCGAAGATGCACAACATCTTCGTATTTTCTTGGTTCAGGCCAACAATTACATGGTTGACCGAAATGTTCGGGTGGAGGATTTGGATGTTCATGTTTCGGCAGATATAGCCTCGGAGGTTATCAATGTTTCAATGAAATATCCAAGAAAATGGTTGTCGATTTTAAGTAATTCCGAAGGAGGATTAAAAAAATCTACATTCCAAACCATTTGCGAAAATGCGGGATTCCCGTTGTTGTTAGTACCTCATCGAGAGATTGTGGGTACCGGTGGTTCGGGTTATTAGCGTTTACTGAGAGATTAGAAGAAATTAGGGTTGATTCGGTTAGATTCAACCCTTTTTTTATACGATGCTGTGGAAATAAATAATTTCAAATTCAACATCGATTAACGAAATTGCGTCCTACTTAATTCTACTATGAAAATTAGAACGGTTCAAGACTATATCAACGCCGGTGAAGTACCTGAAATACTATTTTGGGTAGGCTGTGCGGGTAGTTACGACGAAAGGGCGCAGCGAGTTAGTACAGCGTTTTCTTCGATACTTGCCAAAGCCGGGGTGAATTTTGCTATTTTAGGCATAGAGGAAGGTTGTACTGGCGATCCAGCCAAACGAGCGGGCAATGAGTTCTTGTTTCAAATGCAGGCATTGCAAAATATTCAGGTTTTGAATAGTTATGGGGTAAAGCGAATTGTAACGGCTTGCCCACATTGTTTTAATACGCTTAAAAACGAGTATCCGAATTTAGGTGGAGTATATGAGGTGGTGCATCATACGGAATTGATCAATGAATTGCTTGAGCAAGGCAGATTAGCCATTGAGGGTGGAGCATTTAAAGGAAAGAAAATCACGTACCACGATTCGTGTTATTTGGGCAGAGCCAACGGTATTTACGAAGCACCTCGTATGGTGATGGAGCGCTTGGATGCGGATCTAGTGGAAATGAAGCGTTGCAAAACCAACGGTCTTTGTTGTGGAGCTGGAGGAGCGCAAATGTTCAAGGAAGCGGAAAACGGAAATAAAGAAGTGAATGTAGAACGTACCGAAGATGTTCTTGCAACGGGCGCGGAAATAGTAGCTGTCAATTGCCCATTTTGCAATACCATGTTGAAGGATGGAACCAAACACTTCAATAAAGAAGATCAAATTCAGGTGTTGGATATCGCAGAACTGGTTCAACAATCCCTAACAAAATAATTAAACACTGAATGATATTACGCGGGTTAGCATCTACTTCGAGAATTTGGATTTTTCTTTCGGATAGATTAATAACCGAAGAGGAGGAAGCGCAGCTTTCAAATGAATTAAACAATTTTGTGTTGGGATGGCAGGCACATGGAGTAGATTTGGTTGCATCTGCCGAAGTTTTGCACAATAGCATTGTGGTAATTGGCGTTGATGAACACAAAGAACCACCTTCGGGCTGTAGCATTGATAAAGCGTTTAAATTGTTGAAATCGTTTGGAGAATCCAATGCAATAGATTTTTTTAATCGATTGTTGCTAAATATTTCTTATTGTAATTCGGCTAAAATTGTTACCCGAGAGCAAGTTCAAGAACTCATTGATCAAAAGGAAATAGCGGGAGAGACTTTGGTGTTTAATACGTTAGCGCAAAATTTGGGTGAATTGCGAGATACAACATACCTTTCGTTAACAGCCTCTTGGATGGCACCCAAACTTAAATTTTGATGAAAGACAAACGGATAGGAATATTATTCCTCACCATATTTATTGATTTACTGGGATTTGGAATTGTGATTCCTAATTTATCACCCATAACCAAATCGTTTGCCGAAATTAGTCATGTTGGATTTTCACCCAACGTTGCCGTGGGTTTAGCTGCTGGAGTTTTTTCCATCATTCAATTCATTTTTGCCCCCATTTTTGGAAGTTTAAGCGATAGGGTGGGTCGTAGACCGATAATTTTAGGAAGCATTATTGCTAATATAATAGGATATTACCTGCTGGGCATTGCCGGTAGTTTTTGGATGCTTCTGGTGGCGCGCATAGTTTCAGGTTTTGGCAGTGCAAACATTGCTGCAGCCCAAGCCTATATAGCCGATATTACGCCACCGGAGGAAAGAGCAAAACGCATGGGGATTATTGGGGCCGCCTTTGGATTGGGTTTTGTTTTCGGGCCTTTTATCGGCGGTGAATTGTATTTGTTGGGTCAAACAGCTGGTGGACTGGGATTGTACTATATTGGTGTGTTTACGGCAGTTCTATGTGCAATAAATTTTATACTTGCCTGGTTTTTACTGCCCGAAAGTTTGGTAGATAAAGTGAGCGAATACCGAAAAGTTTCGGAAACGTTCAAAGGCATGATTACGGTTTGGCGGATTGATGTAATTGGAGAATTGTTCTTGGTGAGTTTCATTTATACCGCAGCATTTAGTATGATGCAAACCAACGCAAGTGTGCTATGGGACGAAAAGTACCATTTGAAACCCAATGAAATTGGGTATGTTTTTGCCATGATAGGCGTATTCAGTGCCATTGTACAAGGTGGTTTAATTGGGGTATTTCAGAAAAAATTGGGGATCAAGAAGATGTTAATCTGGGGCTGTCCGATGGCGGCTATAGGGTTGGTGTTGATTCCTTTACCTCCAGATGCAACGTGGTTTTATCCAATTCAAGTGGTGGCGGTGATGTTTTTAGCCTTTGCGAATGGGTTGTTGATGCCTTCTATCAATTCGTTGGTGTCGCTCAATGCTCCGCCCGATGCTCAGGGAAAAATTTTAGGATTGCTCCAAAGTATGGGTTCGTTGGCTAGGGCGATCGGCCCTCTAGTTTCAGGTTTCTTATACGATTACTATACGTCATTGCCTTATTTTTCGGGTGGATTCCTAATGCTTGTCGCATTTGTTTTGGCACTTGCATTATCGAAAAGTATTAAATTCGATGTTCGTAAGTAATGAAACCGGTTTCCGTAGTACATATCAATGCCGCTGGATCGGGAGGTGCTTTTGTAGCTGCGGAACGTATTGCTAAGGCCATCGAAAAATATCACGGTATAGATTGTAAACATTGGATTTTTGAATACCAGGAGGAGTTCCCAAATCGATGGGCCAATTCCTTTTGGAAGAAGTGGATGGCGATTGGGTTGCATGCATTGGAAAAATTGGATTTTTTGCGTTTCGAAAAGTCAAAAGCGGTTCGATTTGCTTTTAGTCATGGTAAAACCGGAATTTCTGTATGTGATTGGGAGGTAGTTCAACAGGCCGATATAATTCATTTGCATTGGATCAATAAAGGATTCATATCGCTGAACGGATTATCTAGATTATTGGCTTTGGGTAAACCTGTTTTTTGGACCTGCCATGATCTATGGCCATTTACAGGAGGGTGTTACCATCCTCGCGGTTGCGATCATTTTACTAAAAATTGTGGGAATTGTCAGTACCTGAAGAATTCAAACGATTCCGATTTGTCATTTCGTGGGTTTAGTCAAAAATCTGAACTGTTGTCTTCGCCTAATTTATTTCTGGTATCGCCATCGAATTGGCTTAAAAATCAAGCCATGATGCGTGGAGAATTGCATTTGAAACACCCCATTCGGGTAATTGCTAATCCAATAGATGTTGATTTTTTTAGTCCAGCGAGTTCTTCATCGTTAAATGAAATGAGGGAATTGTGGCAGATTCCCAAATCCAAGCGGGTATTGTTGTTTATTTCTGCGAATTTATCCAATCCCAAAAAAGGATTTGCGGAATTTGTAGATTTAGCGAATCAATTGGACTGTAGACAACCCAATCAATGGTTTTCGATAATCGTAGGTGACCGTGGACCTGCAGAATTATCGTTGGATATGGAACACGAAATGGTAGGGTTGTTAAAATCGCCTGAACAAATTAAAGCAATGTACAATTTGGCGGATGTGTATGTTACCACTTCCCACGAGGAGAATTTACCAACGACCATAATTGAAGCACAATCTGCCGGATTGGCCGTGGCGGCCTTTGCCGTAGGGGGTATTCCTGAAATGATTACAGCGGAGCTAGGGTATTGCGGTGCTTTGATGGATTTGAAATCCATGGAAGATTGGTTAGTTTCTTGGAATGAATTGGAAGAATCTGAAAAACAACGATTATCGGAATTGAACCGGGAATTTGCTATACGTAATTACAGTGAAAAAATCGTGGCGCAACAATACGTTGAGGCCTATGGATTGTTATAAAGAGTTGCGTAATAGGTATGTCTCTGGGGAATCTCATCTTGAAATAAGTGAATCAAAAAAAGGCCGCCCGTGGGGAGCGACCTTCTTCAATTAGGGATTAATTGGCTATCAATCCACGTTGTCGTGCAGATGTCGGTTGGGCCTAATAGTTAGGTCCCGATCTGCGGATGCGTTTTCCTCTTGGATAGTTATTTTGGAAACAAGTTGACTGTTGCTAGGAGGAGCAGATTGTAAATTGATACCCTTACGCAAGTATGCGGGGACATCGTAATCGTCCAAAACGCTATTCCTATTGCCGCGTTGTTTTTCCAAATGGTTCTCTTTGAAAATATCGGAGAGAGGATTGTCGTTGAATAAATCGTTCAATGCTTCGAACGGAACCGGAACCTGATTTACGGGATTCATCGCTTGGTGAGAATGCAATGGATTGGTAGCTTCTGTCTGGTTGCTATTAAGGATTTGGTTGCTATCCATCCGATTTAGTTCCTGTCCCATACCGAGGTTATTCATACCCCCACTAAACGCCGTATTGTAATTGCCTGTGTTTTCTTGAATTGGAGATATTACATTGGGGTTTGTACTACCGTTTGGGGTAGAATCTGCAGCAATATTGTTCGTTGGAATTGGGAATAATTGGGTTGCGAAAGCTGAAGGATTGACGTTTTCTGTAGTAGTAGGAGAACCATGTTGTGAGGATGTCATTTCGTTGGGCCAAACACCCGTTTGAATTCCAAAATTGTTGTTGGAGTTAACTGCATGCAACGGGGATGGATTAGCTTGAATATTCTCCATGGAGTTACTCACTTCAAAACCTGTTGCGATTACCGTGATAGATATCTCATCGGTTAACGATTCATCCTTGGTGATTCCCATTTTTAAGTGGGCACTGTGGCCTGCTTCTTCCTGAAGGAATCGTTTTACTTTAGAGATTTCACTCATTACGGGCTCTTTGTCGCCATAGGTAAAATTCACCAATAAGTGTTTTGCTCCTCGGATTTTAACATTGTCCAACAATGGGCTGTCCAAAGCTGTGCGAACGGCATCTTCGGCGCGGTTTGCTCCTGAGGCAATTCCAGTACCTAAAATTGCTCTTCCGCTTTTGGAAACTGCGGTTTGAACATCCATGAAATCTACATTGATTTGACCGGGTTTGGTGATGATTTCTGCGATACCTCTAGCGGCTGTGCACAAGATATCATCGGCCTTAGAAAATGCTTGAGTAATGGTTAAATCCCCATACATATCTACAATTCGGTCATTGGAAATAGAGATTAGGGCATCCACGTGGGGTTTTAGTTTTTCTAAACCTTCGCGGGCTTGGTTAATACGTTGTGGACCCTCGTCTTCGAATGGCAGCGTAACGATACCCACTGTAAGCACATTGAGTTCTTTCGCAATTTTTGCAATCACGGGAGCTGCACCGGTTCCGGTACCACCACCCATGCCGGCTGTAATAAAGACCATTTTGGTGTTGTTTTCCAAAATCTGACGGATGGCCATCACGCTTTCCATGGCAGCTTTTTCACCCATATCGGGCTGTGAGCCAGCGCCTAGGCCTTCCGTGAGGTTTACTCCCAATTGCAATTTAAAATCCACGGGACTGCTGTTGAGCGCCTGTACATCGGTATTGCATATAAAGAAGTCAACTCCTTCTATTCCGTGCGTATACATATAGTTAACGGCGTTACTCCCGCCACCGCCAACACCAATAACTTTGATTAGGTTATTTTTAAATCCTTGTATTTCGGGTTGAAAATATGTCATTGTTGCTCTTCCTTTCTCTGCTTAGTTGCCTGTGAAATCTTCACCATCGTTTAACCATACTTTGATGTCATCGAAAATTGTTGGTTTCCAATTTCCTAAAAATCCCGCTTTCTTGTTGGGCTCAGGAGTCGTAGGGATAGGTGTTTCGGTCGCAGCCGCTGTTTCACTGAAGAAAGGATCCATGGTTGGTTTAACCGTTTCTTCTTTGTTGATAGCCGTATTCCCAATGCCCATTCCGTGCTTCACCGCTAGATCGAAGCCTTTCAATACTAATCCTATACCTGTAGCAAACATGGGGTTACGCACTTCGTCGATCATGCCTTTTCCTAGGTGCTGACCTGGACTTCCAATATGAACTTCTAAACCAATGTGGTAGTTAAACAGCTGGGTAATGTCTTTCATTGCACTACCGCCTCCTGTAAGAACCAATCCACCGGCTAGTTTGTTTCGAATTCCAGATACAGCCATTTCGAAATCAACTTTCTGAATAATATCTTCTACGCGAGCCCGAATTACCTGAGAGATAGCGTACAAGGAAATTTCCTTGGGGGACCTTCCAGGCAAACCTGGAATTACTACAACTTCGTTACGCATGGCTTCGGTAGGATAGCAGGAACCGTAATTTACTTTGACGAATTCGGCTTGATCTTTTAAAATTCCAAACGCTTCTTGCAAGTCTTTGGTTATGCGATCGCCACCGATGGGTATGATGGCTGTATGTCGGATGGAACCGTCATCAAAAATACAAATGTCAGTGGTCCCCCCTCCGATGTCTACCAAGGCAACGCCCGCTTCCATTTCAGGTTCAGAAAGAACAGCCGAGGCGGAAGCTACCGGTTCAACTACCAAATCTGCAATTTCCAATCCTGCTTTTCTTACCGCCATGATGATGGTTTTGGCTGCATGGGTTTCGCCGGTGATTATATGGTAGTTGCATTCCACGCGTACGCCTACACGACCGATGGGGTCTTTTATGCCGTCCTCACCATCTATTCGATATTCTTGTGGTAATACGTGCAATATTTCTACTCCTGGCGATAAGGCCAGGTTTTCCATTTCTGCTTCTAATTTGTTCAGTTCGTCTTCGGTGATTTCGGCATCCCACTGTTTGCGACTAAGCGTTCCACGGTGCTGTAGACTTTTGATGTGATGACCCGCGATCCCCACGAACACGGTTTTAATATCCACCTGACTTTGTCTAACGGCTTCTTCCACAGCTGCTTGAATTGCTACCACGGCTTTGTTGACGTTAGCCACCATGCCGCGTGCAACGCCTCCCAAACTGGGTGCCTTTCCCATGCCTAAAACATTAATTTTACCGTTTTCGGCCCTTTGACCTACAATCGCACAAACCTTGGTTGTGCCAATGTCTAGTCCCACGATGATGTTGTTGTTATTGATAGCCATATCTAATTATTTTGTGTTTAGTTTATTGTTCAGGTTCTTTTTATTTTTGTTCACTATTTTGTACAGCACCTCGTCCGATTACTTGGTTTCGTATCGAAATGTCCAATTGCTTGTACCTTTCCCAACCCACGGTTTTGAAGCCTTCGTTGTAGAAAAGACGGAGGTTTTCGAACTTTACAGGTAGATCTTCCGCGTTTCCTACAACAATGCTATGCTTCCCAACCCGAGGAATCAAAATCAGCTCCTGGTAATTATCTACATACAGTTGTTGAAATTGTGCGTTCCACAGACTATCTGCAGCAACAAATGCACTTAATCGAAGTAATTCCTTCGTTATAAGTTGTGAAATTTGTTTCCCAGGTTTTAGTTTTTCAACGATTTGTCCGCTAGCAATCAATACATCCGGAAACTGATTTACTAGGTTCGGAATCATTATACCTTGGGTGTCTAGGAAAAAGGTTTCACCTTGGGTGTTTTCTACTAGAACGATGGGTTTTCGTTCTTCAATTTTTACTGTAAATACCCCATCCAATCCAATATAGGCCTCGGCTTTCTTTACGAAAGGATTTTTCAATAAAAGCGCTTCCACGGATTGGGTGTTGATATCGGCAGCGGCCATTCCTGACGGGTTCCCAATGGCTTTGCGCAAAATTTCAGCTACGGTAGAAGTATTTAGAAAATAGGCAGTTTCCTTTTTGTTGATCGTGATTTCCGTTTCCTTTACTATGCGATTAGTGGCAGCATTCGAAAATTTGGTCCATAGGATCGAAATAACAATGATTAGAAATAACACAATGGCTACTAACCACTGTCGCTTATTCAAGGCCAATTTTAACGAGCTCATAGGTGGATGTAAATTTCTTTGATGGGTGAAACAAGTTTGTCAATATCACCTGCCCCCAAAATCAATAATAGTTTTTTGGGTTCTGTTTGTAAACGATGTAAAATTCCGGTGGAATCCAACAACATTGCATTATTGGATAATTTTTCAAGCAGCCACTGACTGGTAATCCCAGGTATTGGTTTTTCTCGGGCCGGATAAATGTCCATCAACCAACATTCATCCAATTTGGATAAACTATCGGCGAATCCTTCGGCAAAATCTCGGGTTCTTGAAAACAAGTGAGGTTGGAAAATACCGGTGAGTTGTTGATTTGGGTACAGTGCTTTTACCGAACTTATAATGGCATTTAATTCTTCGGGGTGGTGCGCATAATCGTCGATTACCACATGATTTTCAGTCCGAATAATGTATTCAAACCTCCGTTTTGCGCCTTTGAACGATTGAATTCCATGTTGAAGTTTGTCCCAGGGCAATTGTAAAAAGTACCGGGTGATGGCTAGTGCCGCTGTGGCATTTTCTACGTTGTGAAAACCGGGCAATCCACACTTAAATTCCTGTTTTTCGGCGTATGGTTGGAGATACTGAAAATGGTATTCTCCGTTTTGGATAATTACCGATTGGTATTGGACGGCAGAATTTTGATTTTTGCCGTACGTAACCAGTTCAATGGTATCAGAAACCTCAACGAGTTCTTTTAATTTTTCATTCAAAACCAATCCTCCTCCACGCGGAAGTTGATGGGTTGAATGGGTATTGGGGTTGTTACGTATCAACTCCGCGAAATGGTTGAATGCTTGTGCGAATAGTTGCGGTGTTTCGTAAATGTCTAGATGATCGGGATCCATGGCCGTTATCACAGCTAGGTCTGGATTCAATCGGTGGAAGGATCGATCAAATTCATCGGCTTCTAAAACAATGATTTCTTTATTCTCTCCGTTGATTTCCCAAGAAATTCCATCCGATTTTCTGACGTAATTGGAGTTGTAATTGGCCGAAATTCCTCCAAGAAATGCCGTGAAATTTATATTGCAAGTATGCAACAAATGGGCAATGAGCGTGGAAGTAGTTGTCTTACCATGGGTTCCTGCTACAGCGATACAAAATCCATTTCTTGCAATAGAACCCAATACTTCCGATCGTTTAAATATTGGAACTTCCAGCGATTGTAAGTACTTCCATGCTCGGTGTTCAACTGGAATTGCTGGGGTAATGATCCACAATACATCCTCTTGTTGTTCCCATCCTACAGGCAATAACTTCTCATCGTCATCAAAAACTACCTGAGCCCCTTCCTCCATCAATTCGGTGGTTAAAGGGGTAGGGGTTTTGTCGTATCCTTTCACTTCCAACCCCTGCTGTAATAAATATCGGGCAATGGCACTCATACCAATGCCGCCAATACCTAGAAAATAGGCTTTGCGGTAGAAATGGATGGGTTGAATGTTGGTGTTCATGCGTTTTTTGAAGAAATGGCTTTATGAATTTGATCTACAATGGTTTCGGTAGCATGGGGTTTAGCCAAGGTTAGTAATTGTTTGGAGAGATTGTGTAATCGATTGGAATCCTCTAAGAGTTTCATGGCTGTAGGAACCAAATCGTTTTTGCAATGTGCATCCGTCACCAAAATTGCCGCGTTTGCGTCTTGCAAGACTTTGGCATTTTGGGATTGATGGTCGTCTGTGAC
>JACCDM010870553.1_pt1 | contig 11635 bp, 8 predicted proteins | sample 7445851 | NCBI WGS metagenome assembly JACCDM01 (sample SAMN15323438, study PRJNA562643) | freshwater metagenome | isolation source: river surface water | place: USA:Blue River Watershed | collected 2017-08-16
AAAACCTCGTCTTTGTTTACAATGATATTTCTACTTTGAAAATCTCTGAATAAAAAATGATTTAATTCTTTACTAGCCAACTGATCGCTTAGTAATTCAAATTCATCTATTAAAGCTTGTTTATCATATGGATACTTCAAAGCATCTAAGAAATAATATTTGTAGTATAGTAAGTCAGTTAAAATAGCATGCTTGCCAAATTCCTTTGAGGTTAAGCAATAAGTATAATCTAATCCTTTTGCTCCTTCTACCTGAAGTTTAGCAAGCGCTTTCAAACTTTTTTGAAACAATGCAAACACGCGGTCTGTTTTGCCTTCCTTCTCCAAAACTTCTAGTAAAGAAACCGCTCCTACATCTTCCTGTATATAATATTGTTTATCCTCACTTATGGCCAATACTTTAGGTACGGGCAAATCCTTTTTTCCAAAATGAGTTGAAAAATAAATAAAGGTCTCATTTTCCTTAATATTATTATTATAGGTTGCAATCCAAGAATTCCCTCCCTGTGTAATTCTAAAATACATACGATCCCCCCCACTTTGTGGAATCTTCGCAATCTCATCCCAAGAGACAGGATGAATAGTCGTATATAAATTATTAATATGTTTAATTATTGTGTCCATTAGGAGATTTGTGCGGCTTTTAAAGACCTTAAAAGTAATTAATTTAATGTTATGTTAAAAAAAATAGGAAAAAGTGTTAAATTCAAATCAAATTATAAAACATGCATTCAATTTTTAAACAAATGAGTACGGTTGCTTTATTTGTGCTTTTTACCCTAGGGGCTTTTGCACAAACTCAAAAAGTAACAGGAACGGTATCTGACAACAAGGGTAATTCCCTTGAAGGTGTAACTGTTAAATCCGCTTCAGGAAAAGCAGTTGTCACCACCGACAAAAATGGCGTATTCACCATTAACGCTGGCATCGGCCAGCCAATCACCTTTAGTTCAGTTGGTTTTGAAACCAAATCAGTGAATGCAAGCACTGGGAACATGAAGGTAGTGTTAACCACAACTGCTTCTGATTTGCAAGAAGTAATTTTAGTGGGTAGCCGTGGAGCAGGACGTGTAAAAACAGAATCTCCTGTTCCGGTAGACGTTATTAAATTATCTGACGTAGGAATGAATACGGCTAGAATGGATTTAACTTCTACCCTTAACTACGTGGCTCCTTCTTTCAACTATAATAAACAATCAGGTGCCGATGGTGCTGACCATATTGATATTGGTACTTTAAGGGGTTTAGGTCCTGACCAAACCTTGGTATTAATTAATGGTAAGCGTAGACACAGCACTGCTTTTGTAGGCCTATTTGGTACAAGAGGTCGTGCAGGTTCAGGGGTGGACTTGAATGGCTTTGCTCAGTCTTCAGTAGATAGAATTGAAATTTTACGTGATGGTGCTTCTGCACAATATGGTTCGGATGCGATTGCAGGGGTAATGAATATTGTATTGAGAAAAAATACAGGTGAGTGGAATATTGTTACCGGTATTGCAGGTTACTATGATCAAAAATTTAATACGCACCAATTTAGAGATCAAAAAGAATATTTAAGCAATGGCCCTATAGATGGTATTACTAAATCTTTCTCTGCCAACCGTGGTTTTGACTTAGGCAAAAAAGGTGGATTCCTTAATTTATCCTTTGATGTGTTAGACCAAGGCAAAACCTTCCGTCAAGCAGCAAGCGATGATATTACCAAACCAGATGGATTACCTACCAACACTTGGAGAAGAGGTTTTGGCGATGCATCAATGCAATCATTAGGTGCTATGTTTAACATGGAATTGCCTATCAACAATGACCTTAAGTTTTATGCATTTGGTGGATTTAATTCCAAAAATTCAGATGCTTACGCCTATTCTAGAAACTGGTCTGCAAAGCCTTCTCGTTTCCCAGTAACAGCAAGTGGAGGTTTAATTTATGTCTCTAATATTATGTATGCAACAGGTTTAGGAGATACAACCTATAACCCAATTATTCAAACTAAAATTCAAGATATTTCTTTCGCTGCAGGCTTTTCTGGAAAAACAGGTAGCGGATGGGATTGGGATTTCAGCAACACGACTGGTAGAAACAATTTCCACTATTTCGGACATGGTACTTTTAATGCTTCTAATATTAGCAATATCAGTCAAACCCATTTTGACGATGGTGGATTTAACTTCTTACAAAACACCACAAACTTTGATTTATCAAAGCAATATGGAGTCGTAAATAATGGCGGTATTAAATTAGCGTATGGAGCTGAATTCCGTTACGAAGGGTATAACATTTTTGAAGGAGAATTAGCATCTTATCATGCATTCCCAAATAACTTTGGTTTAGAGCAAGCTCCAGGTGCACAAGGCTTTCCTGGATTTAGCCCTAATGACAAAGTAAATGCAAAAAGAAACGTGAGTGGTTTATACACCGACGTAGAATACACGCCTAGCGAAGCATTATTATTAACTGGTGCAGTTCGTTTTGAAAATTATTCTGACTTTGGTTCAGTGAGTACTTTTAAAACATCATTCCGTTATAAAGCGGCTGATAATTTTAATTTAAGAGGTTCCTTTAGCACTGGCTATCGTGCCCCTTCCTTACAACAAAAATATTTCAGTAATACTTTAACCTCTTTCTCAGGCGGCGAATTGGTACAATCTAGAATTGCCAACAATGATGATGCACTTACTAAATTAGCCGGTATCCCTTCTTTAAAACAAGAAACTTCTATCAATACTAGTTTAGGATTTACTTGGAAGCCTGCTAAAGGCTTAACGGTTACAGTGGACGGTTATAGCATTAAAATGAAGGACCGTGTAGTATTGTCTGGCTTATTTAGCGCATCTGATGCTACCTTACCTGCCGCTTTAACAACTCAATTAAATACACTAGGTGTTGCTACCGCGCAATTCTTTGCAAACGCAGTAAACACAACCAACACAGGTGTTGATGTGGTAATTGATTATCAAAAGAAAATTTCAAATAAAGAGCGCTTCAAAATATTATTTGTAGCAAACTTCCAAGGTATCAGCATTGATGACATACATGTACCAGCTGCTATTGTAGCCAATGGTACACCAGAAGAAAAAGAATATAAAGCAAACACTTTCTTCAACGATCGTGAAAAGTATTTCTTAAAAGCTTCTGCCCCAGAATCTAAGTTTTCAACAAGCTTTGACTACACTAAAAACAAAGTTACTTTAGGTGCGCGTGTAACTTACTTTGGAAGAGTAGCTTTAACAGGATTTGGTATAAACGGAGATGGTATCAATCCGCAAGTTCCATCTGATGCGGATGAAAATGTTTTAGTTCCAGAAATATTCAATTACAGTGGCAAGTTTACAACCGACTTGTATATGAATGTTCAAGTAACTAAAAAAGCGTCTTTGATTTTAGGAGCTGACAATATCTTTAATGTACATCCTGATTTCGCTGTTAACCCACAAGCAAAATGGTGGGCTGGTGACAACGAAACGGGTGGACCTTGGGATGGCGTTCAAATGGGTTACAATGGCTTAAGAATATTTAGCAAATTGGCTTTCAGATTTTAATAAGCTAAGTTTTCAATAACTTTAAGGTCCAGACTTGTTCTGGACCTTTTTTTTGATAGTACTTTATAAAACCAGTGGTATGAAAAATATATTTCTTGTAAGCATCGCAATTGTAAGCTGCTGCATTACGCTAAAAGCACAAAATGGTATCGTCGTTTTTCAAACTGACTTTGGCACCAAGGACGGTGCAGTATCTGCCATGAAAGGGGTTGCGAGTAATGTGGATGCTGGTTTAAAATTATACGATCTTACGCATGATATTCCCGCCTACAATATTTGGGAGGCCGCTTATCGTTTGGATCAAACTGTTCCGTACTGGCCAGTAGGGACTGTATTTGTTTCGGTAGTGGATCCTGGTGTAGGCACGAACAGAAAGTCGGTGGTGGTGAAAACCAAAACAGGACATTTTATTGTAACGCCGGATAATGGTACCCTTACTTTAATTGCTCAATCCTTAGGCATTGATTCTGTTAGAGAAATTGACGAAGTAGTAAACAGAAGAAAAAATTCCGGCGCTTCCTATACCTTTCATGGACGTGATGTGTACGCTTATACTGCTGCACGCCTAGCCGCCCATACCATCACCTTTGCAGAAGTAGGAAAACTAAGTGTCGACCCCATCACTGCTTTGGCTTATCAAAAAGCCATTTTACAAAATGGAAAACTAAAAGGAAACATTTCAATTTTAGATATTCAGTATGGAAATGTGTGGACCAATATTGATCAAGAAAATTGGAAAAACTTTATTGCACTACCACATGCAAAAAATGAAATTCAAGTGCAAATTTTCAACAAACAAAAATTAGTGTACACAGGTGTGATGCCTTTTGAAAATACATTCGGTGGTGTTGCCGTAGGTAAACCACTAGCCTATCTTAACAGTTTAATGGATTTGTCCTTTGCCTTAAATCAAGGAAGTTTTGCAAATAAATACCATATTGAAACCGGCAATGACTGGAATGTTGTGGTAAGTTGGTCCAAATAAAAAAAGGCTCCACACGGAGCCTTTTTTTATTGCTATATCTCTTTTCTTACTGATTTATAAAACTAGCAAGTAAGCTATGAAAGTGGTGTGTCCCTTGTTCACGTTGTGTAGCATAACGTCCAAAATGATAAAAGCGAGAACGAATCCCTTGTTGTACATTTTCTACCACTTCTTCATCTTCCATCTCTACCGTATCGAGTCCACTACCTGCACCCTGTCCTAATTTGCTTTCATCAAACACAAAACTTAAGAAGCTTACTTTAGTGTGACCTTCGTCAATGGGCTGCACCACATTTAATGACAATCCCCATGGATAAAAATTAAACATCATATTCGGGAATACCCAAAAATAATAAGCAGCAATATTTTTCCCTTCATCCGGATGTCCCGCAGGCATATCAAAACAATGCTCATCTCCCTTTGACATACCCAATTGCAAATTGGAATATTTAAAAACCTCTGTTGAATAGTCTTTAAAATCTAAAAATGCATTCAATCCCGGATGCACAAATGGAATATGAAATCCTTCTAAATAATTTTCACAATACAATGCCCAGTTGGCTTTGATATCATAGTCTTTAGAGCGAGAAGCATCAAATACTAATTTATCAATTGGCAACCAACCAATACGCTCCTCCATCTCTCTAAAAAACAATTCAGGACCGAGACCTTGTTGTAATTGTGTAAACAATAAAGGACCCCATTGGTATAATGGTAAATGATGCAAGTGATTGTTTTCTGGAATAAAATTTTCAACGTCCTTAAACTCAGGCATGGAAATAAATTTTCCATCCAAGTGAAAAGCACGACCATGGTATTTACAACGTAAATGTTTTTGCGCACTACATGGTTCATACACCATCAAGTTTCCTCGATGGGTACATACATTGGATAAACAATGAATATGGTTGTCCCCGTCTCTCGTTAGCACCAAGGGCTCGTCAATATAATTTTCTAAAAATTTAACGGGATGCGCATCCCCTGCCTTAGGCACCATACCGGTATGGCCAATATATTGCCAGCTAGGGGCAAATATTTTTTCCTTAGACGCTTCTAACCACTTGGTTTCTAGGTAGAAACTGGTATCAATGGTCTTTGCCCTAGCAATATTCGGGTCAATGAAAAAGGGTTTATCCATAACGCACAATTAGACCCCCAAGTTACAAAAATGAAGTTAGAAAATATTCATTAAAATACTAAATAATTTAGCTAATATTGCTAATAAATTTAGTTTTATGGAATATATAGATCAAGAACCTACCGAGGGCATTGCCACCCAGCAGATTAATAAAAACTACCAATCCGCCCAGATCGTACAGGCCAATGCCACCGGATTTGGAGCAGCTTCGGACGATTTTATGGAAAGAGGTATTGACTTGAATGAGCAGCTCATTCACAATAAACCGGCTACTTTTTTCTTTAGGGTAAATAGCGATGCCATGATTGGCGCAGGCATTCATGTTGGAGACACTTTAATTGTGGACCGCAGCATTCCACCCGGCTCGGGCAAAGTGGTTGTGGCCATTTTAAATGGAGAATTTTTAGTACGTCGTTTACAAATGCAACTCCATAGTATTACCCTACTGCCCGAAAATAAAAAATACGGTGCCATTCATATCGAGCATTTGTCTGATTACAAAAACTGGGGCGTAGTCACTTATGTAATTCATGCGTTGTAATAAATAGTTTTTCAACATAACGCTTGATCACTTTTTTATCAATTAATAAGTGTGGGTTAAATTAATAAGTAGAGATTAAAATTAAATATTGTGCAAGCGATTATTGATTGTAATAGTTTTTATTGTTCTTGTGAGCGCTTGTTTGCACCTGCCTTACAAAAAGCACCCATTGTTGTTTTAAGTAATAACGATGGTTGTATTGTGTCCCGCTCCGATGAAGCGAAGGCAGTAGGCATTAGTATGGGCACCCCTTATTTTCAAGAAGCAGAACGCATCAAAAAATTTGGAATCTATACATTTTCTTCTAATTATCATTTATACGGTGACCTAAGTTGGCGCGTGATGGAAACCATGCGATCCTTACTACCACCGGGTCATGTAGAAGTGTATTCGGTAGACGAAGCCTTTGTAGACTTAACACATATTGCCGAAAAGGATGTGTATGATTTTTGTATTCACTTAAAAACAACTATTGAAAAATGGACAGGTATCTCCGTTTCAATTGGCGCTGCCCCTAATAAAGTATTAAGCAAAGTAGCCAATCGATTGGCGAAGAAAAATAAAATACAGACCAACTGTGTAGTCGTACTAGACAGTACACAAAAAATACAAGCGGCTTTACAAAAAACACCTATTGAAGATGTCTGGGGTATTGGATACCGCTATAGTGAAAAATTAAAAGTGTATGGCATTCACACTGCATTCGCATTAAGCATGAAAGACCTAAGTTGGGGCAAACGTTTTTTAGGAGGTATTACCGGCATTAAACTCATTAGAGAATTAAAAGGATTAAAAACACATGGGATGCAAACGCCGCGTACCGAGAAAAAAATGATTGCTACTACCCGCATGTTTGGACGCAATGTAACTGCTTGGCAGGAGATAGAGGAAGCACTTGCCACTTATGCTACCCGTTGCTGTGAAAAATTAAGACGACAACATAGTGCTGCCAAATGCGTGCATGTTTTTTTATTGCGCAAAGTAGCCCCTCAACCCCACCATACCCATTATCATAGAGGCAGTCAAGTAAATGGATACAGTGTATTAGACAACCCCAGCAATGTGACCCCCGATATTATCAAAGCGGTCGTAGCCATTGGCAAGACCCTTTTTGAGGAAGGGGAAGTATACAAAAAAGCAGGTGTGATTGTGAGCGACCTAGTTCCCGATAACGCATTGCAAACCAACTTATTTGTTACCCCTTCCGACTCCAGACGTAAAAAGCTAATGAATGTTATTGACAATATGAATGCCGCCTATCGAAACGATGTACTCAAATTTGGCACTTCCAGCACCCAAAAAAACTGGAAAATGCGCAGTGAAAAGCGCAGTAAACGCTATACCACCCGTTGGGATGAGCTTTGTATAGTCCGATAAGCACAGGTGGTGGAAAACCCTTTTATAAAAATTCGTATAAATGGGTTCGCTGACGTATTTTTGCCCAATTTCATACTTATGAGCAACAATCTGAATTCCAACGAATCCATCCCCTCCAAAAAGAAGAAAATTATTGTATTAGGAAGTGGTCCTAATCGTATTGGTCAAGGTATTGAATTTGATTATTGTTGTGTTCATGGATTATTAGCGGTAAAAGAATCAGGTTACGAAGCCATCATGGTAAATTGTAATCCTGAAACCGTATCCACCGATTTTGACATGGCCGATAAATTATATTTCGAGCCTGTATTTTGGGAGCACCTTTGGGAGATCATTGAATTAGAACAACCCGAAGGCGTAATTGTACAATTGGGTGGACAAACTGCCTTAAAATTAGCAAAGCGTTTAACAGAAAGAGGCATTAAAATTATAGGAACTTCCTTTGATAGTTTAGATATAGCCGAGGACCGTGGTCGTTTTAGTGACTTGTTAAAAGAATTAAATATTCCTTACCCAAGTTATGGAACTGCATACACTGCCGAAGAAGCCATTGAAGTTGCCAACCAAGTAGGTTACCCTGTGTTGGTAAGACCAAGCTACGTAATTGGAGGTCAAAGAATGCGTATTGTAATTAATGACGCCGAAGTAGAGACTGCAGTAGTAGGAATCTTAAAACATATCCCAGAAAATAAAATCTTGATTGACCATTTCTTAGATCGTTGTCAGGAAGCAGAAGTCGATGCCATTTTTGATGGTGAAACTTTTCACGTAATGGGTGTGATGGAACATATTGAACCAGCAGGCATTCATAGTGGTGATAGTAATGCAGTACTTCCTGCCTTTAACTTAACTCCATTGATTGTGGAGACCATGGAATTTTACAGCGAGAAAATTGCAAGAGCTTTAAACATCAGAGGATTGATAAATATTCAGTTCGCTATTAAAGATGATAAAGTATATGTAATTGAAGCCAACCCAAGAGCATCCAGAACTACCCCATTCATTGCAAAAGCATATCAAATACCTTATTTAAATATTGCTACTAAAGTAATGTTAGGCGCTGCGAAGCTTACCGACTTTACGATGGAGAAAAAATTAGACGGCTACGCCATTAAAGAACCGGTATTTAGCTTTGAGAAATTCCCTGGTGTAAATAAAGAATTAGGACCAGAAATGAAGAGTACAGGAGAAGCCATTCGTTTTATCAAAGACTTACGCGATCCTTACTTCAGAACTTTATACAAGGAGCGTTCCATGAACTTATCTCGTTAATTAATTTTTCAAAGCCACCCATAAACGGTGGCTTTGGTTTTCAAATGCTTCTCTCGCCCTGCGCGTAGCTCGAAAGCTCGTTCAGCATTTAAATATTAACTTCGACTTTACCAGTAATAAAAAAGCCCTTAATAAAAATTAAGGGCTTTTTTATTACTATCGACACATCAACTATGGATTAACCCCATACTGATCTACTAAGTATATAAAGGCTGCGATGTTTACAGCACCTAATAAAAGTTCACGCTTGTTTACGTTTTCAAACACATCTGTTTTTGCATGATGTAAATCAAAATAACGTTGACTGTCTGGGGTCAAGCTAGACATAATTGTGTTTTTGTCATTAGCTGTAAGATGTCCTATATCTGCACCTCCGCCACCAGCAGTAATTTCTGTACCATAGGGTTTTAGCAAAGCACTCCATTTTTGAAAACGAGCGAATTGAGCCGGTGAACAAGTAACACCAATGGCTCTTGGTGTAAATCCACCTGCATCACTTTCCAATGCTAGAATATGTTTTTCCTTATTCAACTTAGCCAACTCTGCGTATTTAGCACCCCCTCTTCCTCCATTTTCTTCATTTGCAAATAATACAAAACGAATGGTATGTTTTGGTTGATAATTTAAGGCTTTCATGGTACGCAAAATTTCCATGGTTTGTACAATACCTGCCCCATCATCATGTGCACCTTCGTTTACATCCCAACTATCCAAATGACCTCCAATAGTGATTATTTCTTCTGGATGCTCAGTTCCTTTTAATTCAGCAACTACATTATTTTCATCTGCGTCCGGCAAAAAGAAACCATAGGTTTGCATTTGCGCACGAACCGTTCCTTTCTTTGTTTTTTGATACAATGCTTTTGCATCATTAGGACCAAGTGCTACAGCTGGAATTTTTGGATACGCTGAATCGTATACCATAACTCCGGTATGCGGTGCATTGTCAGGTGCAGTACTTAAAGAATGTATCATGATTCCTACTGCACCATATTTCGCAGCTTTACTTGCGCCACTTCTACGATACACACCTGAAGCACCATAAGCTCTGAAAGTTTGAATTAAGGTTGGATCAAACTCACTATGATAGTATACAATTTTACCTTTTACTTCTTCTTTGCGTTTTTCCAACTCCTCAAAATTGGCAACAGCTAAAACATCAGCTTCCACCAAACCATTGCTTCCCATAGAATTACCCAAAGCCAATACTTCTAGCTTCTGAGTAGTTGCTTTTCCATTTACATCCACAATGGCTGCAAAATCCTTTCCGCCTCTTTGCCAATTGGGTGTTTTACAAGGCTGCATATATACTTTATCAGGTTGATAGGCTTCCATATTTCTTTTACCCCAAACAGCAGCATTTTGTTGTTGAGGAGAACCCGCTAAGCGCCCGCCAATTTTTTTAGTTAACTCTCTCAATAAGTCATATGCCTTACCGTTGGTCATAATTTCATCGGCCATTTTTTTAATAGTCACACTGTCCTGATTTACTTGCGCTTGCGCCATCAAAGGCAAGCAGAAAAACAATAAAAATAATCGACGCATAATTGGGTATTTTAACATTCAAATAATTCTTAAATATAATTAAACTTTATCGGATAATTAGTTGTTAATTGCATATTCAACCTACATAAATGAAGATTGGTATTGTTTGTTATCCTACGTTTGGGGGAAGTGGCGTATTAGCGACTGAGCTTGGAAAGGCATTGGCCGAAAAGGGACATGAAATCCATTTTATTACCTACCAACAACCCGTGCGCTTAAACGGCTTCCATGCCAATATATTTTATCATGAAGTAAGGGTGCCGACTTATCCTTTATTTGACTACCCTCCTTATGAATTGGCATTGGCAAGTACCATGGTGGATGTTATTTTAAATCACGACTTGGATTTAATACATGCGCACTATGCTATTCCGCATGCGTCAGCAGCCTATACGGCTAAACAAATTGTTAAGCAAAAAACAGGCAGATCCGTTCCTGTAATCACTACCCTTCACGGTACAGATATTACTTTGGTGGGCAGAGATAAAACCTATGAGCCCGTAGTAACTTTCTCTATTAATGAAAGCGATGCCATCACCGCTGTTTCTGAAAATTTAAAGGAAGAAACCCTAAAGCATTTTGACATTCGTAAAAACATACAAGTCATTAACAACTTTGTAGACTTGCATCGTTATGATAAAAAACCAGTGGCCGCATTTAGACAAGTGATTGCACCACAGGGTGAAAAAATTATTGTGCATGCATCTAACTTTAGAAAGATAAAAAGAATAGATGATGTGATGGAAATTTTTAAAAATATTCATACTGCACTTCCTGCTAAACTTTTAATGGTTGGAGATGGGCCTGAACGCCCTGTAGCCGAAGACTTAGCAAGACAATACGGGATTGAAGCGGATGTTCGTTTTTTAGGAAAGCAGGAACAAATGGAAGAAATTTTAGCAGTAAGTGATATTTTCTTACTGCCTTCAGAATATGAGAGCTTTGGATTAGCAGCGCTAGAAGCCATGGCTGCTAGTGCGGTGGTGATCAGCTCTAATGCAGGTGGACTTGCCGAAGTGAATATAGATGGCGTTACTGGTTATACCGCTGCTGTGGGAGATGTAAAAACAATGAGTGAAAAAGCGATTGCTTTGCTACAAGATGAAGAAAAATTAAAGACATTCAAGAAAAATGCTTTAAAACAAGCCAAGCATTTTGAGATTGCCAATATCATCCCTCAATACGAAACACTTTATCGTAGTTTTTGCAGAACGGGAGATTGCTAATTATTCCTAGCAT
>JACCDM011289858.1_pt1 | contig 11632 bp, 6 predicted proteins | sample 7445851 | NCBI WGS metagenome assembly JACCDM01 (sample SAMN15323438, study PRJNA562643) | freshwater metagenome | isolation source: river surface water | place: USA:Blue River Watershed | collected 2017-08-16
ACAACGCGAAGTGAGCGCGCAACCTCAACGGTGAAGTGAACGTGTCCAGGGGTGTCGATGATGTTGATCTGGTGCTGGTCCCAGAAACAGGTGGTAGCAGCTGAGGTAATGGTGATACCGCGCTCCTGCTCCTGCTCCATCCAGTCCATGGTCGCTGCACCGTCGTGCACCTCACCGATCTTGTGGGTGATTCCGGTGTAGAACAAGATTCGCTCAGTAGTGGTGGTCTTACCGGCGTCAATGTGCGCCATAATTCCGATGTTGCGAACCTTGTTTAGGTCTGTAAGCACGTCTTGTGCCACGGTGTCCTCCGAGTGTTTGTTTTGTGAACTAGTTGAAAAAGTACATCCGCCCGCTTAATTCGAAGTAAACGAATACTTCGACTAAGGGGCGGATGTTTGCTCTTACCAGCGGTAGTGAGCGAATGCCTTGTTTGACTCTGCCATCTTGTGGGTGTCTTCGCGACGCTTTACAGCTGCGCCTAGACCGTTTGAGGCGTCAAGAATCTCGTTCATTAGACGCTCAGTCATGGTCTTCTCGCGGCGTGCCTTTGCGTAGCTAACCAACCAGCGCATAGCTAGGGTGTTGGCACGGTGTGCCTTTACCTCAACTGGAACCTGGTAGGTCGAGCCACCGACGCGGCGTGAACGAACCTCAACGGTTGGACGCACGTTGTCTAGAGCCTTCTTTAGCAAAGCAACTGCTTCGCCACCTGACTTGTTAGTTGCACCCTCAAGTGCACCGTAGACGATTGACTCTGCGATTGACTTCTTGCCGTCAAGAAGAATCTTGTTGACTAGCTGAGAAACAACTGGTGAGCCGTAGATTGGGTCAGCGACCACTGGACGCTTTGAAACTGGACCTTTACGAGGCATTTAGATTACTTACCCTTCTTTGCACCGTATTGGCTGCGAGCCTGCTTACGGTTCTTGACTGCCTGGGTGTCTAGAGCACCACGGATGATCTTGTAACGAACACCTGGAAGGTCCTTAACACGGCCTCCACGGACTAGCACCATTGAGTGCTCCTGAAGGTTGTGGCCTTCACCTGGGATGTAGGCGGTTACTTCGATACCGTTTGAAAGCTTGACACGAGCTACCTTGCGAAGCGCTGAGTTCGGCTTCTTAGGGGTGGTGGTGTAAACACGAGTACACACACCGCGACGCTGTGGGCTCTGCTTTAGTGCAGGTGCCTTGGTCTTGGTGACCTTAGGCGAACGACCCTTGCGGACCAACTGCTGAATTGTTGGCACAACTTCTCCTTGTTAAATCTGACCGAAGTCAGATGCTTCTGTTTTTGAAACAACTTTTAACTCGCTGCTGATAGCAAGTTTTTTGCTGGCCCGCTCGAGGAACTCGTTAGCAAGGGCAAATCGTGCTGAAGCGCACGCTCTGCCAACACTACCCGAAGTTACTCGAGCGGGTCAAATGGTTTTTTTGACCCGCCGAAGCGGATGGGGCCGAACTAGACCTCGTCTGAGTATGACTCGATCGAGGTGAAGCTTAGATCGGTCGCATTGAACTCGTCTGCGAAGTCGTTTGACTCTGCGGTCGGTGCCCAAATGCGGTTCGGATACTTCTCGTTCTTGGCCTCTTCGGTTGCCTCTACCTTGATGTTGCGGTACTGAGGCATACCGGTTCCGGCCGGGATCAGCTTTCCGATGATGACGTTCTCTTTTAGACCGACAAGCTTGTCTTCGCGACGGTCAAGAGCTGCCTGAGTTAGAACTCGGGTGGTCTCCTGGAACGAAGCGGCTGACAACCATGACTGCGCTGCCAATGAAGCACGGGTCATACCCATAACTTCTTGACGAGCAGAAGCTGGCTTCTTGCCTTCGGCTAGAGCCTCGCGGTTTGCGCGAGTGAAGCGGTTGCGGTCGATGATTTCACCAGGAAGCATCTGAGTGTCACCTGAATCGATGACGGTGACCTTGCCTAGCATCTGACGAACAATGACCTCAAGGTGCTTGTCGTGCAGAGGCACACCCTGTGAACCATAGATGTCCTGAACACCACGGATGATTCCGGCAGCTGCCTGACGTGAACCCTTGATCATCAACAACTCGTGAGGAATTGGGTTACCGTCGGTCAGCATTTCGCCGGCCTTGACCTGCTGGCCATCTTCAACCAATAGCTCATCTAGGTTCTCGACCGAGGTGATTGGTAGGTATGGAGATAGCTTCTTGAAGGTCTTTGAAGTGGTGCGGCTGAAGGCGTAGTTGCTGGCTAGAGCTTCTGCTTCCTTCTCGGCTGCTTCACCCTGTGGGCGAACGTATAGGTCGTACTTCACGGTGTCGTTTGCACCAGGAACCTTGACCACGTTGACCACACCGGCCCAGAACGACATAACACCAACGCGTGATGATGACTTCCAGCCGACACGAGCTTCTAGAAGGTCAGTTACACCGGTTAGACCCTGGGTGATGTCGTTCGAAATGGTTCGCTCGACACGGGTCTTCTTTCCGTTGATTGACTTCAGAATGGTCTGACGGGTAATGGTTTCTGCAGCACCACCAGTGTGGAAGGTACGCATGGTTAGCTGGGTTCCAGGCTCACCGATTGACTGAGCAGCGATGATACCTACTGCTTCACCAAGCTCAACAGCGTCACCGGTTGCAAGTGAGACACCGTAGCAAAGTGCACAGATGCCCTCTTCAGCCTCACAGGTTAGAACCGAACGAACCTTGACGCGGTCTGCCTTGCCCTCGAGCAACGCTGCGATGACATCCTTGCTAATTGCCTCGCCGGCCTTAGCAATAACCTCTTTGCCAGCCACAACGTCTTCTAGAAGAGTGCGGTGACGAAGCTGGTTGTCGATCTTGTCAGCAAGCTGGCGGTCGTCAGCCATGTATAGGTAGTGAACCTCTTCGGTCAACTTCTCTAGAACATCAGTGTCAACATCAGCAGGAACGATACGACCCTCAAGACCGCGAGAAGTCTCACAGTCGTTGATGCGAACGATTACGTCCTGAGCTACGTCAACTAGACGACGGGTTAGATAACCAGCAGCAGCAGTCTTCATCGCGGTGTCCGCGTTACCCTTACGGGCACCGGTTGCGTTAATGAAGTACTCGTTAGCGGTTAGACCAACTAGGTAGTTTCCCTTAACAGGCATCGGAGCAAAGTCACCAGATGAGGTGGCCACTGGACCACGCATACCCATGATTGAACCAAGCTGTAGCCAGTTTCCACGAGCACCAGAAACAACCATCTTTGAGATTGCGTTGTCTGCAGGAAGCTCAGAGGTTAGAAGGTTACGGATCTGCTTGGTCTTGTTGAACCAAAGCTCACCCAACTCGTCACGACGCTCGGTGTCACTCTTGAAACCGTTGTCGAATGCCTCTTGGATCTTGGTGTGCTCTTTTTCACCCTCAAGGATGATCTTGGTGCGCTCTTTGTCGAACTTGCCAGATGAGTCGAAGTTTGCGTCTGCAATCGACATTGATACACCTGAACGAGTTGCCCAGTAGAAACCAGCATCCTTGATGCGGTCTAGGGTCTGTGCAACCTCAACGCGAGCAACGTGCTTTGTTGGGTCTTTGATCTTCTCAAGCTCAACAAGCTCGGTGATGATCTTTCCGATGGTCTTCTTGTCAACCTGGCCCTCGAAGTATGGGTAGGTCTCTGGAAGAGTCTCGTTGAACAGCGCGCGGCCCAGAGTGGTCTCGCGAATGACGGTCTCGCCATTCTTGACCAAGCGGATCTTGACTAGAGCCTGAAGGTCTAGCGCTGCTGAGTCGAAAGCCATCTGAGCTTCGGCGATTGAACCGAATGCCTTGCCTTCGCCGGTAGCACCCTCGGTGACAGTGGTCATGTGGAACAAACCAATGATCATGTCCTGAGTTGGGGTTGCAACTGGGCGACCGTCTGATGGCTTCAAGATGTTGTTTGAAGCAAGCATCAAAACGCGGGCCTCGGCCTGTGCCTCAACTGATAGCGGAAGGTGGACAGCCATCTGGTCACCGTCGAAGTCAGCGTTGAACGCAGCACAAACGAGAGGGTGAAGCTGGATTGCCTTGCCTTCGACTAGCTGAGGCTCGAATGCCTGGATGCCTAGACGGTGAAGGGTAGGTGCACGGTTTAGCAGAACTGGACGCTCGCGAATTACTTCTTCTAGAACACCCCAAACCTGCGGACGTGAACGCTCAACCATGCGCTTTGCGCTCTTGATGTTCTGGGCTAGGCCTAGGTCAACAAGACGCTTCATTACGAATGGCTTGAAAAGCTCAAGTGCCATCTGCTTTGGCAGACCACACTGGTGAAGCTTTAGCTGTGGACCAACAACGATTACTGAACGGCCCGAGTAGTCAACGCGCTTACCTAGAAGGTTCTGGCGGAAACGACCCTGCTTACCCTTTAGTAGGTCAGACAGTGACTTCAGTGCGCGGTTACCGGTTCCGGTAACTGCACGACCACGACGACCGTTGTCGAACAAGGCATCGACTGCCTCTTGAAGCATGCGCTTCTCGTTGTTCAAGATGGTCTTTGGAACTGCACCTAGGTCAACGAATCGCTTTAGACGGTTGTTGCGGTTGATCACACGACGGTATAGGTCGTTCAGGTCTGAGGTAGCGAAACGGCCACCGTCAAGCTGAACCATCGGACGGATTTCTGGTGGAAGCACCGGAAGAACGTCTAGAACCATTGAGGTCGGTGGGGTTGATGAGTTGATGAACGACTGAACAACCTTTAGACGCTTGATCGCCTGAGTCTGCTTTGAACCCTCGGTGGTTGCGATCTGCTCGCGAAGCTCTGCAGCTGCCGCGTTTAGGTCGAATGCAGCAAGAACCTGCTGAACAGCCTCGGCACCGATTGAGGTGTCGAAGTATTCACCAAAGCTGTAGTCGAAGTGGTCAAAGATGACGTCGTTCTGGATTAGGTCGCCTGGCTTTACAGTCAGGAACAAACGCCATGCCAACTGCTCTTTCTGCAGGTTAGCTGGGCGCTCGATGCGAGCGTATTCCTTGACGATCTTGTCGGTCTTCTTCTTGAACTCAGAGATCAGCTGCTTGATGCGCTTCTCTTCGGCTGGGGTGCGAGAAATAGCAATTTCGTTCTCGTCTGCAGCTTCTTCAGCTGCAGCGGTTGCCTTCTTGCCCCAGAAGCCTTCTGGGTTCTTCTCTTCTGCGTCGATTAGCTGCTCAGCTGACTTGACGAACTGTGCGTCAACCCAAACTGGTGCCTCCCATAGACGGATGCTTGGCTCTAGAGCTAGACCAAAGCCGTTTAGCTCGTCGTATTCACCCTGAGCGACAGCAAGCATTTCTGCTTCACGTGACTGAATCAAAGTGCGGATACGTGAGACGTAGTCTTCCTTGATTAGGCCAGCGTCCATGTGGCGGTCGTCTGAGTGGATGTCCATTACGCGGTAAGCCGCGAAGTAGATGATCTTCTCAAGGTCTTTTGGAGCCATGTTTAGTAGGTAACCCAAGCGGCTAGGAACGCCCTTGAAATACCAGATGTGAGTAACCGGAGCGGCTAGCTCGATGTGACCCATGCGCTCACGACGAACTGAAGACTTGGTTACCTCAACACCACAACGCTCACAGACGATGCCCTTGAAGCGAACGCGCTTGTACTTTCCACAAGAGCACTCCCAGTCCTTGGTAGGACCGAAGATCTTCTCGCAGAAAAGGCCGTCCTTCTCTGGCTTTAGGGTGCGGTAGTTAATGGTCTCTGGCTTCTTAACCTCGCCGTTTGACCAAGAGCGGATGTCGTCCGAAGTGGCTAGACCAACTCGGAGGGCGTCGAATGATTCAACTTCCATGATTTCTTCCTAAACTCTCTCTAATTCTTAGTACGCAGGGAACTCTGAGTTGAACTCAGTGTCGACCGAGCTGTTCTCGTTGCGGGAAAGGTTGATGCCGAGCTCTTCTGCAGCACGGTCTGACTCGAAGTCGTCATCCTTTAGAGTGATCGCCTGACCAGCTGCGTTGAGAACCTCAACGTTTAGAGCCAATGACTGCATCTCTTTCGCTAGAACGCGGAACGACTCTGGAATACCAGGAGCTTGGATGTTCTCGCCCTTGACGATTGCCTCGTAGGTCTTTACACGACCGGTGATGTCGTCTGACTTGATGGTTAGAAGCTCTTGCAATGTGTGCGCTGCACCATATGCCTGTAGAGCCCAAACTTCCATCTCACCGAAGCGCTGTCCACCGAACTGAGCCTTACCACCAAGTGGCTGCTGAGTAATCATGCTGTAAGGACCGGTTGAACGAGCGTGAATCTTGTCGTCAACTAGGTGGTGCAGCTTCAAGACATACATGTAACCAACCGAGATTGGCGCTGGGAATGGCTCGCCTGAACGACCATCGAACAAGGTTGCCTTGCCGGTGTTGTCGATGAGCTTCTTCTTGTGTGCTTTCTCCCACTCGTTAGGAATGGTTGAGTCAAGCAGACCAACGATCTCGTCTTTTGAAGCGCCGTCGAAGATTGGGGTGGCAACCTTGGTGCCAGCCTCACCTGAGCGCATTGACTCAGCCATGTTCTCAGCCCACTTGGCAACGCCAGCGACGTTCCACCCGCGGCTTGCGATCCAACCTAGGTGGGTCTCAAGAACCTGACCGAAGTTCATACGACCAGGAATACCCAGTGGGTTTAGAACTACGTCAACCGGAGTTCCGTCTTCCATGAATGGCATGTCTTCGACCGGAAGGATCTTAGAAATAACACCCTTGTTACCGTGACGACCAGCAAGCTTGTCACCCTCGGTAATCTTGCGCTTCTGAGCGATGTGAACAACTACGCGCTGGTTTACGCCAGCACCTAGCTCGTCGTCGCCAGCCTCGATGTCGAACACGGTGACACCGATAACGGTGCCCTGCTCGCCGTGAGGAACCTTAAGCGAGGTGTCGCGAACTTCGCGGCTCTTCTCGTTGAAGATTGCGCGAAGCAAACGCTCTTCTGCTGAAAGCTCGGTCTCACCCTTAGGGGTTACCTTTCCGACCAGGATGTCTCCTGGGCGAACCTCAGCACCGATGCGAATGATGCCGCGCTCGTCTAGCTGCGATAGAGCTTCTTGCGAAACGTTTGGAAGATCAGCGGTGATTTCTTCTTTTCCAAGCTTGGTGTCGCGAGCATCAACTTCATACTCTTCGATGTGGATTGAAGAAAGGGTGTCTTCTTTAACCAAGTTCTGGCTAAGGATGATCGCGTCTTCGAAGTTGTGACCCTCCCATGGCATGAACGCCACTAGCAGGTTCTTTCCGAGAGCTAGTTCACCGTTGTCGGTTGAAGGACCATCGGCAAGAACTTCGCCGGCCTCAACGCGCTGACCAACTGAAACAACAACACGCTGGTTGATTGCAGTGCCCTGGTTTGAGCGGTCGAACTTGCGAAGGACGTAGCTCTTTAGGCCGCCCTTGTCCTGCTGGATGGTGATGATGTCGGCGTCAAGCTCGTGAACGACACCAGCGGTCTCGTTGACAAGCACTGCGCCTGAGTCGATAGCGGCAACGCGCTCCATACCGGTTCCGACAAATGGGCTGTCGCTGCGAAGCAGTGGAACTGCCTGACGCTGCATGTTTGCACCCATAAGCGCACGAGATGAGTCGTCGTGCTCAAGGAACGGAATAAGAGAGGTTGAAACTGAAGCTAGCTGACGAGGTGAGATGTCTAGGTAGTCAACGTCTGCTGCGTCAACCTCGACAACGTCGCCCTGGTAGCGAGCAAAGACCTTCTTGTTTGCAAAAGTCTTGTCGGCGTTTAGTGGAGTCTCAGCTGCACCGATTGCCTTGCCCTGCTCTGCAGCAGCGTCTAGGTATTCGATCTTGCCTGAAACCTTGCCGTTTACGACCTTGTTGTATGGGGTCTCGATGAAACCGAATGCGTTGATGCGTGCATACGCGGTTAGAGAACCGATAAGACCAATGTTCGGACCTTCAGGAGTCTCAACTGGGCACATACGGCCGTAGTGAGAAGGGTGAACGTCACGAACCTCCATCTGGGCACGCTCACGAGCGATACCACCTGGACCAAGCGCTGATAGACGGCGCTTGTGAGCCAAACCAGCAAGTGGGTTGTTCTGGTCCATGAACTGTGAAAGCTGTGAAGCTCCGAAGAACTCCTTGATTGCGCTAACCACTGGGCGAAGGTTGATCAGGGTCTGAGGAGTGATTGCCTCGATGTCCTGAGTCGACATACGCTCACGAACCACACGCTCCATACGGCTTAGACCGATGCGAACCTGGTTCTGGATTAGCTCGCCCACGCTGCGGATGCGGCGGTTTGAGAAGTCGTCGATGTCGTCAGATGAAACTGCAACCTTGACAGACTTGCCACCCATCTTGACTGGGAACTCTAGGCGAGCGCCAGTTGAGACGGCTGATGAGTTTGCGATCTGCTGGTCGAATAGAAGTAGGTACTTCAGGGTAGCTACTACGTCTTCGACGGTAAGGGTGCTGACGTTTGCGTCAACGCTTAGGCCTAGCTTGCGGTTTAGCTTGTGACGACCCACCTTGGCAAGGTTGTAGCGCTTTGCCTCGAAGTAAGTTGACTTTAGCCAAGCCTCTGAAACCTCGGCACCGGCGGTCTCGCCGCGAACCTTGCGGTAAAGCTCGCGAAGTGCGTCTTCTTTGGTGACGATTGGGTTCGCGAAAACCTTTGACTTGTCATAAGCAAGAGTGTTCTCGATTAGGTCAAGGTCGAATGTCCAGTTAGGCGCTCCGGCCTTAACTGCTGACTCGATGTCTTTGAACTCGTCGCGAATCTGCTCTTCGGTTAGGCCAAGCGCCTTTAGGAAGATGGTTGCTGAAACCTTGGTCTTGCGGTCTACCTGAACCTGAAGAATTGGCTGACCAAAGCGAGCGATTGGCTTGCGGTCGTCGCGAACCCACTCGGTCAAGAACTCTAGGTATGAACCACGGCTAGGAATGATCTGAGCCTTGTTGTTGCGAACGTCAAGGTTTCCGGTGGTGTTGGTTGAAACTGAGAAGTAAACACCAGGTGAGCGAACTAGCTGTGAAACCACAACACGCTCGGTTCCGTTGATAACGAAGGTGCCCTTTTCGGTCATGACCGGGAATTCACCCATGAATACGGTCTGTGACTTGATTTCACCGGTTAGGTAGTTGGTGAACTCTGCCTTGATGTAAAGAGGCTGGGTGTATGAACGGCCCTTCTCTTTGCACTGGTCTGGAGTGTATTCAGGGTCATAAAGAATTGGCTCGGCAAATGCAAGACCCATCTTGGCGTCTTGTGATGAGTTTGCTGAGTCTTCGATCGGGCTGATCTCTTCGAAGATTTCTTCTAGGCCAGTCTTTGCGGCCGCACCTTCTTTTTCGCGCCATGCAGGGTTGCCGACAAGCCAGTCAAAGCTCTCGGTCTGCAGGCTTAGCAGATCAGGGATAGCAATTGGTTCGGTGACCTTCGCAAATGAAGGGCGCTGAGCCAAGCGATCGTTCTTAGTGGTTTTTGCGTTCTTCGCAGCCAATCTATTTCCTCTCGGGAATTGACTAGTCATCGTTCGCGATAGACGACTAGTTGGTTTGGGTGAAAAATCGCAACCAAAAACCGGTGACGCCAAAATATGCGATCACGCGCGCAGCCAAAATATGCATGCGGGGTGTATGGGAGCAAAGGTTCAGTTTATAACGCTTGTTTAACGGTTGTAAACAATTTTTCGGCTATTTGCCGAGAAATTTTTCAGTTTGGTGCTATTGGCGATTTTTTTGAATCCAGGATGGTTTATGAGGCTACCTAGCAGCCGGTGATGGCCATATTTATGCGGTCAGCGAGAGCCTCGGCATCAGCCCGTGAGCCCAAAACGCCAATAATGATGCGATCGAATTTTCCAGAGCCGTCAAGGTTGACCTGAACCGGGATGGATTTTCTCGTCCAGTAGACAAAGGCGCGGTCACGCTTCCAGAGATAAGTGCCAGCGATGATTAGCCCCGGGATAGCTGTTCCTGGAATTCTGAGCCCGAGCGAACGCCAGAAATCCTTCTCGAGCACCTGCGCACCTCGAACCTGACTGCCAGGCACTTCAAAGGAAGTGCGAAGCGAGGCTAGTGCCTCAAGCGAATCGAGTTTTATGGATAGCCGGTCTGGACCAATTGAAATCTTTGCCATCAGCGATTCATTTTCTGCGAAGGGGCGGTTTGGTTCAGTTGCCCGAATTGCGCGCCGCAAATTTGCGATAGGCCTCGGCGCCAATGCGACCAAGGCTCAGCAGCATCAGGGCAAACAGGCCATAGAAAAGCGCGGTGTTTGCCTGTGCAATGAAGTCTGGCTCTTGCCCCTTTGGCACTCCAGCCGTGGTGAATGGCAAGATCAAATAAATCGATGCGTATGCCGCTACGAAGATTCCGCCGGCAACTGTAAACCATCGCCAATTCTTAACTTTGGCTGCGGTTTGATCTTTAAAGAAGGTTCCGGCGAGCGCACCCAGCAGCGCAAAAACTAGCAGCAGACTAAGGCCACCGGTCGGCACAATAATGCCCCATGCAAGCAGGATGAGAGCGGCGATAGCCAAGCGGTGCCAAAACAACTTCTTGAAATTCATAAATAAAGAGTATTCGCCGTCGGTTCAAAATCCCTTCGGCCTCCCGAATGAAACTCAATCAAAAAGTTGCCGGTGGTCTCGCACTCGCGCGTCGGGGCTCACCTGCTGTCGCAGCTTCGCCGACCCCGCCGAGCGAAAAAAACCGCCTTCGGCCTCCCGATACTTTGCTGAATCAGGAGGCCTACTGGCGGTCTCGGTCTCGTGCGTCAAATCACAGATTTGCCGCACGCATGACCTCGCGGTGACGGTGGGATTTGAACCCACGGTGGGCGTTAACCCACACAACTTTTCGAGAGTTGCACCTTCGGCCGCTCGGACACGTCACCGTGGAATAGGCTACTACACGCGCCTGCGCCTGTTGCGGGCGGGATTTATACAAGGGGAATCAATGAGCACCGAGGGATCAAAGCGCGCAATATTCGCGGCACTTGCAGCGAACATCGGAATCGCAATCACCAAGTTCATCGCGGCTGCCTTCTCGGGTTCTGCAGCGATGTTCGCCGAGGGCATTCACAGCGTCGCCGACTCGGGCAACCAGATTCTGCTTCTCATCGGTGGCAAGCGAGCCAAGCGTGCGGCCACTGCCGAGCACCCATTCGGTTATGGTCGCAGCCGATACATCTATGCCTTCATGGTTTCTATCGTTTTGTTTGCGGTTGGTGGCCTGTTCTCGATCAATGAAGGTCTCAGCAAGCTCTCACACCCTCACGAACTAGACATGGTCTGGCTGCCTCTCGTGGTTTTGGGTGCAGCAATTGTTATGGAAGGCTTCAGTTTTAGAACCGCAATCATCGAGTCAAACCATGTTCGCGGAAACCAAGGGTGGATTGAATTTATTCGCCGCGCAAAGAGCCCTGAACTGCCAGTGATTTTGCTTGAGGATTTTGCTGCGCTTATCGGTTTGGTGCTGGCTTTTGCTGGCGTCGGGCTTTCGGTGATCACTCATAATCCTGTTTGGGATGCGCTTGGCACCCTGGCAATTGGTGCACTGCTGATTTTGGTTGCGATTGTTTTGGGTCTTGAGACTTCGAGCCTGCTAGTTGGCGAAGGAGCAAACGCCACCGACAACGGCAAGATCACTGCAGCTCTCGCGGCTGCCCCTGGCGTGCTCTCGGTGATTCACATGAAG
>JACCDM010789056.1_pt1 | contig 11631 bp, 13 predicted proteins | sample 7445851 | NCBI WGS metagenome assembly JACCDM01 (sample SAMN15323438, study PRJNA562643) | freshwater metagenome | isolation source: river surface water | place: USA:Blue River Watershed | collected 2017-08-16
CGCGACGGCTTGTGATTCCAGCATCTGCGATGATCTTGTTAAGCCTCATTTGGGCCATGGCTATCCTCCCGACAGTCAGGAGGTAAGGGTAGCGGAAACTCTAGTCGGTTAGCGAATCGAGGATCTCGTCCAGGCCATCGAGATCTGGCAGGTATGGAGCAAGCGCTGGAAGATCCTCTAGCGAGTTCAAGCCCAGTCGTTCCAAGAAGTAGCTGGTGGTCTTGTAGAGGATCGCTCCGGTCTCATGCTCAAGACCTGACTCCTCCACCAACCCACGTGTAATGAGCGTCTTCATAACCGCCTCAACATTGACGCCGCGGATCGCTGAAACCCGTGCTCGTGAGACTGGCTGTCGGTAAGCGATCACTGAAAGGGTTTCAAGGGCGGCTTGGGTTAAACGAGATTGCTGGCCATCGAGAACAAACTTTTCAACCACCGCTGAGTAGCTTGGGTGGCTGTAGAAGCGCCATCCCCCATTGATTTTGCGGAGCATAAAACCCCGCTCCTCATACGAACCTTCTAGTGCGGCAAGCGCCGCTTCAATCTCCTCCACTGGACGTTCCAGAACCTGAGCCAGGATGAGCTCTGTGACTGGCTCATCGACAACCATAAGGATCGCCTCGATAGAACGTTCAACTTCTACATTAGACATTTTCGCCACTTTCTGTCGAGTCTTCCATCTCTAAAACCACGGGTATATCAAACTCATCGGTGATCTCAACCTCTCCTTCAAGGCTTCCGGTCCAACTGATGTGAAGCTCCCCTAAGGCCATGACCTGATCAAAGCGGAGCACACCCTGGCGGTAGAGATCAAGCAAGGCTAGGAAGCGGGCCACCACAACAAGGGTGCTGTCGGCATCTGAGATGAGGTTTCTAAAGCTCAAGGATTTGGAGTGACGCAACGCTTCAACTACCCGCTTGGACTCCTCTGTGACGCTCACAAGGGGCATATGGAGGTGTTCTACAGCCACGACAGGTGAAACCTTAGGTGTCAAAACACGCTCGGCAATGGCGGCAAAGCGTTGTGCCCCAACACCGATCAAGACCTCGGGTAGCAGGCTGGCCAAGGCAGGATCCAAAGCAACTACGCGTGGGAAGGATTTATCAGCGGCAAGTATCCGCTCGCTAAAGGTGGCCGCGATCTCCTTGAAGGCACGGTATTGAAGGAGTCGAGCAAATAAGAGGTCGCGAGCCTCGAGTAGCGCCAGATCCTCTTCATCCTCAACCTCTCCGGTGGGGAGAAGTCTGGCCGCTTTGAGATCCAACAAGGTTGCTGCAACCACAAGGAACTCCGTGGCTTGATCTAGATCCCATCCCTCACCCGAAGCTTCCAGGGCGCGAATAAAGGAGATGAACTCGTCGGTGACGATGCTCAACGCAACTTCAGTGACATCCATTTTGTGACGGGAGATCAGTTGTAGCAATAGATCAAAAGGGCCGTCGAAGTTAGAAAGGTGGACCGAGAAGCCGCCTGATGATGGGTTTACATCAACGCCTTCATCAACCACGGTCTCACCTGCTAATCCCATGGGGGCACATTACTTCACGCTTGCCTGTTTTCTGTGTAACGCCTAGGCTCTTTGCTATATCAGGAAAGAGGTTTGAAGATTGAACGCTAAATCGACAATTGCAGAGGATGTTGCAACCACATCCACTCTGCTCGGCAAGGTTGCCAAAAGCTTTCCTACACCAGCCGCACTGGGTGAGCATGGAAGTGCAAAGGTAATCTCGATCTTCAATCAAAAGGGTGGCGTTGGTAAGACAACAAGCACGATCAATTTAGGTGCTGCTCTTGCAGAAATGGGTCGTCGTGTTTTGCTCGTCGATTTCGATCCTCAAGGCGGTCTCTCACTTGGACTTGGCGTTAATGCGCACTCTCTTCCACTAGAACAAACCGTTTACTACGCATTAATGACACCAACAGCAAATGTCGATGAGATCGTTTTGAAATCATCAGTTCCTGGATTGGATTTCTTGCCTGCCAACCGTGATTTAGGTACCGCTGAAACAACATTAGGTGCAGAAATCGGTGGGCAGCAATACTTAAAGCGAGCCCTAGCTCCACTTCGTGATTACTACGATGTTATTTTGATTGACTGTCAGCCGACCATGGGCCAGCTGACCATTAACGCACTCGTTGCATCACATGAAGTAATCGTTCCTATGCAATGTGAGTACTTTGCTTTGCATGGATTCATCGAACTAAAGGGCAATCTAGACAAGGTGAAAACCTTCCTTAATCCTGAACTTCGTTTAATCGGAATCCTTGCAACTATGTATGACAAGAAAACTTCACATAACCGACAGGTGCTTGAAAGAATTCTTGAACAATTTCCAGACGATGTCTTTGAAACAATCATCGCAAAAACAATCCGTTTTCCAGAAACAACAGTTGTTGGTGAACCAATTACTACCTACGCAACATCTTCAGGCGGTGCGGCTTCATACCGTCGTCTAGCTCGAGAACTAATCGCCAGAGGAGGCGCACGATGACACGCAGAGCAAACCTTCCAGGTGCAGATGAACTATTTCGTTCAACAGCTCCAGCACTAAGTGCGGTACCTGCGCAACCAACACAAGAGGTTGCAGCACCTTTGGTTCCACCGGCTATTGCAACCCCTAAGGCACCTTCATCAAAGAAGGGCGTTCGCACAATTGCGCGTCGTCGCGTAACAACTGTTGACCGCTCCCCTTCAGGACGCGAACGTCACGATGAAAAAATCACCGTGTACTTATCTCCAGATGAGTTATTTGATCTTGATCAAGCACGTTTACAGCTACGTGGAGATCTAGGTTTAGCGGTTGATCGTGGTCGTATCGTCCGTGAATCAATCGCAGTGATCATTGCAGATCTTGAGGCTAAGGGAGATCAAAGTATCTTGGCCCGCAGACTTCGCGGACAGTAAACCTTTATTTGGCGCGTGGATGCGCCATTGAATAACTCTCGCGAACTTTGTCGATAGTTATCAGAGTGTAAATCTGAGTTGTTGTCACAGAAGCATGTCCTAACAACTCTTGAACTACTCGAATATCAGCTCCTCCGTCCAAGAGATGCGTGGCATATGAATGCCTAAAAATGTGTGGTGAAACATGCTCAGTTATCCCAGAACTCTTTGCTGCATCTAAAACCATCTGCCACGCCGATTGACGAGAAATTCTTCCGCCACGAGAGTTTAGAAAAAGCGCTGGATTGTTTTTGGGATTCTTGGCTAGTAATCCAGGGCGAATTCGCACGCAATAATCATTAATTGCCTTAGTTGCAAATGAACCTAGCGGAACAATTCTTTCCTTGGATCCTTTGCCCCGTAGCTTTAATGTCGTTATCTCTCCTTCGGAGGTCTGAGCAACGCTGAGATCGTTCAGGTTAATTCCAATTAATTCGCTGACTCGAGCGCCGCTGCTATAGAGCAATTCCAACATTGCTTGATCTCTTAAGGTAATTGGATCGCTCTCCCGATATGAAACTTCGATCATGGAGAGTATCTGTGCGATAGTCAACGCTTTTGGCAATCTACGCGCGGACTTACTTGGAGCGATCTCAAGGGTTGGATCAGCGAGTCCGTATTCGAGCTGTAAATGTTTAAAAAAGGAGCGCAGCGTTGAATCTATTCGGTTGATGGATGCAACAGAAAGCTTGACAGCACGCAGGGAAGATTCAAAATCGCCAATCGTTGCCGGAGAAACTTCATGCAACGCAGTTCCATCCAGAAAGCTCTGGAACTTTGTGAGATCTCTCCGATACGCCGCAATTGAGTTTGCCGCCAATCCCCTTTCAATCTGAAGATGATTGATAAAGGATGAAGCAGCTAAATCAAAGCTGGGTGCTGGCGTAACCATGTGCTTCTGCTACGGCGGAGTAATAAATCTTTCCGTCATGCACATTCAAACCTTTGGCCAAGTTCTTATCCTTCGCGCACGCCGCTTCCCAACCATGATTAGCCAAGGACAATGCGAATGGAAGAGTGGCGTTGGTGAGCGCATATGTCGAAGCGACTGGAACAGCACCCGGCATGTTTGCAACGCAGTAGAAAACAGAGTTGTGAACTGTGTAGGTAGGTTCAGCATGTGTTGTTGGCTTTGAATCTTCAAAGCATCCACCTTGGTCAATCGCGATATCAACCAACACTGAGCCACTCTTCATTTGCGCGACCAACGCGTTGGAGACCAATTTGGGAGCCTTTGCACCATGAACCAAGACTGCGCCAACAACTAAATCTGCTTGCTTCACTTCGCGTTCAATCGCGTGCTTAGAAGCAACTAGCGTTTTGATCCGTCCACCGTAAACAGTGTCGATGTACTGCAAACGATTAATGGAGCGATCAAAGACTGTTACATCTGCGCCCATGCCAACGGCAATAACCGCTGCGTTTAGACCAGCAACTCCCCCACCGATAACTACAACTCGACCTGGTGCAACACCTGGAACTCCGCCGAGTAATACTCCGCGACCACCATGTGGGCGTTGAAGCGCAGTTGCGCCGACCTGTGTTGCAAGGCGTCCTGCCACCTCACTCATGGGAGCCAATAGCGGAAGGGTTCCATTTACTTCAACTGTTTCATAAGCGATCGCAGTTGTTCCTGATTTAACAAGTGCATCGGTGCACGCCTTTGATGCTGCAAGGTGTAGATATGTAAAAAGCGTCTGACCTTTACGCATCTTTGGATACTCAGGCTCGATCGGCTCTTTTACCTTTAGAACTAAATCAGCTTTTTGCCAAACATCATCGGCGCTAGCAACAATCGTTGCCCCAGCAGCCACAAACTCTTCATTGCTAATCGAAGACCCCACGCCAGCCTTATCTTCAATGATGACTGTGTGACCTGCGTGCACAAACTCAGAGACGCCTTCAGGAGTAATTGCTACCCGAGATTCGTGAACTTTGATCTCTTTTGGAACTCCGACGATCATGATTAGCCTTTCGCTTTTACTGCCGCTGCGATCAAACCAATAAACAATGGGTGTGGTCGAGTTGGACGCGAACGAAGCTCCGGGTGAGCCTGCGTTCCTACGTAATAAGGATGCACTGACTCTGGAAGTTCTACAAACTCCACTAGATCTTGTTCTTTATAAACACCAGAGAAAACAAGGCCAGCACTCCCAATTTGGTCGCGGTACTTGTTATTTACCTCATATCGATGGCGGTGACGTTCTGAAATCTCGGAAGCAGCATAGGTTGCCGCTACTACTGATCCAGCAAGAAGATCTGATTTGTACAGGCCAAGGCGCATGGTTCCGCCCATATCCTCCTTGCCCGACACAACATCCTTCTGGCCTTCCATTGTTGCAATCACTGGAGTTCCAGAATCTGAAAACTCTGCAGATATAGCATCACTGATTCCAGCAAGATTTCGCGCAGCTTCAATAACCATGCACTGCAAACCTAAGCACAGCCCCAAGGTTGGAATCTTGTTTTCACGTGCAAACTTAAGTGCACCAACTTTGCCTTCTATTCCGCGAATTCCGAAACCACCTGGAACGCAGATCGCATCGACGCCCTCTAGTAATTTCTTTGCTCCTTCTGGAGTTTCGCACTCATCACTTGCGATCCAAACAATTTCAATCTTGGCTTCATTGGCAAAGCCACCTGCGCGAAGTGCTTCAGAGACTGAAAGGTAAGCATCTGGAAGATCGATGTACTTTCCAACAAGCCCAACTTTGATGTGATGCTTTGGGTTGTGAACCTTCTCAAGGAGTGCGTCCCACTCCCCCCATTCCACATCGTGGCAATCAAAACCTAGGCGCTGAACCACATAAGAATCCAGACCTTCAGAGTGAAGCACCTTTGGAATGTCATAAATCGATGGAGCATCTACTGCTGCAACAACAGCTTCGGAGTCAACATCGCACATCAAAGAGATCTTCTTCTTAACACCTTCAGGAATCTCGCGATCAGAACGCAACACGATCGCATCAGGAGCGATACCAATGCTACGAAGCGCAGCAACAGAGTGCTGAGTTGGCTTGGTCTTTAATTCGCCGGATGGACCGATGTATGGAACCAATGAAACATGTAGGTAGAAAACATTGTCACGGCCTACGGTCTGGCGAATCTGACGAATAGCTTCAAGGAATGGTTGTGACTCAATATCACCAACCGTTCCACCTACTTCGGTAATTACTAAATCAATATCTGGGCTTGCCATAGCGATGATTCGCTCTTTAATCTCATTGGTAATGTGAGGAATTACTTGAACAGTTTCACCGAGGTACTCGCCTCTACGCTCACGAGCAATCACACGCGAGTACACCTGACCTGTGGTCACATTTGCAGAGCCATGGAGGTTACGATCCAAGAAACGCTCGTAGTGGCCGATATCCAAATCGGTCTCCGCGCCATCATCGGTAACAAAAACTTCTCCATGTTGGAAGGGGTTCATGGTGCCTGGATCCACATTGAGGTAAGGATCGAGCTTTTGCATAGTCACGCGAATGCCGCGTGCTACCAATAAACGTCCGAGACTTGAAGCGGTGAGTCCTTTGCCCAAACTTGAGGCGACTCCGCCGGTTACAAATAAATGTTTCGTCACATGTGCTTGGCCCATGGGAGTCGAACCTATCATTTATTGGAGACCGGTTCTTACACCTTCAAAGAAAGAAGCTCTGTGGCGTGTTCACGGGCGCTGGTGGAGTTCTCCAGCCCGGCCAACATGCGGGCGATCTCCTCAATCCGCTCTTCTCCTGAGACCTGTCTAACATCGCTTTGGCTGACCGTTCCATCATTGTTCTTGCTAACGACAAAATGTGAATCCGCCCATGCAGCAACCTGAGGTAGATGGGTTACGACAATTACTTGTGCATGCTGTGCAAGTGAATGAAGACGTCGACCAACTTCAATCGCCGCCTTTCCGCCGACACCTGCATCGACCTCATCAAAAACATATGTACCTATTGGATGGGTTGATGCAATCACTACCTCTAACGCCAACATCACACGAGACATTTCTCCGCCTGATGCACCTTTAGCTAAAGGAACCAATGGCCCATCTCTATGTCCCTGAATAAACATTGAAATTTCATCGCACCCATGAGAAGTGAACTCTGACTCTTTGGGCGCTGAGTAATCTGCACTCTTAACCGTTACAACAAATGTGGAATGCGGCATTGAAAGTTGCTGAATTTCAGTTGTTACCATGTGTGAAAGTGTTGTCGCCGCCTTTACGCGGGCATCACTTACCTTCTTGGCTTCAAGTAGCAAACTCTTCTTAACCTGTGTTAACTCTTTTTCCAACTCTAACAATCGCGCATCTCCACCTTCAAGATCAGCGATCGCATCAGAAGAGTTCTTAAACCGCTGGGCTAGTAACTGGATCTCCTCTTCAATTCCCTTGGAGCCGCCAAACTTCCTGACTAAAGCGTTGAATTGAGATTTACGCTCCTGTAGATAATCCAGACGTGCAGGATCTGCCTCAAGGCGGGATGCGTAGCTATTCAAAGCACTTTGGGCATCGGCTAACAAGAAGAAACTCTCGCTGAGTTGCTGGTAAATCTCTTCGAGCAAGGGATCTTTTGAACGCGCGATCTCAAGAGAGCGTCGTGCGCTTCCCAGCGAAGTTAAAGAGCCAGCATCCTCATCCTCTATTGCAGATGTCGCATGTGCGGTTGCGGTTCGTAACTCCTCGACACTTGAAAGACGACCGATCTCGGATTCAATCTCACCGTACTCGCTCATCTGCGGATTGATTGTAGAAAACTCTTTGGTGAACTCCCTGAGCTCTGCTAACTCTTTGTCCTTTGCGGCGATGCTTTTCTTGAGCGCGGCTATGCGTTCCTTCATCTCGTGATAGCGATGGAGGGCTTTTTGATAATCAGAAAGCTCTATCGCGCCAAATCGATCCACCAGCTCACGCTGACGAGAAGATTTTGTAATCGTGTGGTTTGCAGCTTGGCCATGAACCTCAACTAAATTTTCGCCCAAAGTTGCAAGAGTTGATGCTGTAGCGCTTACCCCATTTGTAGTTGCTTTGCTTTTGCCATCAGAAGAAACTGTTCTGACAACTATAAGCTCGCCATCTTCAACGATTACATCCTCAAATAAAATCTCCTGCGCCTTAGGGATTGAAAAACGACCACTCGCAACCAATCGTTCCGAACCTTTGCGAACCAAAGCACTATCTGCCTTGCCGCCAAGAATGAGGTTCAAAGCCGTTAAAATCATGGTTTTTCCCGCACCAGTTTCACCAGATAAAACGGTAAGGCCTTTGGAGATCTCCAACGTCGACTGATCAATGACACCAATCGATCGAATAGTTATCTCTTCAAGAAAGGTACGTTCACTCACCACGCCAGCCCTCAACAGGTAGTTTGAACTTTGCCACCAATCGATCGCTAAATAGAGTGTTCTTAAGGTGGGCCAACTGAATAACACGAGAGTGCTTGGTAACGATGACGCGGTCCCCTGCAACTAATGGGAATTTGCGTAACGCATCTGCAGATAAAAATGCTTCGGAGGATTCGATGCCTACCGCGATAACCGAGGTAGGTGAGATAACAAGTGGACGCGAGAAAAGGGCATGTGCAGAAATCGGAAGCACAACAAGTGCATCCACCGCTGGCCAGACAATTGGACCACCAGCAGAAAATGCATAAGCGGTAGATCCTGTTGGCGTAGAACATATAAGCCCATCGCAACCCCAACGAGAAATTGGTCGATTGTCGATCTCTAGAAAGAGTTCAACCATCGTCGCCTTTTCGCGTTCAACGGTGACCTCATTTAATGCCCATCCCGAAGCAACAACCATTCCTTCACGCTCGACTGAATACCCAAGGGTGATGCGAGGATCGATTACGTAACTCTTATTCATTACAGCTTCAATGACATCTGAAATCTTTGATCGCTCAACTTCAGAGAGAAAACCAACATGGCCGAGATTCACGCCCAGCAATGGAATATCGCGCTCTTGGGCAACCTCGGCAGCGCGTAACATAGTTCCATCTCCGCCCAATACAACCGCAGCTTCGATTTCGGGCAAATCTGCAATGGTGGATCGGATCATGCCCGGGATATTTACATCAGAGATTGTGTAAATTCCAAAGGTTGAAGCCAGGTTTTGTTGTAGCTCTACCGCCGCTACAACCGCGTCAACGCGACCAGGATTACAAACAATTAAAAGATTACGCATCACTGAGGTCCTATCGCTATAGCTTCATCAAGCATTACATGATCTAATTCAGGAGCTCCACGACGAAGCCACAAGAAGTACTCAACATTTCCTGCCGGGCCAGGCAATGGACTAGCTGCGATTCCCAAGGTTCCTAATCCAACATCGTAGGCAGACTCAGCTACCTCAATTACCGCTGCCTTGCGAAGGGCTGGATCACGTACTACGCCACCTGCTCCTAGCTTTTCACGTCCAACTTCAAATTGTGGTTTCACCATCAATACGAAATCAGCATCTGGCTTGGAAACGGCAGCCAGTGCGGGCAAAACTAAGGTTAATGAAATGAAAGAAAGATCTGCAACAACAAGATCAATCGGTTCTCCAACCATCTCGCCAGTTAAATGGCGGATATTTGTGCGATCCAAAACCGTTACCCGCTCATCTTGGCGCAAACCCCACGCAAGTTGCCCATACCCAACATCGACTGCAACAACATGTCCTGCATTACGTCGAAGTAGTACATCGGTAAATCCACCAGTGGATGCTCCGGCATCTAAGCAACGTTTTCCTTCAACATTTACGCCTGAAAATGCTACTAATGCGCCTTCCAGCTTATGGCCGCCACGAGAGACGAAATCATCACGGTCCCCCGAAATAGTGATTGAAGTTTCGGCATCCACCTGCGTAGCGGGTTTTGTTGCAGGAATACCATTGACCAGAACCGATCTCTTTTCAATCAGATCTGCAGCCTGTTCACGTGAACGCGCGAGCTCTCTACGTACGAGCTCGGCATCCAAACGTGTTTTCATGGCTTTGAATTAATTACAGACCATCAATAGATGACAAGGCTTGATTTAACTTTTGGTGCAACGCTTCAAAGCGCTGTGCATGGTCGCCCACTTCCATTGCATCGATCTCTTGTAGCTCATTGCGCAGCTCTTCAACAAAGCTTTCGCCGTTAAACTGATCATTGCCCTGGTTTGAGTTTTCCATTTACTTGCTCACTTTCTTTGCCGCGCTCTTCTTTGCAACTTTCTTAGCGCTCTTCTTCACTGTGCTCTTTTTGGTAGCTGCTGTAGCTGCAGCAGCTGAGCTCGCGCGCTTCTTGGCTGATTTGGTGGTGGCTTTTTTTACTGTTCCTTTTTTCAACGCTGCAACCTCTTGCTTAAGCGCTTCAAACTCTCCACGTTTTACAAAACCCATCTTTGAGACTGAACGTTCGACCTCATCCTCGATCTTGACCTTGATGGCTTCTCCACCTTCTTTCAGCCAGATGTTGACGGATTGGGCGACCTCGGTTCCAGATTTATTGCCCAGCTGCACATTCTCGATGAGAGATTTGATCGTTGCTTTAATGTCATTGTTCTTGCTCATGCCATAAGCCTATCTAAATTCGGGAAATCTCGACCGCTTCAACCTGCCAACGGCTTGCAAGACCTGTGGGTGCGCTCCAAAAACGTCGATGAATTGAGCCTGATATCTCAACCCACTCCTCCGCTTTGAGGGTTAACGCTGTTCTGCGGGCCTTTGAACTCCACGCACCAATATCCAAGGTATCTACACCGGTTGTTTTCTCTCGAGTAACAATCAATCTGAACTCAACCACCTTGTCACCACTGGGTAGTTCCTTTTCAATCGCCTCACGTGAAACCCGTCCACGAAGGACTACATCATTGAGAGAGAAATCCTCTTCAATCTCAGACTGATCTGTGTTCTTTTTCTTCGTCGCTATCTTGTTGCTCACTGAGCGCCCCTTTCAGAAATGAAAGGTGGACGGTATGGAAGAGCCGTGACGAAAAAACTTCACAGCAAAGAAGTTGTGGGTAACTACTGGGCAGCTCTTTCAGCCGCATCGGTGAACTCATCAACATCTAACTCGGCACACTTGCCGAACCATTCGCGAGCCTCATCTTTACGACCTGCAGCATCTAATGCATCTGCATAGGCGTAGCGAAGACGTAGAGCCCACTCATCGGTTTCATTGTTGAGTTCTTTGCAGGTCAATGTCACAACCGCTGCATCAAGCTCGCCAAGATCCCGACGAGCACCTGCTGCAACGATTCTCATCTCAATCTCTTCAGGCTTTGCTAATCGCTTAACCTCTGGAGAACCAGCCAAATTCAATGCTTTTAGAGGGTTTCCAAGACCACGTTCGCAATCTGCCATTACAGGTAGAGATGAAACATCTCCTGAAATTCGATTCGCGGCACGTAACTCTTTTAATGCAATCTCATAATGTCCTGCGCGATATGCAGCGTAACCTGCTGATTCACGAACAACAGCCAAACGACCTGCATGGTGCGCAGCTGCGACTCCATGCTTATGTGCCAATTGTGGATCTGTATCCTGATAAAGATTGATACACACTAAATGTCGAGCAACTACCTTTGCATTTTCCGCAGAAAGACTTAGTAGTTCTGCACATACAGATTTTTCTAACTCTTCACCCGTAACATCTTCAGGGATATCTGGTTCGAAAATACGTGGACGCAAACGGGATTGATCTCGCTCCATTGGTGCAGGACGTGCTCC
>JACCDM010027282.1_pt1 | contig 11624 bp, 9 predicted proteins | sample 7445851 | NCBI WGS metagenome assembly JACCDM01 (sample SAMN15323438, study PRJNA562643) | freshwater metagenome | isolation source: river surface water | place: USA:Blue River Watershed | collected 2017-08-16
ACTTCCGCGTCATTGCGCCCGATCCGTCGTTGCGTTTTTCATGGGCGATGATTTTCTTTTTTGCTGTCTTTGCCTACATCGCCCATTTGGCTTGGCGCATTCATCGCAGGCATGGCTTGGCCAGCGGGCGGTGGTTGTCCGTGGTTTATGGCTTGGCCAGTTGCATGATGCTGTGGCGTGTGTTGCGCGTGTTGCTCGGGCAAGCTGAACCAGAAGCGACCTCGCAAGGCATTGACAGCGCACTGACCATCTGCAGTGGTTTGCTCATTTCGGTGATTGGCAGCTTTGCCTTTGTCAGCATGTTTCTTGAGCGTTCCGCCAAACGCGAGATTGAAGCGGTTCAGCAACGGGTTCGGCAAGAAGAGAACGCACGCTTGGGTACGCAAATTGCCCACTTGGATCGCCAACGTGCCCTGGGCGCCATGTCTACGTCGTTTGCCCATGAGCTGAGTCAACCTCTCACCGCGATCTTGATGGATGCGCAAACCCTCAAGGTGGGGCTGCAAGCCGGTGATATGGCTACGCATGAAGTGCTGACCTTGATCGACAGTGTGGAAGGACACACGACCCGCACGGTGCAGCTGGTGGAGCGTATTCGTGACTTCATCCGTCCAACCAAAAGTTTTTACGCGCTGGTCGATCTCAAACAATTGCTGCGCGATGTGGCAGATTTATTGGCGCATGACATTCGTGTACAAAAAGTTCAAATCACCTATGACTTAGAAGCTGTCGACTGTGTGGTGCAAGGGGACCGTGTGCAGTTGTCACAAATTTTGTTGAACGTGTATCGCAATGCCATGCAAGCGATGCTGAATCAAGATAAGAAACATATTTTGGTGACGATGGAACAACAAGAGCGCCAAGTGGTTTTGCGCATACAAGACAACGGAAACGGTGTGATCGATGCGATCAAAGACAAAGTAGGACAGGCCTTTGTGACGACGAAAGAGGGTGGATTGGGCGTGGGTTTGTCTATTTCGCGCACCATTGCCGAATTGCATGGGGGCAGTTTGACCATCGCCAACGCAGTTGGCAGCGGCGCCTTGGTTGAATTGAATTTGCCGCGCGCCGCGTGAGGCGTGCGAGGGTGTCAGCGGCTGCGACCCGCTTTGTACATGCCACTGGTTTTGCGTTGCAACGCGGTGGCGTTGGCCAGCTTGGCCATGGCATGACCCGCATGGGCATGCGTGATGGCAATCCCCAGGGCATCGGCCGCATCAGGGCCCGGCAAGCCGGGTAGATTCAACAAACGTTTCACCATTTCTTGAACTTGCTCTTTTTTGGCCAAGCCGTGCCCTGCCACCGCTTGCTTCATTTGCAATGCGGTGTATTCGGCCACAGGTAAGTTGCAGGTGGCCAAGGCTGTGAGGCAAGCGCCACGGGCTTGTCCAAGCAGCAGGGTGGCTTGCGGGTTGACGTTGACGAACACAATTTCAACGGCCGAGGTGTCGGGCTGGTAGCGTTCCACCACTTCATGAATGCCATCGAACAACACCTTCAAGCGCTCAGGCAAGTTCCCCTGAGCTTCTTTGTTGGTGCGAATCGTGCCACTGGCCACATACAGCAATTGGCTGCCATGTTTTTCCACCACACCAAAACCAGTGGTGCGTAAGCCAGGGTCAATGCCAAGAATGCGCATGGTGTTACGGCAGCTGTGCGCTGCCCATGCGCGTGAGAATAATTTCCGTGCGACCCGCGAGGTACTCGGATTGGGGAAATTTTTGGTAGTGCTTGGGGCGTGGCAGCATCACCGCCAAGCGTCCCGCCTCCCAAGGTGTCAGCTGCGAGGCGGGCTTTTGAAAATAATGTTGGGCCGCTGCTTCGGCGCCAAAAATTCCCTCACCCCATTCCACATGGTTCAAATAAATTTCAAGAATACGACGTTTGTCCAAGATGGCTTCCAACATCAAGGTCAACACAAACTCTTGACCTTTGCGAATGAACGTGCGCTCGCCCGAGAGAAATAGATTTTTTGCCAACTGTTGCGTGATGGTCGAGCCACCCACCACCTTGGGCGCAGCTTTGCCTTGTGCAGCGCGGCTGGCTTGCAGCTCTGCCTTGGCATTTTTGGCCCACGCTTTTTCGATGGCGTCCCATTGCACCCCATCGTGTTGCGCAAAGATGTCATCTTCTGAAGCGATCACGGCACGCTTCAAATGGTTGGAGATCTGCGCATAGGGCACCCAGTCTTGGCGCCAACGTAGACGGTCTTTGGTGCTGACAAGGCGCCATGCTTCGGAACGCTCAAACGCCGTGGACTCTGGCGCAACACGGGCCATCACGGCAATGCGCGTCAAGAAGAACACTTGCAGGCCAAGCCAAGCCACCAAGACCAGCATCAGCCAACGCAACAAAGGACGCAAGCGCGGGTTCTTCATGGCGATCAACGGGCAGCTTCTCCGCCGCGCGTGAGCAAGGTGTTGTCGCGGCTAAAAATGAAGCGCGAGACCACAGCGAGCTGGTCGGCTTGTTTGCGCATCTCCTCTGTGAAGACGCCAAACGGGCCAGAAGCTGTGGCAATGGCTTGCGCCCGTCGGTCCAAGTCGGCCAGGCCCGAGCTTTGCACGACCTCTGTGCTCAAGACCCGACCGTCTGTGTTCACCGTGATGATCATGGTCAATTCACCATAAAGCTTTTGTCCGCTTGCTGTGGCGGGAAAGTAGCGCGTGCCACGGTCTTCGATTTTGCGTCGCAAGGCGTCGTAATACAAGGCATAGGCGGCTTCGCGTGTGGCAGGGCTCACGTAGTGCTTGCGTGGACGTGCATTGTCTTGGTTGATGCGTTCTTCAATTTCTGCCAAGAGCTTGAGCAGTTGACGGCGTTTCTTTTCGACCTCGTCTGGCGCAGTTTGTGTTTTCTGGGCTTGTTGCACAGGCAGCTGCGCCAAGATGCTTTTCACTTGCGCCAACAGCAGGGTTTGTTCTTTGCGCATTGCCGCAACTTGGCGTTGCATGGCCTCGGTCATGTCGCCAACGGCGGTGGTGGCCGCCGTGGGAATGGGCGATGCGGCGCGACCTGACTTGAGTTCGCCGCCACCGGCCAACTGCGTTTGCGCCAAGGCCTGTGCTTTCTCGGGGGCGTCGGCTTTGGCGCGGGTGTTGACCAAAATCACATCAAGCGGCGTGTCGGTGAACAACCGGTCGAAGCGCTCTGGCGCTGCAACACGCAGGGTCAGCAAGGCGCCATGACATGCCAAAGAAATCAGCAACGCTTTTTGCAGCGTTGTCCAATGACGCCACGACATGTGCGAGAGCTTCACGCGGAATGGACCTCCGAGGTGGGCGCCTCGTTCACATCCATGGCGAGGGCAATAGGACCTGCGGCGCTGTCGTCTTCGTCGTCTGACAACTCGGTTGCTTGGGCGCTGGTGGGCGCATCGACTTCGAGCACGTGCAGCAATTGGCCGCTGATGTCTAGGCTGATGTCGTCGATCGCGCTCAAGCGCAGTTGCACACGGGCACCGCGTGGCAAATCGCCGCCACCGAACACAGGCAACACCAAGGGCAAGTCATCGGCACGCGCCATAGGTGGTTGCCCCGGGAATGTTTTGAACACCGTGGCGCTGAGCTCGGTGATGTGGTGTTGCTTCAAATACTGCAAGGTCCAAAACCGCTCCATGCCGTTTTGGTAGGCGTTGTAAGCGCCATAGGCGCCATCAAACGCCGAGATGATGGAAAACAGTTCGGCGTCTTTGGGCTTGAAGGGTGCAGCCAACGCGGCAGTGCTGCCGTGTTTGACACAGGCCATGATTTGCCATTGGTTGACGAGGTCGGTGTAGCGGCGTAGCGGTGAGGTGCTCCAGGCGTAGCTGGGTACACCGATGCCGGCATGGGGCAAGGCCTTGGTGCCCATGCGCACTTTCACGCCGGGTTGCAAGCTGGCTTGGCTGCGGTAGATGCCGGGTACGCCCAGTTCGGCCATCCATTGCCCCCAGGTGCTGTTGGCCAAAATCATGGCTTCGGCCACCATCAAATCCAAAGGGGCACCGCGCTGGCGGATGCTGATCTGCACTTGCTCGCTGCCAGTCGGTTCGCGGCCATCGTTGCCGATCAATCGGAAGTTGTAGTCGGGGCGGTTGAAGGTTTCGGGCTTGCCACGCACCACTTCGCGTTGCGCTTTGAGGTGCTTGGCCAAGCGGAACAAAAAGGCGAGTTGTGCACGCGGCATGGCAGGTTCCGTCGTGTCTGCGGCGTGCGTGAACGTGTCGTCTTGCAGCCATGCTTCGGTGACGATGGCATCAAGCTGGTCGTGGCGCAAGTTGGCGGCGATGGGGACTCGCTCTACACGAGTCTCGGTGTGTTGCAAGGCCAACGTGGTTTCATCGAAGGTGGCGTACAAAGACACCGCGGGGCAGTCGCGCCCCTCTTGCAAGGTGTAGGTCTGCACCACGTCGTCCGGCAGCATGGTGATTTTGTAGCCCGGCATGTAGACGGTCGAGAGGCGTTGGCGTCCCAGTTGGTCGATGGCATCGCCTGGTTTCAAAGCCAAGGCAGGTGCGGCGATGTGAATGCCCAAGATGACCTTGCCTGAGCCCAAGCCTTGGACTGACAAGGCGTCGTCGATCTCCGTGGTTTGTGAGTCGTCAATTGAATACGCCTGCACATTTGCCAGGGGTAACTCGTCGGCAATGGCGGGGGCTTGCAAGTGAGGAAAGCCTGTGCCCTTGGGGAAGTTGTCAAACAAAAAGCGTTGCCAATGAAACTGGTAGGCCGAATTGATGGCGCCTGATTTTTGTAGCAAAGCCAGCGGTGCTGTTTGTGTGGCGCGCGCAGCCTCAACCACGGCTTTGTATTCGGGGGCGTTCTTGTCGGGTTTGAACAAGATCTTGTAGAGCTGGGTTTGGATGGGCGCAGGGCATGTGCCTTGGCTCAGTTCAGTGGCCCAGCCTTCAATTTGGGCTTGAATTTGTTTTTTCTTTTCAATGCCTGCCAGGGCTTGGGCAATCACCTCGGCCGAGGCTTTTTTGAAGCGGCCTTTGCCAGCACGGCGAAAGTAGTGGGGCGCTTCATACAAGCGAAACAGCGCAGCGGTTTGTTCGGTGAGTGTGGCTTGTGCGCTGAAGTATTCGCGTGCCAGGTCGGTGAACCCAAACTCGTCTTCGGGCGCAAATTCCCACGCGAGGTCAAGTTCGATGGTGGCGCTTAGGGCTTGCGCGTCACGCATCAGATCGGTGGGGGAGGGCTTGTCAAACTTGAGCAACAAATTGGCACCCTTGACCTTGACCCGTTTGCCAGATTCCAACTCGATTTGGGCTGAGCTCTCCGCCTCGGAAAGGATGCGGCCCGTCTGGAATTTTCCAGCTTCTTCAAACAATGCGTACATGGGCGATATTGTCCCATGCGTGGCCTAGGCGGCTGGTTGCAAATTGAGAAATTCCAGCACTTGGGGCAGGTAGGTTTCAAAGTCGCTGAGGGCGTGGTCACCGCCTTCGAGCACCACCTGTGTGGCGCCTGGATAACGGGCCGTCATTTCGCGCCAATCCAACACCTCATCACCTTTGGCAATGAGTGCCCATACGTGTGCGGGGTGTGGCAATGGACCAACTTCTAAAGCCCGCAACTCGTCCACAAATTCAGGGGCGAAAAAAAAGCGCTCTGCCGGGTCATGCCACGCGGTTTGTTCGCCAATGTATTTGGCCAAGTCGCGTGCGGGATCGATGGCGGGATTGAGCAACACAGCTTTGCAGTCGCGCTGTGCGGCCAACCAGGTGGCGTAGAACCCGCCCAACGAAGAGCCCACCACGGCCATGTGGTCGCTGGGCCAATCGAGCGTGCCTTGGGCAATCAGGGCGGCAGCCGCTTGGGGCGAAGGCGGGAGTTGCGGGCACCACCAGGTGATATGCGAAAACTGTGCGGCCATGACACGCGCCATTTGCTGCGCTTTGGTGGACTGTGGCGACGAGCGAAAGCCATGCAGGTACACCACGTGGGTGGTGGAACTTTGGGGTGGGTGTGGTTTGTGCGCTGTGTTCATGCGGCATGCTAGCAGTGCGTGAATGGGCGTCAGGCAGGGGATAATCAGGCCATGCCTACTGTCATTCACAAACCCAGCCCATTTCAGCGATTGATGCCCTTGCTCAAAGGCTTTGATGGCCCCTTGGCGTTTGGCATTTTTATTCTGGCCTGTGCCGGTTTGTTGACCATGTATTCATCCGGCTTTGCCAACGGCGCCCGTTTTTTTGACCATGGGCGCAACATGATGATTGCAGGCTTCATCATGTTTGTGGTGGCGCAAATCCCCCCTCAGCGCTTGATGGCGTTTGCGGTGCCCATTTACACCGTGGGCGTGGCATTGCTGGTGGCGGTGGCCTTGTTTGGGTTAACCAAGAAAGGTGCGCGTCGCTGGTTGAACATTGGGGTGGTGATTCAGCCCAGTGAGATCATGAAAATTGCCATGCCTTTGATGTTGGCGTGGTGGTTTCAAAAGCGCGAAGGTCAGTTGCGTCCCCTCGACTTTTTGGTGGCGGGTTTGTTGTTGTTGGTTCCCGTCGCCTTGATCGTGCGCCAACCCGATTTGGGCACCGCCATTTTGGTGTTGTCGGCCGGCATGGCCGTGATTTTCTTTGCCGGCCTGAGTTGGTGGCTCATCGTGCCACCCATATTGATGGGCTTGGTGGGTGTGGGCCTGGTGGTGTTTTTCGAGCCCACTTTGTGTGCCGACGGCTTTCGTTGGCCGATCTTGCATGATTACCAGCAACAGCGCATTTGCACCTTGCTTGACCCGACGCGAGACCCCTTAGGCAAGGGCTTTCACATCATCCAGGGCATGATCGCGATCGGGTCGGGAGGCTTTTGGGGCAAGGGTTTTATGCAAGGCACGCAAACCCATTTGGACTTTATTCCTGAGCGCACCACCGACTTTGTATTTGCTGCCTACAGCGAAGAGTTTGGCTTGGTGGGCAACTTGATGCTGATCGCCGCATTCATCTTTTTGATTCTGCGCGGCTTGGCCATTGCGGTGGAAGGCCCCACTTTGTTTGCCCGTTTGCTGGCAGGCAGTGTGACCTTGAGCTTCTTCATTTATGCCTTTGTGAACATGGGCATGGTCAGTGGCATGTTGCCAGTGGTGGGCGTGCCATTGCCGTTCATCAGCTATGGCGGTACGGCTATGGTGACCCTCGGCTTGGGCTTGGGCATCTTGATGTCGGTGGCCAAGGCCAAGCAGTTGGTGCAGTCCTGATATGACAGGGATTGTTGGCGTCATTGGCGTTGGCAATATGGGCGCTGCGATGGCGCGAAACCTGTTGGCACATGGCTGTGTCGTGCATGTGCATGACATCGATGTGGCGCAAGTGCAGCCATTGCGCGAAGCCGGTGCGGTGGTACACGACAGCCCGTCTGCCTTGGCGCAGGCCGTGTCCATGGTCATCCTTGCGGTGGTCAACGCAGCGCAAGTGGACCAAGTGATGGCTGGCGCAGAGGGTCTGGTAAGCGTCTTGACACCTGACCATACGCTGATGTTGTGTCCCACGATTTCTCCTGATGATGTGGAGCGATTCGCGCACCAGATTCAGTCCTTTGGCGCTTCGGTGATTGATGCGCCCATGTCTGGCGGACCCGCCCGAGCGCAGGTAGGGACCATGAGTTTGATGGTGGCGTGTGACGATGCTGTCTTTGCCAAGCACGCCGACGTGTTGGCGAAATTGTCCAATCAAATATTTCGCATCAGCAACAGGCCAGGCGATGGTGCCAGAACCAAATTGGTCAACAACTTGTTGGCGGGCATTCACTTGGTCGGTGCGGCAGAGGTGTTGGTATTGGCCGAGCGCATGGGCTTGTCTGCGCAAACCACGCTGGCGGTGATGGCGCAATCCAGTGGTCAAAGCTGGATTGGGAGTGACCGGATGTCACGCGCGTTGGCCGATAACTTGACCCCACTCGCGCACATGACCTTGTTGACCAAGGACACACGTTTGGCATGCGATGCAGCGCTTGGGGTGAATGTCGATGTCCCCTTGGGGCAGCTTGCGGCGCAAGTCTTTGCGAAGGCCTGCGAAGCGGGGTGGGCAGACATGGATGATGCGGCCCTGCTCCAATATTTGCGCCAGGCCCAGTAAACCAATACCTTCGTCCAAGCAGGACTTAGCGGGGCACTCCTACAATGACTGTCATGATTTCACGCGAACCTACCCTTGAGCGATTGGCCATTGCCCGTCAACTGTTGTTAGAGCCTTTTGGATTGGACGAAGCCGACTTGGCCAAAACATTGGCTGAAATCAAAGCGCACCAGGTGGACGAAGCCGATTTGTACTTTCAATACACCCGTGCCGAAGGCTGGAGTTTGGAAGAGGGCATTGTCAAAACAGGTTCTTTCAGCATTGACCAAGGTGTGGGCGTGCGCGCGGTGAGTGGCGAGAAAACCGCGTTCGCGTATTCCGACGACATTTCCAAAGCCTCTTTGATGGATGCTGCACGCACGGTCCGCACCATTGGTGCCGCCGCCAAAGGTGGCCGTGTCAAAGTGCCCACGCGCAAAGTGGCGTCTAGCCGATCTTTGTATGGTGGCTTGGACCCGATCTCCTCACTCAACAGCACTGAAAAAGTTGAGCTGCTGGGCCGCGTCGAGCAAATGGCCCGCGCCAAAGACCCACGTGTGATTCAAGTCATGGCGGGGCTCGCCAGCGAATACGACGTGGTGATGGTGGTGCGTGCCGATGGCACCTTGGCCGCCGATGTGCGTCCCCTCGTGCGCTTGAGCGTGACCGTGATCGCCGAACAAAACGGCCGCCGTGAAATGGGTTCTGCCGGTGGCGGTGGTCGTTTTGGTTTGGACCATTTCGACGACGCGCTGGCACAACGCTATGTCGATGAGGCGGTGCAATGCGCACTCACCAACCTCGATGCACGCCCCGCACCCGCGGGCGAGATGAGCGTGGTGTTAGGCCCCGGTTGGCCTGGCATCTTGTTGCATGAGGCGATTGGCCATGGCTTAGAGGGCGACTTCAACCGCAAAGGTTCTAGCGCGTTCAGTGGCCGTATTGGCCAACGTGTCGCCGCCAAAGGCGTGACCGTGTTGGATGATGGCACCCTCCCAGATCGCCGGGGTTCTTTGAACGTGGACGACGAAGGCAACCCCAGTCAGTGCAATGTGTTGATTGAAGACGGTATTTTGAAGGGCTACATCCAAGACGGCATGAATGCGCGCTTGATGGGTGTCAAGCCGACGGGCAATGGTCGTCGTGAAAGCTATGCCCATGTGCCCATGCCACGCATGACCAACACCTACATGTTGGGTGGCGATAAGTCGCCCGAAGAAATCGTGGCCAGCCTGAAGAAAGGCTTGTACGCGGTGAACTTCGGCGGCGGCCAAGTGGACATCACCTCGGGCAAGTTTGTGTTCTCAGCCAGTCAAGCGTTTTGGGTGGAGAACGGCAAAATTCAATACCCCGTCAAAGGTGCCACCTTGGTGGGCAATGGCCCTGACGCGCTGACACGGGTGAGCTTGATTGGCAATGACATGCAGCTCGACCCCGGTGTGGGCACCTGTGGCAAAGAAGGCCAGAGCGTGCCGGTGGGCGTGGGGCAGCCTACGTTGCGCATTGATGGTTTGACTGTGGGTGGAACAGCCTAAGGCTGTGGGCGGCACCGCGTAAACCCCAGTGCCTTGTCAGCAAACTGCCAGATTCCCTGTGCTACATTCCAATCCATGACTTCAGCACGTTTTTACTTTGCTTACTTTTTTATCTCACGCCCCCACGGCGGTCGAGAGATCTGAACGTAGCCCAAACGCTCTGAACTCCCCAACCAACCGCCGGACCCCGGCGGTTTTTTTTTGCCAAATTTCAAATTCACTTTTTCAAACTTCAGGACGAGACCATGAAAACAAACACTCCTTATCCAAGCCACGTTGAGCACACCAGTCAAACCGACGACCAACGTATCAAGGACATCACCGTGTTACCTCCTCCCGAACATTTGATTCGCTTCTTCCCCATCCAAGGCTCGCCGGTCGAGAAGCTGATCACTCAAACGCGCAAAACTATTCACAACATCATGCACGGCAGCGACGACCGCCTGTTGGTGGTGATTGGCCCCTGCTCCATTCACGACCCTGCTGCCGCGATCGAGTACGCACGTCGCTTGCAACCCTTGCGCGACAAATACGCCGACACCTTGGAAATTGTGATGCGCGTGTACTTCGAAAAGCCACGCACCACGGTGGGCTGGAAAGGTTTGATCAACGACCCGTACCTGGACGAAAGCTACCGCATCGACGAAGGCTTGCGCATTGCACGCCAGTTGTTGATTGAAATCAACCGCCTCGGCTTGCCTGCGGGCAGCGAGTTCTTAGATGCCATCAGCCCACAATACATTGGCGATTTGATTTCGTGGGGCGCGATTGGCGCGCGCACCACCGAGAGCCAAGTGCATCGTGAATTGGCCTCGGGCATCTCTGCACCGATTGGTTTCAAAAATGGCACGGATGGCAACATCAAGATTGCCACCGATGCGATTCAAGCGGCAGCGGGTGCACATCATTTCTTGTCAGTGCACAAAAATGGCCAAGTGGCGATTGTGCAAACCAAGGGCAACAAAGACTGCCACGTGATTTTGCGCGGTGGCAAAACCCCCAACTACGACGCAGTCAGTGTGGCCGCAGCGTGCGACGAGTTGGCCAAAGCCAAGTTGCCCGCATCCCTGATGGTGGACTGCAGCCACGCCAACAGCAGCAAGCAGCACGAGCGTCAACTGGTGGTGGCCAAAGACATCGCCGATCAAATCAGCGGTGGCTCGCACCACGTGTTTGGCGTGATGATTGAGAGTCACATTCACGGTGGTGCACAAAAGTTCACGCCCGGCAAGGACGATGTGTCGAAGCTGGAATACGGCAAGAGCATCACCGATGCCTGCTTGGATTGGAATGACTCCGTGGCATCGTTGGATGTGTTGTCCAACGCCGTAGCAGCACGTCGCAAGGGTTCTTAACGGCTACCTCTTAGCACGCAGAGTGGTCAGCGCCTGATACGGCGCCATCACGGCCCGCAGGGACGTTAAGCCGTGTCAGGTGTTGGCCGCTCTGTGTGCGTGCGAGAGAAGATAAAAAGTTATTGCACCAAAGCTGCCAACAACTTGGCGTGAATCCCACCAAAGCCACCATTGCTCATACACAGCACATGGTCGCCCGCCTGCGCGGCAGCCACGACTTGTGCAATGACCTCTTCCACGGTGCCCGCCACACAGGCGCGCGCACCCATGGGCGACAAGGCTTCCACCGCATCCCAGTCCAACCCGCCCGAGTGACAAAACGCCAGATTGGCATCTTCCAAGCTCCAAGGCAGTTGCGATTTCATCGTGCCCAGCTTCATGGTGTTGCTGCGTGGCTCAAACACCGCCAAGATGCGTGCATTGGGACCTACTTTGCGGCGCAGGCCGTCCACCGTGGTGCGAATGGCGGTGGGGTGATGCGCAAAGTCGTCGTACACCGTAATATCCCCGCCTGTGCGCGCCACCGTGCCGCGTACTTCCATGCGGCGGCGTACATTTTGAAAGTCGCTCAGCGAAGCCGCAGCTTGTGCAGGCGAAACGCCCACATGCTCGGCGGCCGCAATGGCAGCCAATGCATTCAATTGGTTATGCACGCCTGTGATGTCCCACTGCACACGGCCTACTTCTTGGCCATGGCGC
>JACCDM011617577.1_pt1 | contig 11622 bp, 27 predicted proteins | sample 7445851 | NCBI WGS metagenome assembly JACCDM01 (sample SAMN15323438, study PRJNA562643) | freshwater metagenome | isolation source: river surface water | place: USA:Blue River Watershed | collected 2017-08-16
ACATTCGGCATACACTCCTACTCCAAAACGGTGTTATAATTACGACAGCACTAGCACATAGGGGAGACAAACACACCCGCTCTCTTTAGGAAATCTTAGTTACATTTGTTTACATTTCTCCGCTTTGCTATTTTGGACAAGTGCGTTATAATAGCTGCATACAAAGCAAACGCACTTCGGAGAAGCACAAATGGCAACTGCAAAAGTTAGCAAGCCCAAAATTACTGCCCGCAAGCACAACGGCGACGATGCCTATAGCTGGGCGGTGTTCCGCGACGGACGCTTGATGTTTGCTGGGCTGAGCCGCGCCCAAGTGCCATACTACAAAGAGCAAGCGCTCAAGGGCTACAAAGACGCGTTTTTGGTCGAGTAACAATCGACAGACAGACAAGGATGTCCAGTTTTGTTATAATAGCTGCATACAAAGCAAACGCACTGCGGAGAAGCAAGATGAGCACTGTAACTTCAAACGTATCGTATCACGAGCAACAACGCGCAAACGCAGTACTCGAAGTTGATCAAGATCTTGTTAGCGCAATTGCGAACCAAGCATTGCTGGCTCAACTGCGGTTCCGCGCAGATACTGTCGAAGAACATAACTTCGACTCTATTTCCGAAATGGAAGCTGCAATTGCCGACGACGTGCATGCGATTGCAATTAGCTTCATGAACGACATGTTTGCGGATCTGCGGCAAGCTGTTACAAAGCTGATTCTGGAAACGCATGTGTCTGTACAAGTGACAGACATTTCCCTGGTTGACCGCAAGGTGTCGAGCATTGTTGTTGCTGCGACGTTAACGTAACAATCGACAGACAGACAAGGAAGTCTAAATCCGTTACAATAGCTGCATACACACAAGCAAGCGAGCGCACACTATGAAGACTTTTACCGTTGACGAAGTTAAGGCAATTGTTGCAAAGGCAGAAGCTGCTGCTCACGCTGCGGGTGCTGCTGCACTTGCTAAGGTGGGCTGCGATTTTGGTGCTTGCGGCTTTGCATGGAGCACCGTGTACGACGTGAAGGGCTCTACTAAGCTGGGCAAGGCGCTGACTGCTGCGGGCTTCCGTAAAGCGTACAGCGGCGGACTTGAATTTTGGATGCCCGGTCGTCAGCCCTGCCAGAGCATTGACGTGCATGAAATTGCCGCAGACGCGTTTACAAAGGTGATCCGCGACGAGCTGGAAGTTAAGTGCTACTCCGGGAGCCGAATGGATTAACAGTTGACCGACAGACAGGGACGTCTAAATCCGTTACAATAGCTGCAACAAATAGAGCAAAGTGACCGTACTGTTCGTCTAGTGGACTAGGACAACAAGGGGCGCGACGCCCGGAAACGTAGGTTCGAATCCTACACAGTACGGTCACTTTGTTTTACAAGAAAGCACTTTGGTCTTGTAGTGCAGCGGCTGGCTCAAAGGTGCGACGATTCGCTATTAATAACGGGGATGCGGTCATGGGAATTACGAGAATTGTTTGCGGGCTCGTTGTTGTTGCCTGCGCATTGCTTAACATTGCAGTCATTGCTGACATTAACGTCGCGGGGCAGGGTGTGCTGATCTTTGTTGGCTGCGTTATTGCATGCTGGGGGATCGACAGTCGCCGGTACCAACGTTACCTCGAACAGGAAGATGACCGCCGGTAACACTTCGTTACATTTCTTCGCTTGGCATTTTTGGACAAGTGCGTTACAATAGCTGCATACAAAGCAACTAGCTGGAGAAGTAACATGAAAGGTTCCATTCGTATGTTTTTGGGCTTCCTGATCATGCTCGGCGCTGTGGGCACACTTGAAGTTGATCCTACTGCTGACTTTGGGTCAACTGCATTGCTTGCGATGATCGGGCTTGCATTCATGTTGTCGGGCGCTGTTGCAATGAACGCTGCGGAGTAACACTATGCACTACAAATCCCCAAGTCTCGATGACTTTACGGCGCTGGAAGTTGGCAAGCAAATTGCCGAGCTGTTCAACTTGAAAGCCGACAAAGACGGGCGCTACAACACAAGCTTTGGCACAAAGACTGCGGTTGGTCTAGGCCGCTGCGTTGAGCGAGTTATGCACGATGCCACAATGAACTGTGACGAGCTGCTTGACAAGACTGAGCAGCAAAAAGCAATCGAACGGCGCGTCCTTGTTGACTTTCCTCCGATCTTCTACGGCGACGACGAGTAACACTTCGTTACATTTCTTCGCTTGGCAATGTTGGACAAGTGCGTTACAATAGCTGCATACAGAGGAGAAGCACAATGGCAAAGTCCAAGCAAGACCCTAACAAGTTTTACGCCGCGCTGGCGAAGTACAAAGAGCTCCGGATGCTGCACTCGTTCGCAACTGCAATTACCATTGACGGGGTTGAGGTGCGATTTGCATTTGGCGACAATGCGTTCCGCTACTGGCACGGGTCAACAATTGTGAAGTTTGACTTCAGCAAGCCCGAGGACGTTGAACGGTTCCTCGACACGAAGATCGCTGTTGTGATCGGAACTGTTGATCTGTAACACTCGATAGACAGACAAGGACGACTGCCCTTGTTATAATAGCTGCATACAAAGCAAACACGGAGTAACCGAAATGAACTTTACTATCGAGTACGACAAGGCCACAGACCTGTGGAACGTGCTGGACGAGCGCGGCGAGGTTGCCCAAGTGTGCATCTCCAAAGCTGAAGCGATCGAAGTGAAGAAGGAATTCAACAGCACCGGCGAAGTGCGGAACATGTTCTCCTGCTGGACCGTTGAAGACGAAGTTGTTGAATCGGACGAAGACGAAGAAGAAACTGCTTGACAACAAGCAGGACTTCCTGTACAATACTTTCACACACTGCGAGATAGACCAAATGTACGAAGATCGTCAAATGCTGATTCATGCTGCAACTGCTGCGGGAGTGCGTGTCCGTAACATGGCAGGCCGAGATATGTACCGACTAGTCGACGGGCAGTCCGACGATGCGCTGCCCACTACGCTTTGGGCTCCGTACACGAGCGAAGCTGATCTGAACGAAGTCATTACGAAACTGAACATCCTGGTCGACGATACCGTTCCGTGCGCCGAGTGCTACATGCCAAACGAGACATGGCGCCTTGTTGGCTGGTCTGGTGGCCCGCTCAACCGCGCACAAGCAATCCTCAAGCTCGCAGCAGAATACGGCGAGCAACTGTAACAGCAAGGGGAACATTATGAATCAAGTCGAAGGGCAGGTCGGTCGCATTGTTGAGCTGTGGACTGCTGGGAAGCCACAGGCCCCGCTACTAGACTTCACCAATTTAGTGATTCGTAATGTTTCCGACCTTGAAGATAAGGCGCAGGTACAAGCAAAGCGAATCTTGAACCTTGACGCGCAAGTTGAACGACTAACTGCCCGCAATGCAGAGCTTGAGCAGTTCTTGCAGACAATCGCTGAACTCCCCCACCAGCAATACTGGCAACCCGACGGCGCACACTGCGTTGAACGATGCGCTGCATGTGCAGCAGCGGCCCTGCTCGCAAAAAATAAATAACGTTTTAAGGCGAGCGATGAACACTATTAGTTGGACCAAACCGGACTTCGAAACCGAGCTTGAGGAATTCAAGCGGGTTTCTGTTCATTTCTCAATCCCGCTTGAACAGTTAAAGGCAGAATACGAACGTAGCTGTCCTGTATTGTTGCATGCGCTTATATGGAGAGACTTAGAGAATACAGACTCTAATAACCCCGGAGTAACTGATAAGCTGTCGACCGTGTGGCGAATGTCAAAACAATATGGGAAGAACTTAGCCCGCGTACTAACTCAAATTTCTCAGAAACAACTCGAAACTCCGATAATCCTGCAATACAACAACTTATATCATTTAGTAAGTGGAAACACCAGACTAACTGCCCTTAAACTATTCAAACTCCAACCCGTGGTAATTATTATCACATTAATCAACTAGGAAAATATATGATTGAATCCCTACCTACCGAACACATTACTGAAGAAAACGAAATCGCACAAGTGCAGGACATGATCGATACCATGCATGCCCTTGCTGCCCATCGCGAGAAAATGCTCAAACAGCAGTCCTACACAAGCTTGCACGAGTGCATCGAATGTGGCGACGAGATCCCGGAAGAGCGTCGTCAAGCGATCAAGGGCTGTACGATGTGCGTTTTCTGCAAGGAAAAGTCCGAGCGACGCTAAGTCATTGATTCATATAGACCCCTGTAAAACTAGTAGCATTGATTTTACAGGGGTTTTTATGTGCGCTGCAAGAACGGGCAGCAATATGCTGCTCCACTTGTAGTTAGAGCAACTTCTTGCTAAGTCATTGATCCTGCGTTCAAAAACATCAACAAACACAACTACTTGCCTCAGTCGTCTAAGTGCGTTGTTACAAACAATTACATCTATTCGGATGACTTGTTTGCCGAACTGCGTTACAATAGCTGCATACAGAGGAGCATTAAACATGGCAACAACTATCGCGCAATTGATTGCATACTTGCAGACATTGCCCCCGGAGGGCGAAGTCGAGTCAGTCCGCGTGATCTCGAGCGGATACGCAAGCTACGGAACAGCTGAAGAAGTTAAGGTCGGTGAAGACAACTATTCGCACAACCTGATCGAAACGTTCGATTTCCGGACAGACACCGTCGGCCAATTCGCAGGAAAGTTCTTCATCCGCTTCGGCGAGTCGTAACAAACAGTTACATTTCTTTAGTAGACAAGGATGTCATAACGCGTTACAATAGCTGCATACAGAGGAGCACTGCAATGAAAATTGGCAATCACTACAACTGGAAGCACGATAAGAGCATTGTCCTTGTGTACTTGGGCAAGAACTGGAGCGGAAACGGTATGTGGCACCAGTTCGCAAAAGTCGACTCTCCGGAACTAGTGTGGTGCGAGATCCTCGACTATCAACTGTCGCAAATTGAAGAATCAAAAGGGTAATTACAGGGCGTATGCATAGGGTGAGGTGAAAGGCTGATTCCCTACTTGAGAGTGATACTGTACATGTCGCGATGTTATAAGTCACTCTGACACGCTAGCTGGCGAGCTTAGTTCCTAACGAAAACGTAGGTGCGCCCTGTAATTGCCTTTGGTTAATTAAGTTGTACGCTTTGAAGGTTTCGCATTTGGTGTGTAGTAATCGTTGAGGTTACTGCGGGCAAGTAGGCCACTTGCTTGTGAAATCCGGTAAGTGCTCGGGTTCAAGTCCCGGAAGGCGTACTACTTAATTATCTAAGGACCTTGATATGGGAATGTTTGACAATGTGCAAGTTGAGTTCGAGCTCGAAGACTGCGCGAATCCGGAACTGGAAAACTGGCAGACTAAGGACTTTCACTGTGCGCTTGACACGTATGTTCTCACACACAGTGGACACATTGTTGGTCCAGACGGGCTCATGAATTACAGCGGAACATTCCGCATAGTCGCCTACGAACAGCCTGCTTACGAAATAACCTACGAGCAAGGCATACTACAATCGGTGGAGAAGATTAATGGACGGTGTTGAAAAGGTTTTAGCAATTATTGTTGTCGCAAGCATGCTCATGATGGGCGTCGTTGCGTACAGCGTTGAACAGTCGAGACAAGTGTGTTTCGCTGCTGCAGGTTCTAATCCGGAGGCTATAAAGGCATGTCGATGATCACGTGCGATGCATGCAAATACTGCTATTACCAGGACTACGGCTACTCGAACTACACAGTGGAAGGAACTGACGCGAATTGCTTGAAACGCCTCCATCCGGACTTTCCTAAAGACCGATTCTACGGCGAGCACCCGGCGCTGAAGTATGCGGAATCGTGCAGCGGATTTGCGCCCGGTCTCCCGGTCGATGTTGACGTGGACCACGACGAAGGTGATCTGGAAAACTACTCCGACGACCCGGAAGTGAAAGAACTCTTGCGTAACTTTTAACCGATAAGTTACATTTCGTTACACAACAGAGAGTGACTTCGCGTCGCTCTTTTCGTATAATAGCAGCATACAGAGCAAACACTGCGAGTGAAGATCATGTACGAACTGCCCGAAGTTAGCGAACTCGAACAACTGCTTAGCGATTACAGCGACCTCTACAAAGATGTGTGGGGTTCCCGTCCGCGCTTTGAGGGCATGCGTCGTTGGACTCTCGAAGTTGCAAGTGCAGAGATGGACTCGCTGATCGAGTACTCGAAGAAAGTGTTTGCCGAAGAAGAAGCGCAACAACTGCGCGACATTGTTGCGTTTGAGAACCACGTGCGCGACTTGATCGAGAAGTTTGGTGCCAAGGACCGCGCAACTGCACTTCGTTGGATCGATCAGGAATACAACTGCGACGGTGATCGAGAGTTCCTGTGCTACTGTGCAAACTTGCCGTATCGTTACTTCAACGAGGAGAAAGCTGCATAGTTACAATTGGCAACAATTAAAGACTAGACTGAAGCAGATGTTTCAGTTAAAATAACAGCACAGAGACAGAGCAGAGGCTACTATGAAGCGGCATAACCTGGAAAAGAAGTGAGGCAAGGTCGACCTGCGGTACATCGAGATCGACGACGATTACGAAGAAGATGTTCGCGCGTTCTTCAAAGACATCGACCTCGATGACTGGCGCGACGAATGGTTCGCTGACGAAGACGAACCATACGAAGTTGACTTCAGCGATGAGTGGCCGTCCGACGACTCGTACAGTGACGAGTGGCACTGGACCGAAAACGACGACTCGTTTTCGGTCAGCCCGTTTTAACAAACGGTTACATTTCTTCGGATGACAAGGACGTCATAAAGCGTTACAATAGCGCATACAAAGCAAACGCACTTCGGAGAACGACATGACGAACGCACAGATTAACAAGCTGCTCGAGGCACTGGCGAAGATTGCGCTGCTTGATCCGCACGAAGACTCGCAAGAGCGCAACGAGTGGGCCGAAGCTGATTGCTTCCACATTGCTCGTCAGACTGCCAGCAAGGCGCTTGACGAAGTGAACTATGACCTCGAAGCGGCCGCAGAACGCAAGTACGGGGAATGACACTTCGTTACATTTCTTCAAGTGACAAGGATGTCCGACTCTGTTACAATAGCTGCATACAGAGCAGGAGTAAGGCGATGCGTGTAACTTTGTTTTCCGACGCTGGATTTTCACCAAAGACCTCCATGTGCGTGTTTACTTCGATCATCGAGTCCGACACAGTGAACGAGGTTGTTTTGCTGAAACCAGAACGTGTAGGGCGGAACCTGCCTGTTGTTATTGAGCTCATGGGCATTTACTTTGGGCTGCGGTTCTTGTTCGAAAAGCATCCGAATACATCAGCGATCGAGATTGTTTGCGATTCGTCTCATGCAATCCGGGCGCTGAAGGGCGGACTTGGCTTTAAGCCGCAGTTAGAGAAACTGTTGCTCGCATTTGTAACAACATCTTCAAGCTCATTGGCCCGCGCGAAATGACTTGCGTTCAACGATCCTACGATACTTGCACTCAGATCCGGTTGTGTGATCGCATGTGTAACTTGGTTAAGAAGATCGAAACAGGCGGCAATCGCAACGCAACACTTGAGCTACAAACAACTGAATTCCGCGAATACCAAGTGTGTGGCATTGCTCGCCCAACAGAACACGTACTGCAATGAGTACCAACTACTACCTTACGACACTCTTTGATCAGATACAGGGGAAAGGACGATTTTCCAACCACATTGGTAAGTCGTCGGCTGGTTGGTGTTTTGCTTTGCACATTGAACCCACTCGCAAGGATTACCCACAGACCTATAGTGAGTGGCAAGCATGCTGGCGAGCACCGGGAGCAACCATCCTGGATGAGTATGGTAACCAGATCACAGCAGCCGAACTTGAAGAGGTTATCACCCAACGCAGTATCTTCGGCTACCCACCACGACGCTTCAACGATGCATTATCCATCCCGGGCGAAGGTTCGTGGGACTACGTGATTGGTAACTTTTCGTAATCTTTCGTTACAAACCATTGGTTGACAATGCTGCCCAATGCTGTTATAATAGCGGCATACAACGAATTAAGGAGAAACTCATGGCTCGCAAACTTGCCCGAATTGTTCAAATCGACAGTGTTCGCAAACACCCAAACGCCGATACCCTGGATCTTTGCATGATCGGTGGGTGGCAGGTTGTTACCCGACTCGGTGAGTACACCGCTGGCGACTATGCGATCTACCTCGAGGTTGACTCATGGGTTCCTGTTGAGGTTGCTCCGTTCCTGGTTAAGACTGTTGCTCCCCGTGAGTACGACGGGATCAAAGGTGAGCGACTGCGGACTGTTAAGCTGCGCGGCGAGGTTAGCCAAGGGTTGCTGTTGCCCCTGTATGATTACCCTGCGGTCGTTGGTGAGTTCCACAAGACTCGCGTTTACGACCCCGATGGCGACAACTCAATTGACGTAACCGAAGTCATGGGTATCGTGAAGTACGAAGCGCCGATCCCTGCTTGCTTGAATGGTGTTGTGAAGGGTAACTGGCCCGAGCAAGTGCCCAAGACCGACGAGGAACGCATCCAGAACTTAACCAAGAAGTGGCCTTTGTTGTCCAGCTTAGTGTACGAGGTTACCGAAAAGCTCGAAGGAAGTTCCATGACTGCCGGTATGGTTAACGGCGAATTCATTGTGTGCAGCCGTAACCTCAACCTTGCTGAAGCTGAGGGTAACAGCCTCTGGAAGCAAGCGCGGCGGTATGACCTTGAGAACAAGATGCGTGCCGAAGGGCTGGACAACTTGGTATTCCAAGGCGAGCTTGTGGGTGAAGGCGTTGAAGACAACCACTATGGGTTGAAAGGGCAGGACTTCTATGTCTACTCAGTTTATGACACTGCCCACGGTTGCTACTTGACCCCTATCCAACGCAGGTACATGGTTGAACTCCTTGGGCTGAAGCATGTTCCTGTGATTGCAAAGGAAATGGACCTTTCTTTGCGTACTCCGGATATGGTGCTTGCTATGGCTGACGGTAAGAGTGCCATTGCGCCAACAAAGCTGCGCGAAGGGCTTGTGTTCAAGAACTGCGGTCCCACGCAGGAACACTGGAAAGCTGTGAGCAACCAGTACCTCTTGAAGCACGGGACTCGTTAACAAACAGCTACATTTCTCTGAGTGACAAGGACGTCACGATGCGTTACAATAGCGCATACAGAGGGCAATGCAATGTACTATGAATTCGTGTTTTGCAGTGATTGTGGCCAGCAAGTTTGCCAATCGTGCGGATGCAGTGCTAGCTCTTCTTGTGAGTCTGCAAGCTGCCCAGAACGAGATAAAGAATGAACTACACCAAGTCTGAACTTACGGTCAAGAAGTACACTGTGCAAGATGCTATTGCGTCAGCACACAGGCGACTTCGTGGTGTTCCTTTGTGCATTGATAAACTTCGACATCGTGATCGATCTGAGATGATCACACTTGCTGAACTTAACCAACTCGCTGACGACCTTGTTGACGACAGCCACTACTGGAACTGGAGCGGAGAATAATGAACAGGCTCGACGGCTTTCGCAAATCGTACATTGACTCACTCAAAGTGATCGAGGGGTACACCCTCGATCCGGTTATGTCAGCAATCACAAACTGGATCCTGACTACTGAGACAAACTTGTTTTCAGCATTTGCAAGTGGGTGGGGCAACCTTCATTCTGCTCAAGAATGCGACGCACTGCTTAGCACAATCCACCACGCACTTGTTGACGACGGCGATATCTCGTTTCCTGTTGTGAACGGTGAACCGAGGATTGCATTGCTATCTCGCTGGGAAGACAACTTCCGAAACATTGTCCTCTCAACAAGCGAACAAGAATTCGAAAAACGTATGGGCAAAGAATACACGATAACATTCCTCGAAACAATCGACGAGTTCATCCAGCAACGCGACCTGTGGGACAAGGAACAGCTCAAGCGCCACTTTGTGTTTGACGCTGCATTGCACGGGATTGAGGATGCGAGGAAGCACTATCGCACAGTTACTGACGAGCAAGTGCAAGAGTGGCAAGGCGACATTGCTGCCCGCGTAACGCAGCGAAAGAACCTCGGCATGTAACAAACAGTTACATTTCTCCTCTTGGCATTGTTGGACAGATGCGTTACAATAGCTGCATACAGAGGAGACTAGATCATGAAGAAAGGCGAGATGTTGGCATCCATGCTTGTGTTCGCAACGAACCAGCATGCGGGGCAGTTTGACAAAGGCGGCATGCCTTACATATTGCACCCGCTGAAAGTAATGCACTACCTGAAGACTGACGACGAAGAGCTTATGTGCATGGCACTGGGACACGACGTCATTGAAGACACTACTGCGACCTACGAAGACCTCCGCAACATTGGTATGAGCGAGCGCGTTATCGATTGCATTCGCAGACTGACGAAGCTCCCGGGGCAGACCTACGCTGAATACAAAGCACAAGTACTCGGCTCGAAAGACTCAATGCTTGTTAAGCGTTCCGACCTGCGCCACAACACAGACATCCGGCGGTTGAAGGGCACTACTGAAAAGGACCATGCCCGCACTGCGAAGTACCATGAATTCTACATGGAAATCGAACACGAACTCTGGAAGTACGACGAATGAATGTCAACGAATACGTCCGCAAATTCAAGCCAACTGGCACACGGTATCCGATTACACCGCGCCCTGTGTGCGCCGACGGATTTGGAATCAGCATCCAAAGCAACAAGAGCAGCTATTGCACACCCCGCGAAGACCACGCCGACTCGTACAGTTCGTTCGAACTTGGCTTCCCGAGCGACATTGATCCAGTTACGGTTGAGTTGATCGGATCATACGCAGATGAATCCGGCACAACTGAAACGGTGTTCGGCTACGTTCCTACGGAAACTATCGACAACCTGCTTGAAGCACACGGCGGGATCAAGTGGGTCGACATCGACGGTACGCTTGTTGACCTCAAGTTGGCTCCGTTGCTGACCAACGAGCAGCATAGCAATCTGACGTTATCGTACAATCGATAGACAGACAAGGACGTCTGATCTTGTTACAATAGCTGCATACACAAAACAGGAGCATGAACATGAACGCGATCACAATCAACCCAGCAAACATCGAAAGCGTGTACAAGGGCAAAGCGCGTCGCTGCATGTGCGGCTGCTCCGGTGAGTATTCGTTCCCTGTTGATACAGACGGCGAGCCTGCAAACCTGAAGCGTGTGCAGTTTGTTCTTAGTAAGGTGCTACGCGGCGATGTCAAGCAAGAAGGTAACTGTGTCTTCGTTGAGACTGACACTATGATCTATGCTGTTTACTTGAAGCAGTAACAAACGGTTACATTTCTTTGGATGACATGGACGTCATACCGCGTTATAATAGCTGCAACAAACAACCGCGGACTCTGACATGAAATATGAGATAACTGACATTGCTCATCCTGAGTTTTCAAATTTATTTCGTATTCGTGCTTTGCGTGATATGTTAGACATTGGGATTAACGTTGGGGATTTGGGCGGGTATATAGAGAAAGAGCATAACTTATCTCAAACAGGGAAGAGCTGGGTATCTGATACTGCTCAGGTATCTAATAATGCTCGAGTATATGGGGATGCTCATGTATATGGGGATGCTCGAGTATCTAATAATGCTCGAGTATATGGGGATGCTCATGTATATGGGGATGCTCGAGTATCTAATAATGCTCGAGTATATGGGGATGCT
>JACCDM010855157.1_pt1 | contig 11617 bp, 10 predicted proteins | sample 7445851 | NCBI WGS metagenome assembly JACCDM01 (sample SAMN15323438, study PRJNA562643) | freshwater metagenome | isolation source: river surface water | place: USA:Blue River Watershed | collected 2017-08-16
CAACTGTTTTGTGTTTTCATAAAAGAGAAAGCATCTTCTATATCATATATGTATTTTGCACTATACTTTTTGGCTGCTTTTGCTACGGCTACTAATACACTGGGATGATGTGCAATGTAAACATCAGCTTTAATTTTAATTGTATTTTTAATTAAAATATCGGAAGTAGATTGTATATAATCTGAATTTATTTTTAATTGATGGAAAAACTGATGCTTTATTTTAGAAATATACTTTTGTATTAAATTCGAATTTTTGCCATACCAATAAATTGGATAGAAATTCCAATGTATATTCTTTCGTACAATTTCTTTATCAAGTTCTTCTATTAATGGAACTGAGTTTAAATATAGAATATGTATCTTATAGCCCTGCTGATCTAGCAATTCTGCTTCCTTTAGTAAGCGAGGGCAAGAACTTAAATGGCTTGCAGTTACTAATGCAATTATTTTACTTTTTTCTTGCATCGAACTTTTCAATAATTAGTTTAGTTAATTTCTTTCTATACTCTGTCCAAGAATAACTTTTAGCTTTTTCAATAGCTTTCTTTCCCATCTGATTTAACTCATCCTTTTTCAAGGAACACTCCTTTAGCATATCTATTAAGGCATTTTTATTATTTGCAGGAAATAACAATCCATCTTTTCCATGTTCAATTAAATCGGGACCGGCTGAATTATGAGTACACATTACACATACACCTCTCGACATTGCCTCTGTAATAACCATTCCAAAACCATCGGCAAGCGTTGGTACTATTAGCACATCTGCATCGCAAAAACTATTTAATAATTCTGAGCGAGGTATAGAATCTATAAATACTACATTTTCTGGTGCTTGTTCCTTTAATATAAGTGGTAAATCATAACGACCAACGATATATAATTCTACATCATCATTATTCTCAAAACATTCTTTCCAAACTTCTAATAATAAATGTATTCCTTTTCTAATATTAGAAGTACCTGCATAAATAAACCTTATTTTTTGAGAATTTAGTTCCTTGCGCATATTAATTTCAGGAAATCCTAAGGGCAGTACCAAAATTTTTGATTCATCTATACTTGCATTTACTAAGGTTGATTTCGTAAATGTAGAATTACATAGAATTAGATCTGCTAAAGCAAGCTCATCATCTCTTCGTCTATTTCTATATTCCGACTTTTCATTGGTTAACAAACTCGTTTGTATATCACCCAAATTGGGATATTGTTTAAACTGTGCCCTTATTATAGGTGTTAAATAAGAGTGGTGTTGACTAGGTTGTTCATAAACAACAAAGATTCCAAGTTCTTTAGCCCTTTTTATTGTTTCTAATGATGAATGCTCATAACAATGCACAATATCTACTGACTTATCTAATTTAGAAGCTACCCAACGATCAAATGAATATTCCGACCATTCATATAAATCGTCTGTTATCTTTTCGTTTAAGAATTTTGAAGAGAGTGTACGTAATATTTCTTTCCAGGGGTTTGTTTTTAGATAAGATAAAACATTATACGGTACTGATCTCCTGTCTAATTCTATCTTTAATTTTCCACTAACAAGGAAATTATAATAAGGAATGTCTTTGTTTGATGCAAAAGTTGTATAATAACTCTTCAATAAACCAAGCTCAGCATATGCCTTTACTGTTTCTAATATAAATACTCCTGTGCCTGGATTAGATACAATTACTTTCATTGATGTTTAAGCGTATTTTTTTGATGAAAGTAGCGCTGAATCTTTTTTAACAAAAATTAAATCGGTTTGCCACAATGCTTTGTCTAGGGGTCTACGTATCAAACTACAAATATCATAACAAACAAACGAATGTAGATCCATAAAATTAATTACATCCTTGATTAAGGGAGCACCTTGATTAATTTCTAGTAATGAAACTTCCATTAATACTACTTCTACTCTATTCAATATAGATGCTGCTCCTTTCAAGACCTCGAGTTCATAGCCCTGAACATCTAGTTTTAAAAAATTCGCATCTGTAAATGATTTTTCAGATAAGACTTCATCTAATGTGCGCATCGGAATTTCAATAAAATCTTGGTTATCTTTAGCCGACTCTGGTAAAGCTGAACTAACTGTTTCATTAATATAAAACTTAGCTTTTTGCCCAGATTTAGGTCCTAATAATGAAATCTGATAATCTACTTTATTTGATTTTAATACTTTTAGTTTCTCTTCTTTAGAGGGTTGTGCTTCTAACATTAAAAAAGAAGCCTCAGGAAAAATTCTACTCACTTCTTTTGTCCATTCGCCCTCAAAAGCACCTATATCAATGATTTTATTTGGTCGAAATCCATTACAATACAGATTACCTAAACTCCAATACATGTCAGGCACATTATACCTTAGTTTTAACTTAGCAATGTATGATGATGGTATAAATAATTTAATTAATCGAAACACTAAATTCATCTTTCTAATAGTTTATGGTATAATGCTAAATAGTTATTGCTAATAACATCAGAGCTAAATCTACGTTCAACAATTTTTCGAACTTCCGCTCTGTTTATCTTAGAGATATTAACAATCCCCTCTATAAAATCATCATCTGAATTGCAAACAAATCCTGATTTCAGATGCTCTACTACTTCAGACACTGCCCCTCTATTATATCCAATTACCGGCGTACCACAAGCCATTGCTTCGGTCATCACAATACCAAAAGGCTCATTCCATTGTATTGGCATAAGAAGCGCTTTCGCCTCTCTAAGTAATATGTTTTTTTGAGCATCATTTACAGGTCCTATGTACCGAATTTGTTCGGATAAATATGGTTTTATTTTTTCGTTAAAATACTGATAGCATTCTGTAGGCACGTTGCCGGCAATAATTAATTTATTATTTGTTTTTAATGCCATGTCTATGGCTACATGAGTTCCTTTGATTTCTTCAATTCTACCCAAGAAAACCAGAGCGGCATCATCTGATATCCTGTCATTTGCTATGTAGTTATCTAATGATACTCCATTATAAACAGTATAGGCCTTTGCAACGGATTTAATTTGATTAGAGATATAATCACTACATCCTGTAAATAGTAAAGTGCTATTTTTAGATAACTGATACGCTCTTTTTATCTGATTAATGCTTGGTTCACGTTGGTATGACATAATTTTTGGTACAGAACTTCGCAACAACGGTAACAAATAAAGCAAACGACTAAAACTGTGTATGATATCAAATTTATATTTCAAATATGACTTTGTTATTAGCAAAGAATTAGAAAATATAGAATCATTATTTGATGAATATGGAATAAATCGACATGATTCATGAGGTACGGAGTCCTTGTGTGCAATTAGAGTTACATCATATCCCTTAGCAATGTATTCTGTAATTAACATGTCTAATACACGTTCAATACCTCCATATAATTTTGGAGGAACGGGTAAAAAAGGATCAGCTGTGATTAATATTTTCAATGGTTAAATTATTTCGGAATATATCTTTTCCATTTCTGAATACAAATGTTTGGTAGTACGAGTTAAATTGATATTAGAAATTAAATGATCTAAGGTTTCTGGATGGGAAACAATATTCTTTATTTCCTTTTTAAATTCTTGTTCAGTATTTACTAATATACCATTTACTTGATTTTCTATTAATTCTATGGCTCCTCCTCTATGAAAAGCTATAACTGGAATTTTTCGTGCCAAGGCTTCATAAATTACATATGGCCCGGTTTCTAACCAAGTTGATGGTACTAATAGAACATCTAATTGATCTAAAAATGAAATTACTTCATTGGATTCGATATTTTCAATCCAGTTAGACGATAGTTTACTTATCAGTTCTTTTTGTTTAGTATAATACTGAAAATGACTTGGAGATAAAATGGCTGCAACCATGAGCTGATAGCTATTAATAGGTAAATCTTTTAATGACGAATAAAGTAGATGAAAGCCTTTCTCGGGAACTACTCGACCGATATACCCAAACCTGATTTTAGAATGAACTTTATTTATTTTTTCATCTAAAATGCAATCACTCGATATAGATTGCCTTACAACACTTATGTCTTCTTCTACAAATTTATTTAATGCCAATACTTTTTTCTGCCAATTACTTACAGTAATTATTTTATGAATATTTTTAAAGATGTTAATTTGTTGAATTTTATTGTATACACCTGATAATGCCGGAAAGAAATGTCTGATTGTTTTATATTTCGAAAATTCAATAAGTATTCTTGATAAAAATCTGTTCTTTACTCCCAATTTATTTAGTTCACAACTCATGCACTTATTATATTCTACTAATCCATCGCAAACATCAGTGCCATTTCTTAGTAAATCACCCCGGTTACAAGTAAAATTTGGTAAATGTGTTGTAAAAACAGTTTTATAGCCATTTTTCTCGAGATGTAGTAAATGATTTGCTCCTAATGAAGGGCTTAATGTATGTAAATGAAAAATGTCAGGATTAAATGAATCTATGATTGACATTAAATAATACAAATTATTTGGGTTTATAGATTCTTGAAATTCTCCTTTTAAAAATGGGATGTATTTAATCTTTACACCATCATATTCATCTTCCTTGCTATCATCTGATAAACTAATAATTAAACAATCATGGCCATTTAGTATTAACTGTTTTGCTAATTGGTGCACATACATTTCTGTACCACCTTTCGTTTGTGGATAATAATATTCGGAGGCTAATACAATTTTCACCTTATTCTTCTTTTAATTCGAGCTATTTTTTCTGCATTTTTATATCCAAATACTTTGCTTAATGAATGAAGCAACCCTTTATTATTGGGCAAGTAATTTGGCTCTATAGATAATAAATAATTAATCGCTTCTGAATGTTTTGACTTATCTAATCGAGAAAATTCTGAAATACAAAATCTCAAAACTTTTATAATAGCTTCTTTCCTGTGAGGAGATTGTATATAGTTTACCCTCCATAGTGCATCAATCTGTTTAGCATTTTCAAAACAATCGTTAATAAATGCCAACTTATTTTTAGTCGACAAAGATTTATTTTCACTGACTCTATAATATGCAACCTTCATGGGCGTATAAATAAAAGATGCACCTAACATGGCAGCATCTAGAGCATAGCGAGCATCTTGAATGATAGGTAAAGTTAAATTCCAAGAACCAATTTTATCCGCAATTCTTTTGGTATATAACATAGCTGCAAGAGGTGTCCAAAAATTAGTCAATAATTCTATTTCAGCATCTCCTATTATTTCTTTTTCAATAACTTCTATTTCTTTGAAAGTATTCTCCCCTTCGTTAAATTTGACCCAATTACCATAAGCAACATCTGCATTAGCAGTCAGCAAAGCTTCTACCTGAATATTAATCTTATTCTCTGCTAACATATCATCGGCATCTAAGTATTGAATAAAATCACCTTTTGCCAAGCTATATCCTAAATTTCGTGCAGCACTTACACCAGCATTTTTTTGAGTAACATAAATAATGCTATGTTGATACTGTTTGACTACTTTTTCTGTTTCATCGGTTGAACCATCGTTAATAACAATTATCTCCATAGGAGCATAATTCTGATTTAATACCGATTGTATTGTTTTTTCAATCGTATGAGCAGCATTGTATGCAGGTATAATTACAGTAACAAGCATGCTATTCTAAGGGTTTTAACTCCCAACGAGCAGGTATATTTAACGGACCTATAATTTGATGACTATAAGGATTGATAATTCCAGATGTAGAAATAAAATCGAAAGTAAGTGCATCAAATTTAATATCTAAATTATGATAGCCATCTCCTAAATAAACAGTTAGGTTATACGATCCTGAATGAAGAGGGATATTATCTACATAAAAAATTGCTATTCCATGTTTAACATGTACATCTAATGTTTCGTTATGATGTAAACTAAAATTAGTCCCATAGATAATCGAACCAAACATTGTAGAAAAAGTAATTCCTACATTAGGATTAACTTCTAATGGCCAGTTGTATTCAACACTTACTTTAATATTTCCTTTGAGCAACTCAACTGAATCTAATTCTACATTTAATATTTTTGCTTGCTTAGGGTCAAAAGTATCTTTACTTTTCTCGATACTTCGATTATCTTTTAAATAAGCATCAATTACTTTTGATGTATCATCGAACATGACTATTTCACCACGTTTTAGGTAAATACATTTATTACATAAGTTGGTGACAGCATCCATATTATGACTCACAAAAATGACCGTTCTACCATCTTTCTTGCTAACATCATCCATTTTACCCAAGCTCTTTCGCTGAAATTGTGCATCACCAACAGCTAATACCTCGTCTATAATTAATATTTCGGGATCTAAATGTGCAGCAACTGCAAATGCTAAGCGAACATACATCCCGGATGAATATCTTTTTACAGGTGTGTCAAGAAACTTTCCAATCTCAGCAAATGATACGATCTCATTAAACTTTTCCTTTATCTCTTTACGTGTCATACCAAGAATTGCGCCGTTTAGGTAAATATTTTCTCTACCTGTAAGCTCTGGGTGAAAGCCCGTACCAACTTCTAATAAACTTGCAACTCTACCTTTAATACTTATTTTGCCAGTGCTTGGTTCTGTAATTCTACTTAAAACTTTTAGTAATGTTGATTTACCTGCACCATTTCTACCAATTACTCCAATTCTATCTCCCTGTTCAATTTGAAAATTTAAATCTTTTAATGCCCAGAATTCTTCTGTACTTGAATAATCTTTTTTTCTTGATAATATATTTTTAAATTTATACGTCAATGTATCCCTTAGGGCTATATATTTTTGATTCCCTTCATGAGAAATCAAAAATTTCTTAGATACGCCTTCTGCTTTTATAATTGATTGTTTAATTAACATACTTTTATATTGAATCAGCAAAACTTTTCTCCATTTTTCGGAAGTATTGTACTCCTAAAACTGTAACGAATACCGTTACAATTATTGCAGAACTTAATGAGTAACTATTTAGGCTTGACGATTGATCTAATATACACCACCTGAAACCATCAATGACTCCTACCATCGGATTGATTGAATATACGATCTGATATTTCTCTGGAACAAGTGTACTACTGAATCCTACAGGTGATATATACAAACCAAATTGAATAATAAATGGAATGATGTATCTAAAGTCTCGATACTTTACGTTTAAGGCTGTTAATAATAATCCCAAACCTAAAGCAACAAAAAAAACCAACATGATAAATAATGGTAAAAATACCATATGCCATGAAGGAATGTATTGATACCAAACACATAAGGCAATAAGAATTAAAAAAGATATTGCAAAATCAATTAAACTTACGATAACAGAACTTGCTGGTATAATTAATCGTGGAAAGTAAACTTTTGTAATTAGGTTCGCATTACCCACTAAACTTCCACTGCTCTCAGAGAGCGCATTCGCAAAAAATTGCCAAGGTAGCATAGCTACATATACCAATATTGCATAAGGTACATTCCCTTCTGTTGGGAGTTTAGCTACTTTGTTAAACACCACTGTAAATATAAGCATGGTTAATAATGGACGAATAACACTCCAAGTTACCCCAATAATTGTTTGCTTGTAACGAACCTTAATATCTCGCCATGCTAAAATATAAAACAACTCGCGATACCTCCATAAATCTTTCCAATAATTCTTCTCAGCTCTTCCAGCTTCAATTATAATTTCCATATTATAAAAATAGTCGTTCTACTTGTCTTTGAAATTTATTGGCCGAAAACAGTTCAACACAATGTTTTGATAATGCTGCTCTATTGTTTTCCGTCCAATTACTATCTATTATATTTTGAATTGCATTTTTTATATCAACTGTATTATTTGGATCCACTAAAAAAGAATCTTTAAAGGCAGATATTGCATCTACGCTGCCATCAGCATTGCCGCCTATAACTCTTAACCCATGTGCCATGGCATCAATAAATACTAAACCAAAACCTTCGCCTTTACTGGGCATGATAAATACATCAGCCGAGCGATAATAATTAGCAAGTTCATCATCTACCACCAATCCTTTTAACATAACTTTTTCAGTTAATTGATAATTCTCAATCAATGTTTTTACCCTTTGCTCTTCTTTTGGATCGTACTTGCCGATTATATAAAATAAAAAATCTAAATCTTTAATCATTGATAAAGCTTCTAAAGTTTTATCATATCCTTTATATGACTCTGAAGAATCTAATCGACCTATTGTTATTAATACAAATCGTTCGCTGGGAATAGTCAATTGTTTTCTGGCTAAATTTCTAGCAATATTCGATGTATTTATACTCTGCTCAATAAATGGATCTAAAGAATTATTAAAAACTTTAATTTTTTGTTGATGTTTGGGGTATTTAGCTGTCATTATATTAGCTGTATACTTACTAACTGCTAATATATGATCAGCTTTTTCAAGCAATAATTCTTGGGTACCCCTAAGTACTCTCCAGGACTCTATGCCGTGTAACTGTATAATTATTTTAATCCTAGGGTTCATTAGTTTTGCAATTAATGCAAAGACGGCTAGATTTAAATGGCTTACTATCACAATATCTGAGTTTATACTGCCCCAAATACTCTTTACGGTAAACAGAAATTTATTCTTATGAAATGCATTGAAAAGTCTTTTCCTGATATATTGCTCCTCGTGTTTATCATCATACATCGAATAAACTTTATAAGAAAATTTTTCATTCTTACTAATCTGATGCAACGCAAATAACCAATTCTTATTAACTTGCTCTATACCACCTTTTGCTGAAAATATTTTTAATGCTAAATAGCTTAATCTCATTTTATATTTGGGCGAGTGACCATATTTTAGACCAATGTGTACGACCAGCAATAAACTGAGCGTACTCATTCTTAAAGTTTAGATTAGATAATTTAATTTCAATAAAGCTGGAATCCTTTAACCAATACTTAAACGGAAATTGAAACCCCTGTTTCGGTCGATTATATATTTCTGATGGTAAAAGATTTAAAAATGAATCAATTAATACTTCCTTTTTACCTGGAGATGGAAACAAATCATTTTCCTCGATGCGGGATAACATATGTAAAAGTTCATTGTCTAAAAACGGAATTCTAATTTCTATTCCATGTTGCATACTCATGTAATCAGAATCTTTAAGCAACTGATTTTGCATATACATATCTTTCTCCATAATAGAGATATCGCTCAGTGATTTTAGCTCTCTCGCATTGGCAGGCATTTTACTATTCAATATTTGCAATACTTGCTTTTTATCCATACCTAATAATCGCGCTATTATTGATGGAGCGTAAAAACCTCTTAATAATAGATAGTCGGAAATAGCTGGATCTAATTGTAAAAACTCTAATCGATTTAGCTTCTCAGGTAGGATGGAACTAAATATGTTAATTATAGAGTGATACTGATGTAATGTTTTTAATTGTGAGAGTCGGGTAAATGATGGATAGCCGCCAAATAACTCATCGGCACCTAAACCGGACAATACTGCCTTTAATTTATTTTTTCTTGCGAATTGTGAAATGAACCATGTATTAACTCCATCATTGCTTGGAGAATCATATGAATTGTAAATTGACTCCACATTTTCAATAAAATCATTCTTGGTTAAGAGTAATGAATGATGATTCGATTGAATTTTATTCGCAATTAAATCTTGATAATATTTTTCAGAGTATTCTCCTTCATTAAAATATATAGATAGCGTATGCAGGTGCTCAGTTTTTTCGGCAGCCAATAAAGTTAATATCGATGAATCGATACCTCCACTCAAAAATAATCCAATAGCCGCATCCGAAATTAAGTGTCTATTCACTGCCGCTCTTAATTCATATGCAATATCAGCAGGGCCTATTTGTTGAAGTTTTTTAGTTGAATGATATTGATAAGAATGGACTGAATAGTTACTATTAATAAGAGAATATTTTAAATACGTAGATTTAGCTAATGCTCTTACATCTTTATACTTTGTGTAAGGTTCAGGTAGGTGCCCGTAGGCTAAAAATAAAACCTTCCAAAAATCATTTTCTTCGTCGATAAAACTTTTAAACGCTTTTGTTTCAGAAGCAAAAATTAATTGTTTGTCGGCAGTAAAATAATAAAGAGGTTTTATTCCGTTTGGATCTCTAACTAAAAATAATTCTTTGTTTTCTTTATCCAATAATGCGAACGCGAACATTCCATTGAATTTAGAAAATGCATTTACGCCCCACTCCTCATATGCATGTAGAATAACTTCGGTATCGGACTGTGTACTGAAAGTATGGGATTTAGAAATTAACTCTTTTTTAATTTCATTAAAATTATAGATTTCACCATTATAGCTAATCACATAATTTTTGTACGCCATAGGTTGTGCAGCAGCATCACTTAAATCGAGTAGGGATAAACGACAATGCCCTAATGCAATGATTTTATCACAAAATATACCACGACCATCGGGACCACCATGAATCATGGTATCAATCATATGATTTACATCTTCATGAATTTGGTCTTGATATCTAAGCGAATCAACAATGCCTGCAATTCTGCACATAAGTATTTATACAGCTTCGCCTCCTCGGTCACATATGATGCCCGAAAAGACACCTAAATATAAGCTAAAAAAGTGGTTCAAGATAAACACTAGGTACATTTAATATGATAGATTTTCCTAGTTGATCGAATCGCACTAAAAATCTTTTAGAATGTTGAAGATCTAGTAATTCTCCACGAAGTCCCAAAAATGGTCCTGCTTTAATTTGTACAAATTCACCTTTCTTAAATTGATGATCTACAATTTCAAGTTCTTCTTCTGAAATCAACAATAATTTTATAGTTTCGATTTGATCGTCGCGTATGATTGCTGCTTTTCCTGAAAAACTAACGTATTTGACGACACCTTGTGTTTGTAATACTTGAGTATACTCACGCTCTGAAACTCTTACAAAAAGATAAGATTTAAACAAAGGTTCTTCTACCCACTTTTTCCTATCAGACCATTGTTTTAATACTTTTAGCAATGGCAAATAAACTTCGAAACCTTTTTGTTTTAGTAGTGTATAGGTTTTTTTTTCAGCACGTGGGTTTGTATACACCGCATACCAATGATAATCACTTTGAGTCATTATTAACTACTTTTTAAATATATTTCGGATATAAACCTGAACCCTATTGAAGTAATTTTTATTTACTCCTTCGGTATAATATCCATAGCTCTTATTCCCGTATGTAGAATAATCGGAGTAGTAATATTGGCCACTACCGTAGCTGCCTTTTTTATGGTTAGTATATATTCTTGCATGTAATGCATCATTAGTAAACCCATTCAAGACAATAACCGAATTGTTCAATCCAAATTCTTTTGATACTCGCTCGGGAATAGAAGCTGCATTAAAGCTTGATACACCAGATCGAAGTACAAATATATTTATATCAGAGGTTCTAACTAAAGGTATCGCATCGGATACAAGACCAATGGGAGCAGTATCAACCAACACATAATCAAATTGCTCTTTTAGCTCAGCGATTAGTTGACGCATTTTCTCAGAATATAATAGTTCTGAAGGATTTGGGGGCATAGGTCCTGCTGGTATGAAATATAAATTCTCTACATGGGTTTCGTGTACGACCTTTTTCAAATCACATTGATTGGTTAGGTAAGATGTTAATCCCCAA